>MDTG01309094.1_pt1 | contig 10752 bp, 11 predicted proteins | sample 811421 | NCBI WGS metagenome assembly MDTG01 (sample SAMN05326645, study PRJNA326480) | marine metagenome | isolation source: seawater | place: Pacific Ocean: South East | collected 2011
AGATAAGACTATTTTAACTCAACATGCAGAATCTTATAGAAAAATAAGAAATACGTTTAGATTTATTTTAGGAAATATAAAAGATAATTTTCAACAACAAGATATAGAGTCTCTTGATTTGAAAAATTTTAACGAACTAGAGCAGTATATTTTACATAAACTTTATGTATTAGATTGTTCAGTTAAAGAAAATTTAAAAGACTATAATTTTCATAAATTATATAAAGAATTATTAAACTTTTGTACTTTGGATCTTTCATCCTTTTATTTTGATATAAGAAAAGATGTTTTATACTGTGATAGTTTAAATTCAAAAAAAAGAAAAGACTGTGTTATAATCTTAAATATAGTTTTGGAATGCTTACTAAAGTGGTTTGCGCCAATATTTGTCTTTACCACAGATGAAATTTATAGCCTTGTCAGCAAAGATACCAAAAATATTCATGAGCATACATTTCTAAAAATACCAAAAAAATGGGATAATAAAGATTTAAATTAAAAGTGGAAAAAATTATTTAAAATCAAGCAAGAAGCAAATATTGCTATAGAGGAAAAGAGAGCAAACAAAGAAATAGGGTCTAGTCTAGAGGCAGAGATAAAGCTGATAATAGATGAAAAGAACTTTGAGCTTTTGGATGGATTAGATTTAGCAGAATATTTTATTACCTCTAAAGCTGAAAAAATTAAAGCTAAAAATGAAAAATTCAAAATCGAAGTTGTTAAGACGAATGGAGTGAAATGTCCAAGATGCTGGAAAATTTTAAATAATAAATGTGAAAGATGTGAAGGAGTAGTCAAATCCAATTCATAAAATGGAGCTAAAAAAATTTTTTTTAAGTCAATTTAATATCAAAAATTTAATTTGTTTGATAATTATTTTAATTATTTTCAGTTTTGACAGAGTAACTAAACTGAAAATAATCGAGATACAAATGAATGATAGACCACTATTAATTAATGAATATATAAATTTAGATTTAGTTTGGAACACTGGTATTGGATTTGGACTTTTAAGTTCTAACAATAATATAGTTTATAATTTAATCTCGGCTCTAATACTCGCTGTAATAATTTTTTTATTTTATCTTATAATTAGATCAAAAATGATTGATAAAATATTACTTTCTTTGATATTAGGAGGTGCGTTAGGCAATGTTTATGACAGACTTACGTATTTTGCTGTACCAGATTTTATCGATATTCATTACAAAAATTTTCACTGGTTTACCTTTAATATCGCAGATATATTCATTACAATTGGAATTCTAGTCTTTATAATGAAAGACTTATTTTTAAAAGATGAAAAAAATTAATAGAATATTGCTATATATCTTTTTTGCATTTTTTTTGCATTCATGTGGCACAATGTCTGAAGCAGGAAAAGTTTTAAGAAATGAAAAAATAAAAACAACGGACGAATTTTTAGTTAAAAAAAGAGAACCTTTAGTGTTACCTCCGGATTACGATGTTCTACCAAAACCCGGAATGTCCCAAAGAAAACTGGATAATAGTAAAGGTATTGATACAATTTTAAAAATTCCAAATCAAACAGAGTCGCCGAAATCAAATGCTTCTTCAGTTGAGCAATCGATTATAAATAAAATTGGTCAGTGAAAAATAAAAAATTAATTTATAAAAACTTTATTCAAAAAAACCATTTAAATTCAAATTCATGTAAAAATTTGAAAAATAAATATTATGTAAATTTATCAGAAGTAACTAAAAATATAGATTTAAAAAAAGATGCGTTTCACTCACTGAGTAAAAAATTTATACTAAATTTTAAGAATAAAGATCTACAAAGATTTTCAAAATACAAGACAGTTGTTATAATAGGTATGGGAGGGTCAATACTGGGATCCGAGGCAATATACGAATTTTTAAAAAAAAAAATAAAAAAAAAATTTTATTTTTTCGATAATCTTGATGAAAATAAACTAATTAATTTCAAAAAAAAACATATCTTAAATAAAACGTTATTTATTATAATTTCAAAATCTGGTGAAACTTTAGAAACTTTATCTAATTTTTTGTCATTTAAAATCATAAAAAAAAACTCAAAAAATTTAATCATAATAACTGAAAAAAATAACAAAACTCTGCATCTATTATCAAAGAGAATGAATTTATATTTCGTAGAGCATAGGAAATATATAGGAGGCAGATATTCTATATTATCTGAGGTCGGCATGTTGCCTGCCTACTTAATGGGTTTACAAATGAAAAATTTGAGAAAAAATATACTTATACATTTTACAAACAATAAAAGTAAAATATTTTTAAGAAATAGCACGATAAAATTAGCAGATATAATCTTAAGAAAAAAAATTAAAAATTTGATATTGTTTAATTACGTTCCACAACTCAATAAATTTCTTTATTGGTACCAACAAATTATTGGAGAAAGTTTAGGCAAAGATGGAAAAGGTTTTCTACCCACAATTTCCCTAGCCCCCAAAGATCATCATAGTCTACTTCAACTTTATTTAGATGGACCAAAAGATAAACTATTTTATATATTTAGTGATGATCAAATTACTAACAACAAGATTAACTCAAAGAGATTAGATAATAAATTTAGTTATTTAAATAAAAAAAACTTGAGCCAAATAAAGAAGGCTCAGAAAAAAGCTTTTATACAAAGCCTAAAAAAGAAAAAAATACCATTTAGAGAATTTAAGATTAATAATTTTAATGAGCAAAATTTAGGAGAATTATTCTCTTATTTTATTATCGAAACAGCTTTAATAGGCAAGCTAATTAATGTAAATCCTTTTGACCAGCCAGCAGTAGAAAAAGTAAAAATAAACACAAAAAAAGAATTAATCTAAAATTTTCCAAAGATTATTTTAGATCGGCCATATTTTTTTATCATGAAAGGTTTAAAAATATGACTCAAATTATCAATAGTTTTTTTTTCTCTATGAATAATAACAACATGATCTTTATAATAAATTTTATTTTTTTTAATTATCTCAAGTTCTTCTACATATTTATTTTCTGCAAAGGGAGGATCTAAAAATATTATGTTAAATTTATCTAATTTTTCACTATTAAGAAATTTTTTTATTTCGTCTCTTTTTACCAAACATTTTTTTTTAATCGATAAATCCTTTAAATTTTTATTTAAAATTTCTATAGCATGATTATCTTTTTCTACAAAAGTAATTTTTTTTGCACCACGAGATAAACATTCAATTCCAAATGACCCAATACCCGAGTAAAGATCTAAAACATTTGCATTAATAAGTTTTATATTCAAAAGATTGGAGTGATTAATAATATTAAATATGTTTTCTTTGACTGAATCTTTCAGTGGTCTTGTAATTTTCGATTTTAAAAAAGAAATTGATTTACCCTTAAAAATACCACTTATTATTCTCATCTGTCTTTTATAATTCTCCATCCAATGTCTTTTCTAAAAAAACCACCTCGCCAATTAATTTTTTTAATAATCTTAATTATATTTTTTCTAATTCTTCTAAAATTCCTACCTGTGGAGACAATATTTAATACTCTTCCACCGAATGAAAAAATATTTTTATTAATACGTTTTGTGCCAGCATGAAAAATAAAAGATTCTTTATTATTATCAATATTTTCCAAATTTTTTATTATCATATTTTTTTTATATTTACCGGGATATCCATTTGAACATAAAACTATTGTCATACATTTAATTTTTTTCCATTTAATTTTAATCTTATTTAATTTATTTCGCACAGCAAAAGAAATTATTTTTATTAAATCAGTATCTAGTCGAGGTAATATAACCTGACACTCTGGGTCCCCCATTCGAACATTGTACTCAATTAGATTAGGCTCATTATTTTTTATCATTAACCCAACATATAAAAAGCCAGTGTAATTTTGATTTCTTTTTTTTAAAGCTTTCAAAGTTGGATTAATTATTTTATTAATAATTTTTTTTTCTAAATCTTTAGTAATAATTTTTGCAGGTGAGTAAGCTCCCATTCCACCAGTATTTGGCCCTGTATCTTTTTCACCAACTCTTTTGTGGTCTTGAGCTGTTCCAAAGAATCTAAAATTATTTTTATCAACTAATAAAAAATAACTCACTTCTTCTCCTTCAAGAAATTCTTCTAAGATTAATCTTTTAGATGACTTGAATTTTCCATCAAAAATTTCTTTTGATACTTTTAAGACCTGTTCTTTATTTTTACAAATCGAAACACCTTTACCAGCAGCAAGACCATCGGCTTTTACCACCAAAGGTAAAATATTTTTTTTCAAAAAATTAGTAACGTCTTTTTTATTTTTGCATATCTTAAATTTAGCTGTGGGTATTTTATTTTTTTTACATAATGATTTCATAAAAGCTTTAGAACCTTCGAGTTTAGCTGCGTATTTATTTGGACCAAAAACTTTTACTTTATGTTTATTTAAAAAATCTACTACACCTTTAACCAAAGGTTCCTCAGGCCCCACTATAACTAAATCAATTTTATAAAATTTAATAATTTTTAATAATTTTTTGAAATTTAGAAAGTCGATATCAATATTTTTTGCGATTTTTGATGTTCCAGCATTACCTGGAATACAAATAATATTACTAGATAACTTCGAGTCATATAGTTTCTGACATATAGAATGTTCTCTTCCCCCACTACCAATTAATGCAATATTCATAAGAAAAAATATACTATATATTTATTTTATAGATGAATAAAAAAAAAGCTAAACTTAATTATAAGAATAACTCATATGATGTTATTGAAGAAGGCGACTTTGTAGTTTGTGCAATTTCAGGTAAAAAAATTCTTTTAGAAAACTTAAATTATTGGAACGTAGACCTGCAAGAGGCATATTTCTCACCTCTAGAGGTTAGAAGAAGTTTTGAAAAACTGAAGAAATAAATCTACTTCCATCTATTATGAGTCCAAATCCATTGACTTGGATTTTCAGTAATCATATTTTCCAAAATTTTATTTAATTTATTTGAAATAAATAACTTATCTTTATTTTGTGAAAAACTGACTGGATTCAAAATTTTCATTGTAAATTTATTTAAATTATTTCTTTTTAAAAATATTGGAACAACTTTTAAATTATATCTTGATATTAATTGAGCGGGTAATGTTGTTGTAAATGCATCTTTATCAAAAAACTTTATTTTCTCACCCTCACTTACTCTTTGGTCAATCATAAGAGCAATACTATAATTTCTTTTTAAGTATTCAATTGTATTTTTTACTCCACTTCTTCCTTTCTTGATTTGATTTTTACAAATATATTTTTTTCTTAGGTATTCCATAAATGGATTTAAAAAGAAATTATTTAAAGGCCTATAAATCGTGGCCAGCCTAATGTTTCTTTTTGTAAGCTCCATTGACATTAATTCAAAATTTGCAAAGTGTCCTGAAATAAAAATAACTGGTTTATTTTCTTTTTGTATATCATCTAATATATCTATTCCCAAAACTTCTATATGTGAATTGTTGTTTCGTAACTTATTCAAGAAAACATACTCTATAAAAGTTTTTCCATAATTGCTCCACATACTACTTATAATTTTCTTTTTCTCTGAAATAGAAATATTTTTTGAAAAAATATCTAAATTTTTTAAGGGAATTTTGTTTGATCTTATAACAGGTCCAACCATTTTGAATATAAAAGAAAATAATTTACGGCTCAGTGATAAACCAATTATTTTAGATATACCAAAAAAAGTGTATATAAAAACTGCTTCAACTAAGTATCTAATTTTTTTAATCATATTAATTTATAAATTTTATTTAACAATTTTTCTTCAGAATTAATTTTCAATTTAATCTTTATATAACTAATGTTTTCTAAATTAAGTTTTTTTATTCGATAATAATCTTTTTCTGTAGTCAAAGGTATTAAACTTTTTTCCAATGCTTCATTTATAATTTTCTCAATTTCATTTTTACTAAATTCGTAATGATCAGGAAAAGATATTCTTTTTTGCACATCAACATTTTTCTCTTCCAACATTTCAAAAAAATTCTCTGGGTTACCTATTCCTGCAAAGGCTAGTATTTTCTTATTTTTAAATTCATTAATATTTAATGGTTCATAACTTGAATAAAAAATTTCAACTTTATTTGAGATATTTAGGATTTTTTTTTCAAAAGACTCATTTTTTTTTCCATTAATTACAATTATATTTGCTTTTTTTATTGAACTTAGTCTTTCTCTTAATGGCCCAGACGGTATCGTAAAACCGTTTCCTATTAATTGATTAGAATTAAAACACAATATGTTTACATCTTTTTGAATTGATGAGTCCTGAAAACCATCATCTAATATAGCTAAGTCACGATTATTACTTTCAGCATCATTCAGAGCTTTTGTCCTATCTTTATTGAGAAATAGTTGCTTAGTGTGATTTTTTATCATTTCATGTTCATCAAAATGTTCCTGATAAAATTTTTTAATTATAGAGGGTTTTTTCCCTTTTTTTGTTAATAGCTCCATGATTAACAAAGCCAAGGGAGTTTTACCTGTTCCACCTAAATATATGTTTCCAATACAAACTATTGGAATATTAAATTTTTTTGATCTGGTGATTGATTTATTTATTAATATCAAAATTTGGTACAAGAAAGCTAACGGTAATAATAAAAAAGAAATAAAAGTATTTTTTTTGGACCAAAATTTTGGTTTCGATATTTTCATTTTTTAATATACCCTTTTAATTGTTGAAAAGTATTTTCTAAAATTTTTTCACCCAATTGATTAATATTCTTTATTGCATTTTCATTTTTGATTTTAATCTTTTTATCAAAATCAGTTTTTAATTTTTGGAATAAATTAATTTCAGAAGTAATTTGTTCTGCAATTTTGTATTTACTTAATAGTTTATATATTTCTTCAAAATTGTATACATATGGACCGTGGTAAATTTTACAGCCAAGTTTAGCAGCTTCAATAGGATTTTGCCCACCGTCAGATTTTAATTTTTTTAATAAGGATTTACCAATAAACACACTATCACATAACTTTAAATACTCCGAAACTCTTCCATAGGAGTTTACAATTATTATTTCGTTGCCAATTCTTATTTTTTCTTTTTCTGATAAAATTTGAAATTTTACATTATATTTTCTGCAAATTGACTCTATATTTTTTATTCTTTTAATATGTCTTGGAATTATTATAGTTGTAATACTATCATGAACTACTTTTAATTTTAAATGGGTTTTAATTATAAATTCTTCTTCCCCCTTATGTGTACTTACAGCGCACCAAATATTTTTCTTTGTTGAGAAGTTTTTGTTGTCAGAAATTTTTTTATCAAATTCATATCTAGTAGCAAATTTTATATTTCCAATATCTTTAATATTTCTAGCATTAAATTCTAAAAGATACTTCTTTGTTTCTTTATTTGCTATTAAACAAAGATCAAATAAATTAAAAATTTTTTTTGCCGTTGAAGGAATTAAAGACCACTTTGAAAAAGTTCTATTAGTAATTCGTCCATTTAAAAGTATTAAAGGAATATTTCTTTTTTTAATTTCTTGAAGTAAATTAGGCCATATTTCAGAGTCCACAAATAGTGCAATATCTGGTTCCCAATTATATAAAAATCTATTTGCTAAAAAATTTAAATCTAATGGAAGATATCTGTGTTTTATATTCTTATTATTTTTAAATTTCTGACTTATAAGCTTGCCAGATGAAAGTGTGATTGTTGTTATTAAAATATCTATTTCTTGATCGTATTTAATAAATCTTTTAATTAGTGGAATTATACTTTGAGTTTCACCAATACTTGCTGAGTGAAACCAGATTAATTTTTTTTGCACATTTTTATTAAGCAAGCTTTTTTCAGGAAATATTTTTTCCTTATATCGAATGAAATCTTCTTTATTAAAGAATTTTCTTATAAAAATTATTAATATTAAAAGTGGATAAAAAAAAATAGTTAATAATCTATAAATTATTAGCATTAAACTTATTTAAGTTGTTTTTCATAAAGAGTTTTGTATTCAACACAATTTTTTATAAGTTCCTCATGGGTTCCTGAATTAATCAATAAACCATTATCTAAAACAAAAATCTTATCAGCATTATGAATTGTTGAAAGTCTATGCGCTATTACAATAGTAGTCTTGTTTCTTGTAAGATTCTTAATTGCATTTTGCACAATTTCTTCCGAACCTGTATCGAGAGACGAAGTTGCTTCATCCAGCAAAATAATTGGGGATTTTTTTAAAATAGCTCTAGCAATTGATATCCTCTGTTTTTGACCACCAGAAAGCCTCACACCATTTTCACCAACAATTGTCTCATATTTTTTAGGCGTCTTATTGATAAATTCCTCTGCTGCGGCTGATATACAGGCATTTTTTATTTCTTCCTCACTTGCATCTAAATTGGCATATGCCACATTGTTTCTTATAGTATCATCAAAAAGAATCACATCTTGGCTAACTAGTGAGATATTTTTTCTTAGTGAATTCAAAGTTACAGAGTCGATATTTTGTCCATCAATATCAATACTTCCTTCCTGAATGTCATAAAATCTTGGTATCAAATTTATAATTGTACTTTTACCAGCACCACTAGGACCTACTAAAGCAGACATGGCATTCCCTTTGATATCAAGATTTAAACTTTTTAATGCTCTATCATTGGTAGTTTCATATTTAAAACTAACATTGTTGAAATTTATATTACAATTTTTAATACTTAGTTCTGGTAAAGTACTATTATTTTTTATTTCTATATTTTTATCTATAACTTTTGCTATTCTTTTAAATGCAGCTGCTCCTTGATAAAATATCATATTTAATGTAGCTAAAGACCTAATCGGTTGATATGCCAACATCATTGCAGCAAGAAAAGAAAAAAATTGGTTAACTTCAAGCTCTCCCGAAGAAATTAGTTTTCCAGAGAAGAATATAAACCCTGCAATCATGAATCCTGTTAATGTTTCCATAATTGGAGTAGCTCTAACTATTACAATATTATGTTTAATATTCTTATCTACTAGATCATCTATTATTTTATTTGCTTTATTTCCTTCTTCTTTTTCCTTTTGATAAATTCTTATCATTTTGGAACCTTTTATTATTTCAGATAAGAAAGATGCCAAATTACCAGAAATTTCCCCTGCCTGAGTAACAATTTTTGCTACTCTTCTTCCTAGACTTTTTGCTAAGCTAGCTGCCAGAGGTATCATAAAAATTGCAAATATTGCTAATTTCCAATTTTGATAAAACATTAGTCCAACCAAACCCAATACAGTTAAGGTGTCTTTCATAAGATTGAGTACACCCACTCCCACAAGTGACTGTATTTGTTGAGCATCGAATAAAATATTAGAAACATACTGACCGGAGTGTCTAGAATCTATAGTTTTAATGTCTGCTGTAAGCATATTGTCTGAAATTTGTTTTTGAATTTCTCCAGAGATTTTATTTGATACTTTAATTATATTTATTCTAGCAAGATAAAGACTTACACCTTTAGTTGTAAACGTAAATATTATTGCTAAAGGTATTAACCAAGCTAAAGTCCTATCTTTTTCAATAAATATTTTTTTTACTGCTGGATCTAACAACCAAGCTATCGCAGATGAATTAGCTGCAACTAAAAAAGAGAGACCAGCAGCAATAAAAATATATCTTAGATATCTTCTTATGTATTCTCTATAAAGTCTTTTTAAGATTAATTTGAGTTCTTTGAAATCCATTTCAATTTTATATAGATAAAATGCCTAGAAACAAAATGAAACCAGATATATTATTTAATTTAAAAGCTTTTAAACAAGTTATAGGTTTACGAGAATTAAATATCTTTACTTGATAAATAAGACTTAAGCAGAAAAGAATAAAAATCATTGAAAAAAGATTAAAAGTTATTTCATCTTTAAACAAATAAAGTAAAATTGAAGAAGTTAAGAAATAATTCATACTAACAAATAATTTTATATTTTTTTTAAATTTTATTGCAGTTGATTTTAAACCTATTATTTCATCATCTGCCATATCTTGTATCCCATAAATACTGTCATAGCCCAATGTCCAAAATATGGCTGATATATAAAGCAGTATAACCTCAGGTGTAATAGTATTATTTGATGCGACCCACGCCATTATAATTCCCCAATTAAATGTCAAACCTAAAAAAAGTTGAGGCCAATAAGTAATTCTTTTCATATATGGATAAGAAAAAGCTAAAACCATCGAGCTCATTCCTAAAATTATTGTGAATAGATTAAATTGAATAAGAATTAAAAATGCAAGAAAACATAGAAACATTGAATATATAAAAGATCTTGTAACAGAAATTTTTCCAGAGGCTATCGGTCTATTTTTTGTTCTTTTTACTTTTTTATCAAAATTTTTATCTACTATATCGTTAATTATACAACCAGCACTTCGCATTAGGATCGATCCAAAAAAGAAAAGAGTTAAAAAATATAAAAAAATATTCAAATCTTTATGATAACTAAATGCGTAAGCCAGACCCCAAGAACACGGCCAAAATAAAAGCATAAAGCCAATTGGTTTATTAAGTCGGGTTAAATCAATAAATATTTTTAGTTGTCTCATGAAAATATAACTTGTAAATATCAAACACTATCTACATAATCAATTTGATTCGAAATGGATATAGATTACACAGTAGCAGCATTAATGTTCCCAGCAATACCATTAATGATGACCATGTATAGCAATAGATTCCATACTTTAAGTGCTTTAATCAGACAAATACACGATCAATATACATTTGAAAAAAAAATTCCTCCTGAATGGG
>MDTG01320186.1_pt1 | contig 10752 bp, 3 predicted proteins | sample 811421 | NCBI WGS metagenome assembly MDTG01 (sample SAMN05326645, study PRJNA326480) | marine metagenome | isolation source: seawater | place: Pacific Ocean: South East | collected 2011
ACATGGACAAAAGTAAAGAAAAACTAATTCACTATATTGCTGCTAAATATATCATGGGTGAAAGTGTCAATGTTTCTATTAATGCAAACAACTCTCAAATTGATTGTTTATATGAGCTTTTGGAAATAAGTAAAAAACTCAAGTTAGCATTAGACGAACAAAAAGACTTAGATAAAGTTATTCTACTTACAAAACAAAAAAACTATATTGCAAAAAAATTTACTAATCTAACTGGTATTAACTGGAGACTATAATGTCAACAGACTTTCAAGATCAAATTGATATTGCGAATAGTTTGATCAAATCTTTAAATAGTATTTTAGAAAACAACGAACATTTTAAAAAAAACTTACAGAATCAAGTTGCTTTATCACAAGATTTTTCAAAAACTGCACAGAGTGTTTGCGACGAATATCAAAAAATTGGAAACTCTTTTAAAAATCTTCTCTCAGATCTTGATAATTTACAAGAAACTACTTCTAAAAAACAAAAAGAGTTAGACGATTTAAATAGAGGACTTATACAAAGTTCAAAAAAGTCTCAAACGTCAACAAAAGAAGCATCCGAAGCAGGCGCTGAAGCAGTTGACTCATTAGATAGTATGACTGATAGTCATAATAAAAGAAAGTCACTTACAGCAAATTACAATAATCATATAAAAAAATATGAGGAAACAAACTTTTTCTTAAGACAGATGGATAAAGCAGTAGCTGGAATTGCAAAAGCTTTTAAAAACATGGGCGAATCATTCAAAGCTTTACCTATCGTTAAAAGAGCTCTTAAAACTTATGGTTTCTCTCTTTTATGGGACATTCCAAAACTTATTCTAACGGGTGTTTTTAAAATATTAGGTTCTTTAATTGGCGCTGTAACTAATTTATTTAAAACAACCCTATCATTACCTTTTATGATTGCAAAAATAGCAGTCGACGTTGGTAATGGTCTTAGGAAAGATATAATCGAAGGCATTGGCAACGCGTATCAGTCAACCAAAGAGTATTCAGACGCAAACTCTCTTTTAGGACAAGGTATTTCAAATTTAAGAGATATAGTAGTTGGATCTATAAAGACATTTGAAAATCCAACATCAACACTTACAAAATTATTTGGTTATGGAAACGCTGGCGCACAAAAGTTTTTACAAGATGTTTCAAAAGCAATAGATGACATGGGTCCTTTAGCTGAGCTTTATGGCCATCAAGTTACAAATAGCAGCGACAGCGCAGTATATTTAACAGTAATGATGAGAGGTTTAGGTATTTCTTCTAAAGAAATTTCTTACTACGCCTTAGATGCAGGAACTCAAAATATGTCAATATATGACAGATTGGAAAACTTAAACAATGCAGTACAAAATGCTGCTAAAATGAACGATGTAGACGCAAAACAAGTTGCAATTGGAGTTCAAAAGCTTAGAACAAATATAAAAGACTTTGGTCACTTAACTGATGTTTCTTTGTCTAATTTAGTTTCTAGAATGAGACAGCTTAATGTTGAAGCTGATGACTTGGCAGGTATTTTTGGTAAATTTACTTCATTTGAAGACGCAGCCAAAACATCAGCAATGCTGTACCAATCTTTCGGGATGCATGTAGATACTTTAACTCTACTAACTGCCCATGACCCAGGAGAGATTGTTGATGAGTTTCGTGACGCAATGTTTGCTACAGGAAAGTCATACGGAGAGCTTAATCGACATGAAAAAGCATTATTAAGTCAAACAACCGGTTTAAATGATGCAATGCTAAAAAGCATTATGTCTTTTAATAATATGCATCTTTCTTACGGTGAAATAAAAGACCAACTTGCAGATGATGATCCTACAGAAAAACAAATTAAATCAATAAGTGAATTAACGTCTTCTATAAAAGAAATTCAAAAAGTTATGAACTTTAAAAGTCCTTTTGACGCTTTCTTCAAAGGCCTTGCAAAAAATTCTGCTGCTAGTACAACATTAAAACAAGCTGCCATGGCAATAAGTAGTCTTTACCAACATATTTATACTTTTGGTTTAACTATGGATGCTGATTCAATTAGAAGTATTACTACTCCTTTGGTTTTAATAGTTAGAAAATTTAACGATGTATTTTCAAGTCAGGCATTCTTAGATGTTATGAAAATAGGCACGGGTACTATTGCTAATATATTTGGAGGAGCAACAGGCGGATTAGGATCACACAGACTATATGGTGATGTAATTAAAATGACTCAAGATCTTTACGCGTTAGAAGGATCTGTAAGATCTTCTACAACTCAAAAAGAAAAAAAAGCACTTCTTAAAAAGCTTAAACCTATAATAGAAGGAGGCGACAAGTCTTTAATAGAATTTTTGCAAGATAGAAACATGATGACAAAAGATGGTAAATTTGCTGAAAATTTAACTACTAGTGCACTTTTATCAACAATTAAGTCAGCGTCAATACATATTAATAGTAGTGAAGGGGAAGCAACGTTAAATGAATTATCAAATGCATTAAATGATTTTCAAAACGATACACTAATAAAGTATACACACTTAAATGTTTACAATAGCAAAAAAGGAATTCAAGCATCTATTGATATGACAACAGATGATCTTATAAAAATGTATGAAAAAGGAAACCCTTTGTTTGGTAGTATTTTCAATCTAGGCAGAAATATTTTAGGAGGAATTATTAAAGGTATTGCGATTGGAGTGACATCTTTAATGACTGTTTTAACATCAAGCTTAGATACAGGAAACAAAAGCACAAACGAATCTTTTCATAACTATTTAAAAAAATACTATAAGATAAAACCTGGAGAAAACTTTACAATACTGTCATGGCTTGGCATTTCTGAACAAGAATCAGACGGACTAAACAATAGTCTTAAAAATGCTCTTAAAAGTGTAATGGAAAGAACACCTAAGCTGTTTGATATATCTTCTCAATTTCTTATTGCAATAGGCAGTGTTATGATAGAATTGGCAAATGCCGTTATGACTGGGTTTGCCAACTTCTTTGTCCCTGCTTATGATAACATGAATGCTCTTGAAAAGTCTATCATTAGACAATATATAGACATAGATAAAATTAAAATACAACAAGGACTTAAATTAAATTTAAAAGATACTTCTGCAAAAGCAAGAGAAGCTATAAAAAACAATGCTGACGAGTATATATTTGGTCCTACTCTTGGTAAACATGAAATTAACAAAATTCAAAGAAACTTAAAAAACTTAGGAAATTACAATATCTTTAAAAGTTTTGTTAAAAAACTTAATAGTCAACGCTCAGCCAGCATAGATCAAGCTTACAATGATGGTGCTAGAGATGATGAACATAACTACGCAGTGAATATGGCAAATTTTGCTTGGCTTCAAAACTTTAAAAAAATGGAAAGCGAATTATTTTCAGTTAAAGAATGGTTTAACTTTATAAACACAGTCAACAAAGGTTTTCCGGGAAATTCATCTGAAGACAAAATTCATCTTTTAGAGAAATATACGGCACACTTTATAAAAGAAGTTGGCCAAAAGTCTCCTGAAAATTATTTTAACAAGTATGTTGAAAACATAGGCTTTGGGCGATTATCTGATTTTGATGAAAAATTAGCACACAAGAATACAGCGGATTATGCAGATATTATTTCTGGTTTAATTAAGTCTAAGAAGGCAACGACTAACTTACAAGACATATCAAAGTCTAGATACTTTCATATAGACAAAGGAGAAGTTGGACCGACTAAAGCAGCAGAAAACTTAGATTATAGATTAGGCTCAGTTAAAGGCGTAAAATTTTATGACAAGAAGCCTACTGATAGTATGAATGATGGTGCATTAAGCATTATTAACTCAATGTTAGGAGCAGGAGGCCTTAAACTGTTTACTGCAGATGGCAAAGTAATTGTTCCTCACTCTCTTGATGAATTAGTAAACGTAAGCGAGAAAGATCAAACAGCACTAGGCCTAATGTTTAGCAATTTAAGTATTGCTTTTGAAAGTGCTGCTAATGCTAAGAGTGTGTATAAACAAGAAAGTTTAAGTAGAGAAAATATAGATTACAAACCTAACGATGAATTAATTAGTGAATTTTTACAATTAACACACGAAACGTTAAGTTTAGCTATAAATAGAAAGATAAACATTAACAAGCATGAGTTTGGAGTAAAGAATGTCTAGCGATGATTTAGGGCAACAGTTAAACTTTGCAAATGATTTAAATAATATTTTAACTCAAGTAAATATTAAAGTTGAAAATATTAACAGAAACTTTAATGAGCAAACTCAAATAGCACAAGGTCTCTTGGACTCCTTAAATAACGCAGTTGCAAGTTTTAATTGTATTACAACAGCATCAGAAAACATTAATAATCTTTTTACTGAGTATAATCAAAAATTATCTAACACATCTAGATCTAGACAGACAACAAAATATTTTGATGACTTTGCGCAGGGAATGGAAAATGTTAATCAACAATATAAACAAAATGCTGAATCTGCCCAAGAACTAGCAGATTCAGCAGACAAGATGACGACTTCTTCACAACAAGCGCAAAAAGCAAGTGAAGAAGCAGCTAAGAAAGAAAGAAAGACTTACGGAGCTGCAAGTGATATTCTCTTAAAAACAAATAAAAGCGCAAGATCTTTAGCAGCTTCTGCAGAAAGCTTAGCAGGACAATCAGAAAAAATGTCTGAAGAGTTAGAAAATGCAACAAGCAAAACTAAAAAGTTTGTTGGAGGTTTAATGTCAGTTTTATCTGCAGGCAAAGGTTTACTAAAGATAATCGGTAGTCTTTTTGGTATGGCAACGACTTTTATTAAAACAGCTATGACATTGCCGCTTATGGTTCTTGACAAAGTTGTTGCTGTAGGGAATGGTTTAAGGACAGATTTAATTGAAACAATTGAAACTGCAGCACAATCAACAAAAGAATTCTTTGATGCGCAATCTGATATTGGTAAAGACATTAGAAGATCAACCTCAATGGGTAAAGGAATGCTACTGACTTTTCAAAGATATAACTCTTCTGCTGTTAAGCTTTTTGGAGAAGGTGCAAGTGGTATTGCAAACATGATTCAAGAAACAGGCGAAAACTTAAAAAATATGGGAGTTTTTGCTGAAGTGTTTTCTTCAGCAGTTACTGGTCCTAAAAATACATTTCACTTTGCCAGAATAAAAAGAATACTAGGGTTAGAAGCAGATGAGCTTAAATATTACGCACAAGATGCTGCAGTTAATTTACTTGGACTTAACGAAAGATTAGAAAGAGTTGTATTTTTATCTGAAGCTGTAAGCAAAGAATACGGCGTTGATATGAAGCGTTTAAGTAAAAACTTCAATAAGCTTAGAAAAGAAATTTCTATATTTGGTCATCTTTCTGACGAAGAATTAATGAAAACATCTGCACGACTTACACAGATGAAGTTAACTACTGAAGCAGCAGCTGATGTTTTTAAAAAGTTTAATACATTCGAAGATGCAGCAAATTCTGTTGCTATGCTTTCTCAAACATTTGGAATGAACTTAGATGCTATGAGTATTATAAAAGCAGAAAACCCTGTCGAAATTATTGATATGTTTAGAGAATCAATGATGATGACGGGTAGAACTTTTGATGAACTTAATAGGTTTGAAAAAGGTATACTTGCAGATCAAACTGGAATGTCACAAGAAAACTTAAAATCTTTAATGACTTTTAGAGATCAAGGTTTAACTTTTGAAGAAGCACAGCAAAAACTTAAAGATCAAAAGCCTGAAGCTAGACAGATGAAAGCAATGAAAAAGCTTAATTCATCGATGAAAGAGCTACAAAAAGTTTTAAACTTTGACAGCCCCTTTCAAGCTTTTCTTAAAGGTTTAGCAAAAAACAGCGCAGCATCAGGAGAAGCAAAAGATGCTTTTATGTCTTTAAGCAATACATACCAAATGATTCATGATTTTGCAACAAACTTAGATACTGATGTTGTGCAGGCATTGATGGATCCTGTCGTTTTAATTGCCAATGCAATGAAAGATATTTTTAACTCAAAAGGATTTAGTGGAGGCTTACAGACTTTTGTTGAAGGTTTAGGGAGTTTATTGACGTCCGTTTTTGGTATTACAGACTCAGAAAAAATACATCATGCACTAGACAAAACTTTGACAGGCATGTCAAAAAGTCAAAGAGAACAATTTAAAGAAGACATTAAGGAATTCAATAATGAATTAAAACCTGGAAGTGCTTTAAAAAAGCTCAAAGAAGAATTTGACAAAAAGTCATTTAAGTCTGAAGCTGCTAGATTTAAAGCTTTTTTAAAAGAAGCACGTAAAAAGTCTCAAAGAAGCCCGGAAATACAGACTGAATTTGAAAAGCTGATGTCACTTTTTGGCAGTAAGTACAAGTCATGGAAATCACTAGAAGGCCAGTCAAAAACAGAGTTACAAGAGGCAACAAAAGGATTTAGTTTTACATTATCAGAAATGTTAGATAAAAATAAAGGAAACTTTTCAAAATTTTTAGTATTATCAGGAGGCACATTAGGTAGCATTATAAAAGGTGTAGCTATTGGATTTATATCAACAGTAAATCTTCTTAGTCATATTCTGGATCAAACAAACACAGAAAATTCACTTTTTACTTCAAAAGGAAAAGGTGTCATTGAATCGTTTTTAAATTGGGAGCCAGGAGAGTTAAATACTTTAGTTGAAAGTTTAATATCAGCATTTGGTGGATTATTTAACAATACAAGCCAGTTTGGATTTTTTACTGTATGGCTCATGGAACAATTAGGAAGTGTTATATACGAAATAAGCAAGTTGTTTATGACAGCTCTCCAAGCTGCAGGTGAAGCTATAATGCCTGGGCTGTTTAAAGGAAATACGACCTTTACAAAAGCAATTAGCAAAGGTCGTTTAGGCGACAAAAATTTTAAAATGTCAGAAGGTGAAAGTATCGGCAGCCCTTCAATAACAAGCGCCGGCGATTTTACAGGTGGTAGTGAAAAAGATGTCAAATCTGCGTCAAAACTTTTTCTTAAAGCAGATGCAAATAAAAATTCTTTATCGAGCGGATTATTATCTGATCTTGAAGACAAGCTAGAAACAGAAAATTTTGGTAGTAGTGACTATAAAAAGCTTTTAATTGCGCAAGGTTTAAATGAAGTTAGTACTGATACTAGTAAAGGGCCACCTGAAAGTGCTGCATTTCAAGGGATTAATCTTGAGAAGACTTTTAAACACCAGATGACAGACCCATTGTCACTTAAACGTAATTTGTTAAGCGGTTTAAAATCTAGAATGACTGTTGACAAAGGGGTAGACAAAGGACTTGTTGAATTAATTAATAACGATAAATATCCTAGTATAAGTGATCTAATAAAAAAAGGTAACGGTGAAAATGATGTATACAAACTTGCAGGTAAATATTTACCTACTTTATCAAATATTGAGCTATTAAAAAATAGTAAAGTCGCTTTTTCAAAAGAAGTTGGAAAAAATTTAAGTGAAAAAGATTACATGCTTTTATTTAGTAGCGTAATGTCAGGTTATCTAGCATATTCTGCTGAACAAGCTAAAGCTAACATTACGAGTGAAATGGCTGACAGAGTTCAAGGACCTGTAAGGCTCGCTGACGGTGAGATTGAAGGTAATATTGGAGGGTCTACTATTGCTGCCAAGCCGGGTGGTGTACTTGATACAATTGTTAGAGAAGTAGGCAGAATAACACAAGATATTGTTCGTGCAGTTACAGATACTGGTGCCATGTCAAGTGCATCAAAAATAGAATCAGACAAAGAAATGTTAGCTTCAAACTTAAAAGAAGCGATATCAAAGTACAAGGAAGCGAAGAAGCTATTAGAAGAACCAGTTTCTATTAATGTATTTAAAGATCTAACTGAAGATGAGTTATATATGATAGGTGTCGAATTACACCGCATCGGTTTGCTTGATATACTAGGAAGAACAGATATAATATCACCTAGCACTATGAGACTTGAAGGCAGAGGTTTGACTGCAGGAAATCTCCAACCCGCTCGCCGAGGCGAAATTTCTGGTGGTGCTTATGTGGATCCGCCTTAATTAAAAAGGAGAATATTGTGAAAGAGATAAATGTAAGAGATATAATTAAACAAAGCAACATTGAATTAGCATTAGCTAAGATTTTTGCAAAAAAACTTAACATTGATGAAGAAGCAGCTCTAATGTATATTGATAAAAAGATAAACAATAAACTACAAAGTTTAGGTGAAAAAATGTCAAGTGGTGATATGTCTCCGCAAGAATACAACCAGTTACGACGTTTGTCTGACGTTGATATTTCTCAAATATCTGATAGAATAATTAAGGATAAATAAAAATGGCAACGACGTATATTCTCGATCCTTCTGGTAGAGTAAGAAAAATAGAAAAAACTGATAGTGAACTAAAATCTGCAGCATTTAGGAATAATCAAATTGTTAATTTTAGTAAAGAGTTTTCTACATCTGAAACTGTTATAGATGGACCAAGAAGACATACTTCGATTGCTTTAGGCGACGATTTTGAATCAGACAATTTTAGAGAATCTCTATTATTTAATGATGCACCTAATTCTGAATCTTTTGGATTTATAAACGACGGTTTCGAAGATGAAGGTGAAGATAAACTAAATAGAAAATCATTTAAATCAATATATCATTTTAGTAATGATGAATACTTTGCTACTGAATTTGAAATGTTAACAGGATTTACATTAAATGCAAACAGCAATGAAATTTTTGACGAAGTAGCTTTCTTATTTACATACATTATTGAAATAATAGCAATGATTGGTGTTGCTGAAGGTATTACTTCATTAAATCAAGTTTTATCAAATGTCTCTACAAACGATACATCTACGGTTGAAAGATTTAGTTTAAGACTAGGTCAATATTCAATTAGCGAATATGATATTTTTACAAAATATATGTTTAGTGTTATCAACTATCCTAAAGATCATTCAGATACAACAACAAGAATTACTTCTTATTTTATAGGTTTAGCAGAATGGCTCAATACAGATAGTCTTATTGATATTCATAAAATAATAGAAGAAAGTGCACAAAAGACAAGTGGGTCCAAAACAATTGAAAATATAATAGACTTATCAGGTAATAATTTAAGAAATCAAAATTTTGGACTTTCTTCCATCGCATATATCGGCATTTCTCTTGTTGAAACTTTAGTTAATTCTGTTCAAACAGACTCAACAAGAAAACGCTTAATGCTGTTATTAAAAAAGTTTAGACAAGAAAAAGCATGGAGTGACCAGCTTTATACAGCAAAAAAAGATGAAAATAACTTTTTTGTTAAGATGGACTACTACTACTTTAGATTTGCTGTTGAAAGAATGCATATAGGATTAAAGCTACTTAATAGATACGGTTATAAAAAGACTTATCTAGACCCATCAGCAGCTGAGTCGCCTTTAACGAGAGTTTCAGCGAATAGAACTAAAAATAAAGATAGAAACGCCTTGGTTTCTCACGTAATTGCAGATGATGGAAAACCAATTACTTTTACAAGAGATGATGAGTTAGGTATTATAACCGGAATTGAAGGTCAAATCACGGCTGATGCTGTGTACAAGTATTCATGGTCACAATTAGACTCTGATTCTTTTTCTCATAAGCCAGGACAAACAACGCGATTAAGATCAATACCTCAACTTTTAAATTTAAGTTATGACTTTACTAAGTCCTTAGCATTAAATTCATCAGATGAAACAAAAAATGTTTATAAATCAATAGATCCTAGTATTATGCAAAACTTTTATACTAGACCTGAAAAAGACAGTGATAACAGGATACCTTCAGAACTTGTTAAACAAATAGAAGATTTATTAGAAAGTGAATATGTTCCTTTTTATATTCACGATGTAAGAACAAATGAGATCTTAAGTTTTCATGCATTTATTGATAGTGTATCTGACTCATTTAATCCAGAATACACATCAGCTAGCGGGTTTGGTCGAATTGATGATGTTAAGTCTTATGTAAAAACTACAAGAAATATTAATTTAGGATTTACAATAGCTGCTACTTCTGAAACAGATCATGATCAAATGTGGTATCAAATAAACAAGCTTGTAACTTTAGTTTACCCACAATGGTCAGAAGGTCATTTGGCAAATGTTAATGATGAAGAAAACATTTTTATGTACCCATTTACTCAAGTTCCAACAGCGTCACCTTTAGTAAGAATTAGATTAGGTGATGTAATAAAAAATAACTATAGTAGATCATCTTTAAGTAGAATTTTTGGTGTAGAAAACTTAATGAACGATAAAAAAGACGGTAAGTTTACATTCGTAGAAGATATTGATATAGTTACAAAACCTTATCTGTCTTCTAGCGATGCGTTTATTGAATATGAACTACTTCCAGGATTATACACAGTTGCAACAACCGGAACAGAGTTTTTTCCTGCTAAAAAATCTTATTACGAAGTTAGAAACCCTATAAGTGTAATACATGACGAAAAATCTGAAATTGAAAAAGACAAAATTACTGTTAAAAAGCCTGGTGGAACAAATAAAAAAATAGACTTAAGCTCAAAAAGTGTTGTTGTAAAAATAAAAGGAAAAGATATAAATTTACTGGTTGACTCAAGCAAAATAATTGAAAAGCATTTTCTGGCAGCTCATGGAGAAAAAAAAGATAAAATATCAAATGCTAGAAAAAAAGCAAAATCACTTATGAACCCTATGTCAGCAGATGCCAAAAAATTTAACAATCCAATTACAGCTTCTTATGAAAGTGGAATGAGTCGAGGTATTGCTGGATTTATAACA
>MDTG01172288.1_pt1 | contig 10751 bp, 9 predicted proteins | sample 811421 | NCBI WGS metagenome assembly MDTG01 (sample SAMN05326645, study PRJNA326480) | marine metagenome | isolation source: seawater | place: Pacific Ocean: South East | collected 2011
AGCGTCCCAGAGGCTCATACCGATTATGTGATTGCAGTTATTTCTGAAGAATTTGGCTCTTTAGTTTCAATAATGATAATTGCAATTTTTTTATTTATATCTTTTAGAATAATAAAAAATTGTTTTAACCAAGATAATCAATTTATTAAGATTTCTTTAAGTGGCCTTGCATCATTGTTAATTTTTCAGACTTTTATACATGCAGGAGTAAATACCAATTTACTGCCAACAACAGGTATGACATTGCCTTTTCTGAGTTATGGAGGCTCTTCATTAATTGGAAGCGCAGTTTTAGCTGGATTAGTTTTAAATCATACTAAGAACAAAACATATTTATATGACTAAAAAAAAAATATTCATTGCAAGCGGAGGTACAGGCGGTCATATCTTTCCTGCCCTAGGTTTAGCAAAAAATCTTCTAAAAAATGATTATGATGTAAGAGTAACAGTTGATAGCAGAGGGCTGAAATATTTAAGTCATAATGAAGAAATTAATTTTATAAAGATATCTTCGTCACCATTAATTAAGAAAAATATTTTTACATTGATAAAATCATTTATAATAATTTCTCTTTCAATTATAAGATCAATCTTTCTGTTGTCATTTAATAGGCCTTGTCTTGTTTTGGGAATGGGTGGATATTCATCCTTTCCAATTTGTATTGCTGCAGCAATTTTAAAAATAAAATTTATTATTTATGAGAATAATTTAATTATAGGAAAAGCTAATAGCTATTTAGTTAATTATGCAGAAAAAATTTTTGTTTCTTATAAAGATCTTGAGGGAATTACTGAAAAAAATAAAAAAAAGATAGTTGTGATTGGTAACATTCTTAGAGAGGAAATAATTAATTTCAAACTCTATAATGACTCAATAAGAAAATTTGACACTATAAATTTTTTAGTTCTTGGAGGTAGTCAGGGTGCTAGAGTTTTTGCGGAAAAATTGCCACATGTTTTTAAAAAATTAAATAGTAGCGGAATACCTATTAAAGTTTTTCAGCAGTGCCAATTAGATCAAAATATAGAGCTGTCTAATTTATACAAAAAAGAAAATATAAAGTTTGAAATATTTAATTTTACGCATAAAATCACAGATTATTATTCAAAATCAAATCTTGTAATTACAAGATCAGGAGCTTCGGTACTAGGAGAACTAATAAATATTAAAATCCCATTTATTTCTATCCCCCTACCAACAGCAGCCGATAACCATCAATATAAAAATGCAAAATATTTTGAGAAAAAGGGGTTAGGTTATCTTTTGGAAGAAAAAGATATTTCTGATAAATTGTATGATCTTGTTTATTCAATTTTTAAAGATAACGCTAAAATTAAAAGAATTTTATCAAATCAAAGCCAATATTCTGACAAAGATATTTTTAATGAATTAAATAATAATATAGAAAAAATAATTAATGAAAAAAATTAATTTAGGTCAAAAAGATATCATTCATTTTATAGGTATTGGGGGTATTGGAATGAGTGGGCTCGCTCAAATAATGAAAAACATGGGTTTTAGAATACAAGGAAGTGACTTAAATAAAAATAAAAATACAATTTCATGCTCAAAAAATGGAATAAAGATTTTTAGAGGTCACTCATTTAAAAATATAAAGGGAGTAACCATTATAGTAAAATCTACAGCAATAAAGAAAAATAATATCGAAATCAAATTTGCAAAAAAAAATAAGATACCAATTTATAGCAGAGCTGAGGTTTTAGCTGATGTTGTGTCACTAAAAAAAAATATTATTATAACTGGCTCTCATGGAAAAACTACTACTACATCTTTAGTGGCAAAAATTTTAATAGATCAAAAATTAGATCCAACAATAATTAATGGAGGAGTAATTAATTCTTTTAAAAGTAATGCTAAACTAGGAAATGGTGAGTGGGCAATCCTTGAGGCAGACGAGTCAGATGGAAGCTTTCTTAAGCTGCCAATAAACTATTCTGTAGTCACAAATATTGATTATGAACATTTAGATTATTATAAAAGTTATGCCAATTTAGAAAAATCTTTTATTAACTTCATTGATAAGACACCACCTACCGGCAAGTCTATTATTTGTATAGATAACAATAATATAAAAAAAATAACAAAAAGAATTAAAAATAAAAATATCATTACATATGGAGAAAATAATAAAGCTGATTTCAAAATCTCAAAAATAAAATATAATTATGATAGCACAACATTTAATTTAAGTTTTAAAAATGAAAATAAAAAAATAAGAACAATTAAGAATATTAATGTCAAATTATTGGGAAAACATAACGTGCTTAATGCGACAGCAGCTTTAATTGTTTGTGTCAATCTTGGTGTTAACCAAAATATAGTTAAAAGATCACTTAAAAATTTTTCTGGTGTACAGAGAAGAATGACAAAATTATTTTCAAAAAATAATAATGACTTCTATGATGATTATGCTCATCATCCTACAGAAATAAGCTCAGTATTAGATGGTGTAAGAAATGTTAATGTTAAAAGGAAAATTATTAGTGTTTTCGAACCGCATAGGTATTCCAGAGTAATCTCATTAAAAAATGAATTCTCAAAATGTTTCAAAAAATCTGATTTAGTAATTATTTGTCCTCTTTATGCGGCTGGTGAAAAAAAGAATATAAAATTCGATATAATTAAATTTGCAAACTTAATTGCAAAAAACTCTAATACACAAGTAGTTATCATTAAAAATCAGATTGAGCTTCGTAGCTTTTTTATAAAAAATTTAATTAATAATGAAATTATTATAGGTATGGGGGCAGGATTAATATCTAAATGGATTTCAGACCTTAGATATTCTTTATGAGCAAATCAATTAACTTTACAGATAAGTTTGGTGATAATTTAAATCAAAATATTAAATTATCTAATTATAGTTGGTTTAATTTAGGTGGAAATGCAGAATATTTTTTTAAACCAAAAGATAAAATTCAATTATTGGAGTTTTTAAAAGAAACTAAAAAAAAAAATATTACGACAACAATTTTAGGAGCTGGCTCAAATATTTTATTCAGGGATAATGGAGTTAAAGGAGCTGTCATTAAGCTTGGAAAAAGCTTTTCTTATACAAAATTAATTGATGACAATATCATAGAGGCAGGAGGGAGTACACTAGACCGTAAAGTTGCAGAGTTTGCAAAAGAGAATAGGCTTTCAAATTTTGAGTTTTTATCTTGCATCCCTGGCTCAATTGGTGGTGCAGTAATTATGAATAGTGGTTGTTATGAATACGATATTTCAAAAATATTAATATCAATTAAAGCAATAGATAAAATAAGTTGTCAAGAAGTTGAATTAAAAAAACAAGATATAAAGTTTATGTATAGAGGAAGCAATTTATCTAAAGATTTAATAATTATTTCTGTCAAGCTAAAAGGAATTTTAGATAAGAAAGAGACTATAGAAAGAAAACAAATTGATTTTATTCATAGAAAAAAATTGTCACAACCAAGTCAAATTAAGACTTGTGGTAGTACCTTTAAAAATATTAGCAAAGAGAAAAAAGCTTGGATGTTAATAAAAGAAGCAGGATGTGAAAAGCTTCAAGAGGGAGAAGCTATGATATCAGAGAAACATTGTAATTTTTTTGTTAACAAAGGAAAAGCAAAATCATCAGATATCGAAAAATTAATTCAAAAAGTGAAACAAAAAGTTTATGAAAAAACAAAAGAAAAACTTGAGCTAGAAATAAAGATAATTGGTGAATAAAAAAAAATTTAAAAATATTTTAGTAGTACTAGGAGGGGCTTCAGGTGAAAGAAAGGTTAGTTTAGATAGTGGTAGAGCCTGCATCAAAGCTCTTAAAAAATTAAATTATAAAGTTTCACGTTTTGATCCAAAAGTTATGAATTTTAATTTAATTAATAAAAAAAAAATTGATGCTATTTTTAATGCATTACATGGAAAAGATGGAGAAGACGGAGTTGCCCAGAGTTATTTTGAGTATTTAAAAATTCCATATACACACTCTGGTATAATGAGCTCATTTAATGCTATGAATAAATTAATTTCAAAAAAAATATTTCTTAAAAACAAAATAAAAACACCCAAATATCTTTCTATTAAAAAAGATTATAAAATCACCAAGATTACAAAAGAACTCAAAATGAAGAAAATTAAGTATCCAGTTATTGTTAAACCCGTTAATGAAGGATCAAGTCTTGGTGTAGAATTATGTAAAAATAAAAGCGCTTTAATTAATTCAATTAAAAAATTAATTAAGAAATATGATGATTTATTGATTGAGGAATATATTGCAGGCCAAGAAATTCAAGTCGCTGTGTTGAATGGAAAACCTCTTGGAGCTATTGAACTTGTTCCGAAACGTTCATTTTATGATTATAAGGCGAAATATACAAAAGCTGCCAAGACTAAACATATAATGCCCGCAAAACTTAGTCAGGCTTTTTATAAAAAAGTTTTAAAGATCTCTAGAGAAACACATAATGTATTCAAATGTAGAGGTGTAACAAGAACAGATTTTAAATTTTACAAAGGTAACTTTTATTTATTAGAAATTAATACACAACCAGGGATGACAAATCTATCTTTAGTGCCCGAAATAGCAAGTTACAAAGGTATTAACTTCGAACAATTAGTTGAAAAGATTTTATTTGATGCAAGTATTAATAAATGAACAAAAAATTTGTCTTTGGAATAATATTTTTACTTTTATTCAGCACCTTTAATTCAAAAAAAAACTTTACATTAAATAAATTTAAGGTTCAGGAAGTAGTAATAAAAAATAATAAATTTTTAAAGGATCAGGAGTTGATTAAAGATTTTTCATTTTTATACAATAAAAATATGATTTTTTTAAACTCTTTTGATGTTAAAAAAAGAGTAAATAAAAATAATTTCATAAAAAGTTTAAAAATAAAAAAAATTTATCCAAATAAATTAGTAATTAATATTTTTGAGAAAGAACCAATAGCAATTATAATTTATAAACAAGAAAAATTTTACCTAGATAAAAAAATAAATCTGATTGAATTTAAGACAATCCCTGAATTTAAAAATTTACCAGTAGTATATGGTGATAAGGAAAATTTTAAAATTTTATTCAAAAACCTTAAAAAGATTAATTTTCCGATGGATCAAATTAAAATATATAACTTTTTTGAGACAAAGAGATGGAACATCGAAATGAATAATGGGCAAATTCTAAAACTACCTTCACAAAATTACGTGAAAAGTTTGGAAAACTATTTAGAAATTTTAGCCAACATAAGTTTTAAAAAATATAAAATTTTTGATTACAGATTAAGCAATCAACTAATTATGAAATGAATTCTTTATGAAAAATAATTACAAGCTTTTGATCAAAATTAACTTGAAAGAAATTTTGATTATTACAATAAATATCGACGAAAGAGATAATCCAAAATTAATAGATAAATCATCGGTAACGATTATAAGTTCAGCTCATGAAAATATTTTTAATAATAAAGACGAAATAACTGATTTAATAAAAAAGAAAATTTTATTAATTGAACAAAAAATAAATTTTACATTTAAAGATACAGTTGTAATTTTGAATAATTTTGATGTTTTCTGCTTAAGTTTAACTGGTTTTAAAAAATTTAATGGGACACAAATTTCAAAAGAAAATATTACATATATTTTGAATTCATTAAAATCTATCGTAGATAAACATGAAGATAAAAAAAAAATTTTACATATTTTTAATACAAAATTTCTTTTAGATAAAAAAAAAATTGAAAATTTGCCTATTGGTTTATTTGGTGATTTTTATGCTCATGAACTATCATTCAATCTGATTAACAAAAATGATTATAAAAATTTAAAAAATATTTTTGATAATTGTAATTTAAAAATTAATAAGATATTGCTAGACAGTTTTGTTACTGGCTCTCTTATAAGCGATAAGTATTCAGATGTTGATACTTTCTTTAATATTCAAATTAATGAAGAGCATTCTAAAATTTTTTATATTGAAAATAACTCTATAAAATTTGAGCAAAAATTTAAATTTGGTTCAAATATTATCTTGAAAGATATATCAAAAATTACTGCTTTAAATTACGACATAGTTAAAGATATAATTAAATGCACTCCAAATATTCACGAAGTTTTAGAAACAGATATATTGGAAAAAAAATTTTTCAACGGTCAACAGTTTAGAAAAATTAAAAAAAAACTGATTTTTACGATAGCCGAGGCAAGAATAGAAGAATTAATGGATTTGTTTATTCTCAAAAATATTAATTTTTTAAAATTTAAAGAAAAAGTGCAATCAGTTTATTTGAGCATTATAGATAAGAGTCAAATGCAATGTTTAGGTGAAACTTACAAAAATAAATTATCTGATAAAAATAGATTTGAAATCAAAATTCATCAAAAACCAAATATTGATGAAATAGCGGAAGCAGCTTTAAGAATAACCCAATTTGGATGGCAAAAAGAGGCTATCCCAGTCACAAATAAGCCGAGATCTCTGATTGCGAAAATTTTCCAAACAATTTTTGATTAATTTTGTTATTTTTAGAAACATTAGTTGTTTTAATCAATAAAGACAATTTAGGTATAAGTGCTCAATGAAAAATATTTATCAAACAACACTTAAAAAACCCATAGAATTTGAAGGAGTAGGGCTTCATTCAGGCAAAATTTCAAAATTAAGAATTTTACCTGCAAAAGCAAATAGTGGAGTGATATTTAAAAGGATTGATCTTAAGGATAGAAATTTAATAAAAGCTTTTTACAAAAATGTTACATCTGCAAGGCTATGCACTACATTGGCTAATGAGTTTGGAACAAAGGTATCAACAGTTGAACACCTTTTAGCAGCTTTATATATAGCCAAAATAGACAACGTATTAGTAGAGTTAAATACGGAAGAGGTACCGATTATGGATGGTTCGGCAAAAAATTTCTTAGATATCTTTAAAAAAATAGAATTAAAAACTTTTTCAGAAAAGAAAAAATTTCTTAAGATTTTAGATAAGATTGAATTGATAGATGGTGAAAGAAAAATTTCACTTGAACCAAATAATGAGTCTCTCGAAGTTGAATTTCAATTAAATTATAAAAATAAGATCATTGGAAACCAAAAAAATAAAATCAACATTGATAAAGATGATTTGAATAAAATAACTGAGTCTAGAACGTTCTGTTTGTTCGAAGATATTGAAAAAATTAAGGAAGCAGGATTGGCCAAAGGAGGATCGTTAGAAAATGCTATCGTTGTTAGCGATGTCAAAGTTTTAAATGAAAGCGGGTTAAGAAATGACAAAGAGTTTGTTAACCACAAAATTTTAGATTTAGTTGGTGATTTTATGCTTTCAGGGTACAGAATAACAGGTAAGGTAAATTGTTATCAGGGAGGTCACCACTTGACCAATATGTTTCTTAGAAAACTTTTAGACAGTAATATTTCAGAAAAAAAAATAAAATTAAAAAAAACTGTATTTTTCGAAAAATTTAACAAACAATCCTCAACAAAATTAGCTGTCAACGCTTAATTTTATTTTAAATTATTATTTGTAGGTTAAACTCAATTTAGTTTAAATATGCATTTGAGAATAATTTTAATATTTTTTGTTGGATCTTTATTTATATCTTGCTCCAAAGATAACGAAGTAATTTATAAGGAAACGGAAATAAAAAATCCCTATACCCTTTATAAAGAAGGGTATGATGCCTTTAAAAAAAATGATTTTTATTTTGCAAATAAAAAATTTACTGAAGCCGAAATAAGTTTTGATAGCGTTGAATTGGCTGCTAAATCAGCAATAATGTCCTGTTTTTCGTTATACGGAATAAATTTTTATGGTGAGGCATTAAGCAATATAGATAGATTTATAAAAACCTACCCAGCTGATAAAAACCTAATTTATGCTGAATATCTTAAGGCTTTAATCTTTTTTGAGCAAATTAGTGATGAGAGAAAGGATATAAAGCCACTGAAAGATGCGAATAAACAAATTAATTATTTTATCAAAAAATATCCAAACTCAGAATATACAATGGACTTAATATTTAAAAATGATCTAATTGAAAATCAGTTAGCTGCTAAAGAGCTATACGTTGCAAAATATTATATTTCTATAAAAAAATGGATACCCGCCATTAATAGATTAAAAACTATTATCAAAGATTATGATAGTACTGTTTTTGTAGAAGAAGCCTTACACAGACTTGTAGAGCTTCATTTTTTCCTTGGATTAGAAGAAGAAGCAGAGAAATATGCAGCAATTTTAGGATATAATTACAATTCAAGTGATTGGTTCAAGCAATCGTATAAGGTATTAAATAAAGATTATGTTATTAAAAAAAAATCTGACAAGAAATCAAGTGAGAATAAAGAGGGTATTTTAAAAAAAATAACAGAAATTTTCAAATAGTCTTAATGTCATCAAGGAAAGAAATCATTACAAAACATAAGGAACTTTTAAAAATTTTAAAGATTCATAATAAATACTATTACTCACATGATAAGCCTAAGATTAGCGATTATCAATTTGATAAAATAAAAAGTGAATGTTTAAAATTAGAAAAAGAAAATCCTTTTTTAAAGGAAAAGGAGAGCATTGATACACTTATAGGCTCTAGACCACTTAACAAATTTAAAAAATTTAAACATTTATCTCCAATGCTTTCGTTGTCTAATGCTTTTAACATAGAGGATATGAAAGATTTTTTAAAAAAGGTTGGAAATTTTTTAAAAATAACAGATAAAAATTTACAATTATTTTGTGAACCAAAAATAGATGGAATATCTGCTACTTTGATTTACGAAAACGGAATTTTAATTAGAGGTTTGTCAAGAGGTGATGGGGAAACAGGAGAGGATATTTTAGAGAATTTAAAAACAATAAATGACTTACCTAAAAAAATTATCTCCAAAAATTTACCTAAACTTTTAGAAATACGATGTGAAATTTACATTGGAAAAAAAGATTTTATAAAAATATCTGACAAGTTTGCAAATCCTAGAAATGCGGCCGGCGGATCTTTAAGACAAAAGAATCCTAAAGAAACATCAAAAATACCATTAAAATATTTTGCATATGGATTTGGAAAAGTCTCCCCAATGATATTTAAAAAACAAGGAGATTTTCTTGAAACAATTAAAAAATGGAATTTTAAAATTAATCCATTATCACAACAGGTAAACAACTTAGAAGAAATAGAAAATAAGCATAAAGAGGTAGAACAGTTGAGATCATCCTTAGATTATGACATTGACGGTCTTGTTTATAAAGTAAACGACTTATCTCTACAAAATAGATTAGGAAATACCTCAAATTCACCTAGATGGGCTATAGCTTATAAATTTTCAGCTGAAAAAGCTGTAACTAAAATAAAAAATATAGTGATACAAGTTGGAAGGACTGGAGCTATTACACCGGTTGCTAAAGTCGAACCGGTTACAGTAGGGGGTGTTGTTGTTTCTAATGCTACTCTACATAATGAAGAAGAAATTAAAAGAAAAGATATAAGAATAGGTGATACAGTCAATATTCAAAGAGCTGGAGATGTAATACCACAAGTTATTTCAGTAGATCTATCAAAAAGAGACAAAAAAAGTTTAAATTATGTTTTCCCTACAAAATGTTTATGCGGATCTACTACTAAAAAAGAGTTTAGCAAAAGTACAAAAAAACTTGATACTGTAAGAAGATGCATAAAAGGTTACGCTTGCAAATATATAGCAAAAGAAAAATTAAAACATTTTGTATCAAAAGATGCTTTAAATATAGATGGGTTGGGAAAAAAAGTTATTGAGCAATTTTGGGACTTAGATTTCATTAAGGAACCCTCAGATATTTTTAATTTAGATTATGAAAAAATAATTAAACTGGAAGGTTGGGGGAAACTTTCAATAAATAATTTGAAAGATGCCATTAAAAGATCACGTAAAATTACCTTGGATAAACTAATTTACTCAATAGGTATAAGGCATATAGGCCAAGAAAATGCAAAGATTATAGCAAATTTTTTTGGATCAATTAAGAAATTTAAAAAAATTTTTAGTGAAAATTATAGAAAAGAGATTACACAAAGTCTCCAAGAGTTGGATGGTATAGGTGAGACACAAGTTGATTCAATCAACAGCTTTTTTTCAAATAATATAAATTTAAAAATAACGAATGCTTTAATTGAAGAATTAGACATTGATAAATTTGAAACACAACAAGGAAGTGGAGCTTTTTCTAATAAAAAAATTATGTTCACAGGTGGTTTTAAAAATATGAGTAGATCAGAGGCTAAAACAATAGCTGAAAATAAAGGAGGAAAAGTTTTAGGTTCAATCTCAAAAAAACTAGATTATTTAGTAGTTGGAGACTCAAAACCTACATTAAAAAAAATAAATCAAGCAAAAGATTTGAAAATAAAGATTATTTACGAAAAAGAATGGATTAAGATTTTAAATAGCTGAACAAGCTTCTTTTAGTTCTAAAGTTTCCGATTTATTCATAGATTTTTTTAAATTTTTAAAAACAGTTTTATGATAATTATTAAGCCAATTTTTCTCAGTTTTATTTAGTTTTTCTTGAATTATTAAATCTTTTTCTATAGGCGCCATTGTTAAATTTTCAAAAGTCATTATTCTTTTATTTTTTTTTACATAAATAAGATTTTCAATCCTGATGCCAAATTTGTTTTTTTCGTAGTAGCCTGGCTCATTTGAGACGATCATACCTTTTTGAAAATTAATTTTATTTCTTTTTGATATTGCATGAGGTCCCTCATGTACATTTAAAAAATATCCTAC
>MDTG01298897.1_pt1 | contig 10751 bp, 10 predicted proteins | sample 811421 | NCBI WGS metagenome assembly MDTG01 (sample SAMN05326645, study PRJNA326480) | marine metagenome | isolation source: seawater | place: Pacific Ocean: South East | collected 2011
AAGTATATCGCCTTTTTCTAAAACCTTGCTAGCCTGGGGCTCCTCTTTTTGAGTAGTCCGATCAACGATTGTATGCAGCTCTGAAGCACTTGGAAAATCCAGTTTGAGTTTAAATAGAAACCTATCCATTTGTGCCTCAGGGAGCGGATATGTGCCCTCCATTTCAATGGGGTTTTGAGTGGCCAGCACAAACACTGGCTGATCTAGTTTCCGTGTTTTTCCTCCAGCAGAGACACTGTTTTCCTGCATCGCCTCCAATAGAGCCGACTGCGTCTTTGGAGTAGCCCTATTTATTTCATCAGCCAAAACCATATTGGCAAAAATTGGCCCAGACTGAAACTCAAAAGTTTTTTTCCCCGACTCATTTTCTGTAACAACATTGGTACCAACAATGTCACCCGGCATCAAATCTGGCGTGAACTGAATGCGAGAAAAGGTGAGATCCAATACATCTGCTAAAGTTTGGACTAACTTGGTCTTGCCAACCCCAGGAATACCCTCGAGAAGAACATGCCCTTTCGCTAACAAACTCGTTACAACACAAGTTATAACCTCACCATTACCAACCATTACTTTTGAAACTTCTTCTTTTACTTGTGCGAATTTCTCTTGAAATGCATCTAATTGTGTACTGGCTAACTTACTCATCAAATCTCGCCTTCACTGTGTATATTTATGAAATAGTCTCTGATTATCCTTTTCTGCCTAATCGGAGTCTCCGGTTGATCTATTGCGCTAGAATTCGAATAAGACCTGCTACGCAATAACTCTCTGTACTTGATTTCATCTTCAACGCTTTGTTTTGCAGTTGGCGAGTAAAACCAAGTTTGCTCACCATCATCTCTACCATCACTAGCACTTTCATTAATCCTTACTGTCTCAAGCTGAAGATTAGCCTCCATACGAGGAACGGCAGACCCCTCGAGCGCTGCGGCCTCACTATCTCCTGAAGCCGACCCCGCCTGATGCCCTTGGTCAGAGTCCTGGTCAGATTCGCCTCTCGCAACAGCCCCTTGCCTAAAAAGGGTACCTCCTTGCGCATTTACACTGATTGGCTCAGCTGAGGGTGGGGCTTCGGTCGGATTAGCTTGGTCGCCGAATCGTGCCGCCGTTAGCGGACTAAGTTGATCAGGAGGGGCCCCTAACCTCCCCACATTATCATTTAACTCCCTCAATTGGTCTTGTGTATCTATCATGGACTGAGCATCTTCTATACTTTGTAACGCCTGGGCCAAAGCATCTTCATTAATTTCAGCACCAAGGTTTCCCAATTCTGCAGCGGCCTTCTCAATATTTTCCAAAAACTGCCTATCCCCCGACGACGGATCGCTATTAACTTCATCACTCTTAACACCCCCCCCCGGCGGAGGATCGCTCCCAGCAACTTGATTTAACATCATCATTGCATCATCTAGCCTCTCGCTTCTAAGAGCATCTACTACCGCCTCATATTCAGGTCTCCCTTCAAGCGCTTTGGCAATTTTTTCTATTCCATCCCTCGCCAGAATAGCTCGCATGTTCACTGTATCTTTGATATCACCTAAATCTTCTTCACCACCTTGCTGTGCTATGAGCGGATAATCCATCAGATCCAAAATCGCCGAGTCTTCCACCAAAGTGTCCGATGAAGAGTCGGATCTTTGCGGTTCAGAAATAGCGCCAATAGACCACACTGCCCTTGCCCCATTAAAAATTTCTAACCTCCAGTCCCCCAAAAAAATAAGCGTTGGAAGCCCAAAATGTAAAAACATAGGCACAATACTAAAACCGCAAAAGATGGAATTAGCCAATTTATTTGTAGCAACCTCACTGAATCGATAGTTTTACAGAGCTTAGTCGTTTTTTCGATCAAAATTGGCACAAAAAGAGAGTTGCTGGGTTTGTTGGTAAACCAATAGGCGCTTTTAATTTGATCCTTAAGACCAGCCTCCTTATCGAGCCTAGAGGCAGCATCCATTTTTGAGGGTATATGCCTACACCTTAATAGAAATATTAGACCCAGGAGAAAAAATAGAGAAAACAACAAAAATGTCAGAAATGAACCTTGGTTCAAGTCAACCGGTCCCAGACTAACCAATATAGACAGGAAGAGAAAAAGCCCAACCGCAAGAAATACCACCAACTCTTTTAGCGTTCGATGAACAAAAAGTCGCTTTCTGACACGATCAAGCAGAGCACTAATGATGTCCGATTTATCAATCATCCGAAATATATCTGAGCTTTAATCATTTAACTAAAGATTATCCCTCTGGATTTTCTTAAAATATTATAAAGCCGTAATACTAACATCCGATGCCCTAAGATAAAAACTAACCCGCAAGGCATCGTTAACCCTTGGATTACTCGGCTATTTGTAGTAAATTTTTTTTTTACCCTTTTTAAAAACGATTTGAGGACCTATGCCGGATTGCAAAATCATTGCTATTTTATTACTTACCGTTATATTTGAAGCTGTAGCCTCTGAGGAAAAACCAAACATAGTCTACATATTAGCGGACGATCTTGGCTGGAAAGACGTTGGCTTCCATGGAGGGGCTACCAAAACGCCGAATCTAGACAAATTAGCAATGGGGGGGGCGCGACTAGAAAAATTTTATACCCTCCCTTACTCAAGTCCGACGCGCTCCGCTCTTCTTACTGGCCGGTATCCCATGCGCTTTGGATTGCAACTAATGTCGATACTTCCTTGGAATAGCTACGGCATTCCTAAAGACGAGAGGCTATTGTCCGAGGCTCTCAAAAGTAACGGATACCTCACAGCAGCTTTTGGAGAATGGCGGCTGGGCCATGCAAAAAAGACTTTTTGGCCAAACCAAAGAGGTTTTGACTATTTTTTTGGGAGTTTAAATAAAGGCCGTCATCATTTTAAAGATGACACAACTGAGGGTTTGGATTGGTGGACAAATGAGGAAAAAACGAAAGTAAATGGCTATGACACTGAGCTTATAACCGAGGAAGTCACAAAATTCATCTCAGAAAAATCAAATCAACAACCATTTTTTATATACATAACCTTTCCAAGCCCATCATCTCCTTTTGAAGCTCCAGAGAAATACTTAAATATATACAAAAATATTGAAAATAATGATCGTCGCAAATACTATGGCATGATTAGTGCTCTCGACCATGCTGTTGGCGAGATTGTTAAAACTTTAACTGCGAAAAAACTTATAAAAAATACCCTAATTATTTTCCACAGTGATAATGGAGGAGCGGTTCGCAACAAATACAAAACTGGGGATGGGGATGTCCTTTTTTCGGTAGCCAACAACGGACCATTTTTTAACGGCAAAGGTTCCCTATACGAAGGAGGTATCAGAGTGCCAGCCCTGGCTTATTGGGAAAACAAAATAAAACCACAAATGTCAACGGAACCGATTCATATTACTGACATGTATCCAACTTTAGCCAAACTTGCCGGAGCATCACTAGACCCATCGGATCAGGTTAAGCCTCTAGATGGAGTGGATGTTTGGTCAACTATAACAAAAGGGAGCCCGACTAGCCGGCAAGAAATCTTAATCAATACTGATGAATTCCGTGGAGGACTAATAATGGGCAACTGGAAATTGATTGTTTATGCTACTTTGCCCGGACGAATCGAACTATTTAACATTCAAGATGACCCAACTGAAGAAAATAATCGATCTCACATAGAGCCCGACATTATGGAAAAACTACTTAAGCGTTTCAACGACTATGCATGGGAAATGGCGCCTTCAAGATACCTAAAAGACCTCGCAGCCCCTCATGATAATTACGCACCAATTTTTTGGCGAAACAATCCAACAAGGCCATAGCATGAAACAGGATTATTAAAATTTGTGCTCAAACTCAGTTAACCATTTGAAGGTCTGGCTGGGCGTTGGACCACTAATTCCAACCAAATAAGTAAATTCATATTTAAGTGAAAAACCATCTGATAATTCTATGAAACCAAACACTCCAGGACCAAAATTGTGCTGCCCGTTGGAATACGAAAAACTTCCCACCTCTCCAAACCGACCAAAAAACTCTACTCCAGGCTGAACGTTAGGAGTCAATCGGTAACGAATTTGATTTGCATAAGCCACCTCTAGCTGCTGGGAATTATTGTTACCAAATTCTTGTTCAAAAATTAGGTTAAAGGTCGTTCGAATAGGACCAGCACGTTTATACAACAATAATCTTGCCTCCATTTCATAGGCGTCCCCACTGTATTTTGGAAGTTTAAGACCTACCAGAACTCCTACATCAACCAAATTTGGTATTTCGTTAAACGCTTTTGTCTGAGTTATTTCAAACCTTGATTCAATCTCATATGCACTAAAATGATAATGTCCATCCTCCCGGCGTTTTAAATGCCCCTCAAGCTCAACAAAGAAACGGTCTGTAAAACCAACTCCAAAACCATATTTTTGCAACCCTTGATTGTCTTTAACGGGATCATCATCTTGAGTGACAAAGCCGCGGGTTCCAGCCTCTAGTTCTTTATTCACAATCGGCCACCAGGCCCTAAATGGTGGTGTTTCCACAGTATTTTCTGCCAAGGAATGCGTAGCGGTCATCAGAGGAAACAAAAAAACACCAAAAAAGAGCCAATAACGAAACCATAAATTACATAGGCCTTTATCCATAAATTCTATGGCTATCACAGTATCGTTAGTCTTAAATTCCATCCAGGCCCAAACTGACATCCCGAGCCACTCTAAACCCCAAGTCGGAATCTTTACTATTTATAAATTTGTATCGGTCTGAAAACTTAATATATCTAGGCGAAGGACTAAGCCAAGAACTACCCCTATAAGACCTGTGGGAGCAGTCCTCAGACTCAACAGCCTCATAGTCAGTCCTTATCCCCCTGGTGCTGGCGCTTGCGCAGTCTTGGGTCCACTCCCAAACATTACCTAACATATCAAATACCCCAAACTTGTTTGGCTTAAAAGACCCCACAGGCGCTGCATCTATATAACCATCTGAACAAGGTAAACTTTCCCACTCATACCCCAATGAAACCTTGGCAGTTTCATCATAAACATTTCCTTGCTGACAAACTTCTCTTTCAGTAAACCCAAAAAAACGTGACCGGTCTGATCCAGCTCTTGCCGCATACTCCCACTCAGTCTCTGTTGGCAATCGATAGGGCAAGTTTGATTCACTAGAAATCCAAGTTACATATTGATGAGCTTGTTTCCATGAAACATTTGCCACTGGATATTTGTCCCCCTTAGGATCTTTATGGACAACCTTGTCACATCCTCCATCCAAAAAACATTTGTCCCAATTTTCTTGGGTTACCTCATATAAGCCGATCGCGTAGGGTTTTAAAATTTTAACTGGTCTAACGGCTCCCTCCTCTGCAGGCCTTCCTAAAGCTGATGGAGGAGATCCCATCTTAAAAACCCCTTGCTCAATCACAATCATCTCTGGGCATTCCTCACAATCTTGGAACACGTCACCCACCTTGTAGATGACATCATCACTAAATCCCTTACCAAGAGGGAATAAATATAAAAGAAAAAGAAATCTGATAATGAAACCAGCGTCCAAAACCACACCTACCTTAGTCGAGAGATAAAATTTTAGTGTAATGTTACTCATTGATCATTAAAATTACCATTCCAGGAGACATAATCTCAGAAAAACTAACAAACCACGCAATTATGTAATAACGTTACAATCGATTGGATTAAAATAACAGAAGCCGATAAGCTGGAAAAAACCACGAGTGAATCATGACAATTCCACAGTTTAAACATTTGTTTGATATTACATTAGATATTGGCAATTCTCATGATTTGGGTTCAACCCCCCAAGGAAAAAAGAGGATTGTCCAAGTAACTGGGGGTAAATTTTTTGGTGACAGGGCGTCCGGACATGTGCGGTCTGAAGCAGCGGCAGATTGGGTACTAGTAAGACCCGATAAATCAATAAAGCTTGATGTTCGCCTGACCTTGGAGACCAGTGACAGAGCATTGATATTTATGCGGTATGAGGGAATACGTCACAGCTCACCTGCAATTGCCAGCAAGCTTGCTAACAATGAGCCCATAGATCCCTCCCTATATTACTGGAGGGCATCCCCTTTTTTTGAAACGAGTAATCACAATTACCTATGGATAAACAACATAGTATCAATTGCGCTGGGTCAAAAAAAAGAAAATAAAGTTTTTTACGAAGTGTTTCAAGTTCTATAAAGTTCTCAGACAGACCTCAGCAATTGTAAAACCATTTTTGGTTGAGCATTAGCCTGCGCAAGAATTGCAAGACTCGCCTGCTGAATAATCTGTTTTTTCGCAAGCTGCGAAAGTTCTACGGCGTAATCTGTATCTAGTATTCGACTTCTACTATCGGTAAGGTTTTGGGCCATCGCCAATACGTTATCCAGCGAACCCTCCAAACGGTTCATATATGCCCCGATTGACGAACGCGCGACCGCCAAATCCGCCAAGGCCAGATCTATCTTCGTGGTAGCGTTAGAAGCCGATGCCTGAACGCTAACATGCATCCCAGCAAGATCATTCAGTGTGGCATTAGATGCAGTCGACATGGTTCCAATAGAAACTGTAATATTCATACCGCTGTCAGCACCAACTTGTATCTTAAAAGTACCGTTACTCGAAGCCCCACCAGTACCATTCAACAGACCCATGGTATTCCATTTCGTATCAGATACAATCCGTGTTATCTCGGCTTCAAGAGCCTGATATTCTGTGTCAGCGGCAACCCGGTCTGAACTGGTATATGTATCCGACGATGACTGCACAGATAGGACCCTCATTCTCTGAATAAGATCATCAATCTCGTCCAAAGCAGCATCGGCAGTTTTTAGCATTGCGATGGCGTCTCCCGCAGTCTCACTAGCTTTAAGATAACCTTGTATTTGGGCAGTCATCCTTTGAGACACACCAAGCCCCGTTGGATCATCCCCCGCATTATTTATCCTAAACCCGGTGGATAGCCTTTGCATTGAGGCAGTTATCTCCGCTTCATTTCTTTTAAGAGCCACCTGAGCTTGATAAGCAGCAAGGTTGGTATAAATCCTCATATTTAAAGACCAACTTACGGTAATTAGTGATTTAAAATGTACTTCCCGCTCATAATAATGCTCTACAACTCAAAATTGCGCAAACCAAATCCAACTTAAGATAGTGTGGAAAACTTTTTTTTATGCAAATAATTGATTATAATATCAATTTTTACTGCAAACATCTCGGCACATAGAGCGCGCCTTGCTACCTATTCTCGAATGTTCATAATTCCAGGCCCATTTTTGGGAGGGTGAGCTTTCAATGCATTTTCGTTTGGCTCCGTCCCCCAGCCTGGCAAATCAGAAAGGATTAAATAGCCATCCTCGATGCGAGGTAATTTTGTGTATAAATCACCCCGCCAAGGAACCTCGTCTATATCAATTTCCATAATTCTCAAATTAGGTACGGCTGCTGAAAAATGAGCATTCATCATTGTACACAGGTGACCATAGAAATTATGAGGTGCGACATTAACATCTAAGCCTTCCGCTAAATTAGCAATTTTCATTGATTGCCATACACCGTTCCAAGGAGTGTCAATTATAGCTACATCCATAGACTGGTTTTCAAAATAAGGAAGAAACTCTCTAATCCCAAATAGCGTTTCTCCCGAACTGATAGTGACTTTGCTTCTGTTCCTAACAAGGGCGAGCCCCTTTGGATTATAACTATCGATCTCTACCCAAAATAAACCTTGTCGTGAAAGGGCATCAAGAATTCTTAGGTAGCCCTCTGTTCTAAAGTTAAAGTTGAGGTCCAGCAAAATATCCATTTCCGCACCCGCTCCAACTCTAAAAGCATCTAGCTCATCCTTGATACATTTGATGATATTTTTCTCAGCATTTAGTTCGTGATATCCACCAGGACTATTGAAACCTGGAGCCCACCCTGGGTTTGTGCGGCTAAAATCAAAAACATTGGTTTTCAATCCAGTAAAACCTGATTCTTTGACCTCCCGACCCATAGCTTCTATATCTTTTAAGGACTGTATTGGCGGATAAGGATGACACTGAGGAAGGTTAATCCGGTAGGTAGCACAATGCGACCAATAGAGTCTTATCTCATCTCGCACCTTTCCTCCAAGCAATTCATAACAGGGAACCCCATAGTGCTTGGCTTTAGCGTCGAGAAGTGCATTTTCAATGGCACCCAGCGCTTGTCCGACCACACCCCCGGCACCTGGGCGAGTACAAGCATAAAGATCAGCATATATTTTCTCGTGGTTTACACAATTTTGACCCACAACAAGGTGAGAAAGGCCTTTAATAGCGGCATCCACGCCTGGAGATCCAAATCCCTCCTGAAACTCACTCCACCCAACTATTCCGTTATCACACGATATTTTTACAAACGAAAAATTTCTCCATCCCGCATCTGCATGAAAAGTTTCCAGTGATTTTACTTTCATACATCCTCCAGTGCTTATTTATGATCTTCCATGAGATCTTTTTTTACATCCTCATGATCGCCGACAATAACGTGGTGTTCACTCTTTACAATGTATTTCTCTAAAATTGGTATTAAAACTAATGGGGTTAATCCGCCTAACACTATCCCAAAGGTAGCCGCCCTGAGATGGGGGTCTAGACTTGCCGCGATCAAGTCCGCTATGACATGCGCAATCACCACTCCAAGAATTCCAGCAAGATAACCATTGGACACAATTTTTAGGAATCTGTTAATACTCCACCCTGAATAGAAACCCACCAATGGGATTACGGTATGTACTACTCCAAATACATATCCTCTTAAAATTTCCTTGTCTTTCAACCAAACAAGCTGCTCAATGAGATGTTCCATACCTAATCAAATTCCAAAAAATAGAAATATTTCCCCACAAAACAATAAATTTTAGAGATCTTGTTTTGGGATTTCTTACCCGAGAGATATCCAAATTTTTTCTATCAATTGAAGAAATACTTAAAAAAGCAAATAGTAATATAAAATTGGGAAAATTATACACCTAAATGTAGATATCCTTTAGGTTGTAGTTTTCCAAAAGCTCTAATCGGTTTTTTTCACACCATAAATTGTCTTCTTCACTGCCGACAAAGGGTTTGTAGGTGAATGGTTTCTCATTTCTAAAATGCTGTTTCCGCGCATTAATAGCTAGTTCAATGATACGAGAACGATCATGGATTCTTTCTTTAGTATATTGCTCGCTTTCGCCATCCAACTGACTGGTCTCTACCCCAACAACCCTCTTAAATGGAAAAAACCCTTCATTTAAAGTCACTCTTCGGTTTCGTGAGGAATTCGCAAATGACCCATGAACCAACTGCCGATTGGAAATTATCACATCTCCACTATCGCAGATCATAGGAATTCCTCCTTCAATCCGTTCCGACCCACTCTGCTCCACCAACTTAGAAATATTTACTTTTCCCATTTTGTGTGAGCCAGGAACCACCCAAACCCCATTTCCTGCTGTACTAGGATACAACTGAATCATGAAATTAAAGCCGTGAGCTCCCTCGTCCCAATCAGCCGCACCCCAGTGTGTTGCGCCATCTTGATGCCAAGCAACAGAGGGTCCGAGACCAGGTTCCTTCAAGAAAGTAACCTCATTATATGGAACAAAGTCAGGGCCATTAACCGCTTCAGCTACTGCCAAAAGGTCAGGGTGGCCATATAAACGTAAGCAAGAATCCATTAAATGCAAATTGCCATGCAGAAGCTCCATGGTTAGGCTTGGCGATCCTTGAGTTGGAACAGGGCTTGACATCTTCACAGGGTGTCTGCCTCGATTTCTGGTCGTACCACCCAAGGGATCACTCAGTGGTTTGGCGAAACGATAGGGGGGACGCGCTATCCCCGCCTTCGTGGCAGCTGGCAATCCTTGCACAAGCACCGAAGGCTCAATAGGCGCCTCGCTTATAACCCTATCCACATCTTGACGGAGCTCAGAAAGCTCGTCGGATTGAATAACGTTTTGAAATACATAAAAACCATATTTCCAATAACGATTTAAAATTGTTGTATCAACTTTCCCAGCTTTGGTATATCTTATAGGACCTCTATTATCCAACGCCAAAGCCTTGCCGGTTCCCGCCCGCATGTAATCCCCCATCGCTCTCGCGTGGTCGCCCGCGGATATTGATTGTTCTTTTTTCGACGTATTCATGTTTCCTCACCCTTAGTTTTTTGGAACACTCTTAAATAACGACAATCAACTTTTACACCAAAATGAATATCTTGTAAATTTGATGGATCCTCAATAAAACTCTACCAGTGACAATTTAACGCTAGCATCAAAATTGCGCCCGATAGCTACAATACCCACCGTCTCAATGTCTCGAGAGGAAAACCGAGAAGGTTGATAAAAATTAGATTTAGTAAATTCGGAAAAATTTAGATCCACCTCCTGCCAGTCCTCGGTCGCCACAAATTTTGCAGTGTAATATTGCCAGGGGAAAAACAAATACTTTGTTCTAATATGTACCGAGTACTCGGCCCCATTACCACTAACTCTAATCCGCACTCCCTTGAAAACCCTATCCACAGGATGATTATTAACCTTAGTTCTGAACTGGATAAATCCGCCATTATTCTCCGTTGAAACTTTACCGGTTAAATGCAAATAAAACCCTTCGCCAATATCTACAATCTCTAAATTTCCACGGGAAACTCCCCCCATAACCTGATCTGTCACAAGACACCATCGGGAAGCGTTATTTTCACAATGTTCCCCCTCAGGCTGGCCAATCATCACTTTCATATCATCCACAATAAATCCCTCAG
>MDTG01434573.1_pt1 | contig 10751 bp, 11 predicted proteins | sample 811421 | NCBI WGS metagenome assembly MDTG01 (sample SAMN05326645, study PRJNA326480) | marine metagenome | isolation source: seawater | place: Pacific Ocean: South East | collected 2011
ATGGTTTAACTTGTAAAATTTGTTCTTCTTGTTATCCTAATAGAAAAAAACCTATAATTACAAAAAAAGCTTAATGAAAATTCTTGGCATAGGAAATGCAATTGTGGATGTTATTTGTAAAGTTGAAGATAATTTTATTGAACAAAATAATCTAACAAAAAGTACTATGAAATTATTTTTTGATGAAAATGAATTTAAAAATTTATTAACAAATCTTAAAATTGAAAAAACTGTTTCTGGAGGATCTGTAGCGAACTCTATAGTTGGATTATCCCAACTTGGCAATAAAGTTGGTTTTATAGGTAAAGTTTCTGATGATAAGTTTGGTAGCAATTATGAAGATGGATTAAAAAAAGAAAATGTGGAGTTTTTTTATTCAAAAAAGAAGGAAGAGTTACCAACTGGAACATGTTTAATTTTAGTAACTCCAGATTCAGAGAGAACAATGTGTACATTTTTAGGAACAGCAGGAAAAATTAATGAAAACGATATTAGTTCTAATATAATTAAAGAAAGTGAGTTAATTTTTTTAGAAGGTTATTTGTGGGATGAGGGAGAGCCCAAAAAAGCATTCGATAAAGCTATAAATAATGCAAACAAAGTTGCTATGTCTCTCTCTGATCTATTTTGTGTAGATAGGCACAAACCACATTTTTTAAACTTAGTAAAAAAAAAACTTGATATAACTTTTGCTAACGAACAAGAAATTACCTCCTTAGTTGAAGCAAAAAATTTTGATGATGTTATAAACTTTTCAAAACAACTCAATAAATTAGTGATTATTACTAGAGGAGAAAAAGGTGCAGTTGCAATTAATGGGGATAAAGTTATTGAAAGTGATATACAACAAAATCTTAAAATCATTGATCTTACTGGTGCAGGTGATCTTTTTGCTGCTGGATTTTTACACGGATACATTAATAAATTATCTACAAAAGAATGTCTTGAAAAGGGTACTGAAATGTCATCTAAAATTATACAACAAATTGGAGCAAGACTTTAAACTCAAGTTTTCTTTCTTTTGAAACTACCCTTCCCTTTTTTAGGTTTTACAATTTTTGGTTTGTACTTTTTGGAAAATAAATCTTTAGCCATTGGGTTTTTTTTAATTAATTTGATAGCCATTTTTTTTACTAATTATAAATTCGTTATCATTAAACGTGTTTAAAATTTTTTTTCTTAATCGATAAATGTGGGTCTCAACAGTGTGAGTTTCAATATCTGATTGATAAGTCCAAACTTTTTTCTGTAATTCGTCAATACTAACGGGATTATATGATTTGGATATATAAATAATTGTTTTAATCTCTTTTTCAGTTAATTTAAGTTTTGTAGTATTGCTTAACATTTCTCTTGAATTTATATCAATATTATAATTTTTTACTTTAATTTCGGACTGGCTATTAAATTGTTTTTTTAAAAATTCGATGTTTATCTTTTCAACAAATTTAAAAATATTTATGGGCGTATTATTTAAAACAAATTGATTACTAACATCTAGATATTTTTTATCTGATACAACTAAATAATTATTCAGAATTTTTGTTTTTTCATTTAAAGAAATTGCGTTATCTACAAAGGTAATCTTAAAATTTAAATCTACACCAAGTTCTTCTAGTATATGATATAGTGCAGTATACTTATATATTATTAAATTCTGAGTGCTCACAAAAAGACAATATGACAATTTTTATAAAAAATAAACACACTCTTCAAGTTGATGAATTTAAATTTAGGTGTTGTATTGGGAAAAAAGGATTAACTAAGAATAAAAAAGAAGGAGATGAAAAAACACCAAAGGGTACATTTCAAATTGAAAATCTTTATTTTAGGAAAGATCGTAAAGAGAAACCATCAACTTTACTAAAATGCGTGGAAATAAAAAAAAATATGGGATGGTGTGATGATAATCGTTATCCAAAAAAATATAATAAACTTATTAAAATTGAAAAAAAAATCAAATACGAAAAATTAAAAAGAAAAGATTACAGATATGATTTCTTAATTCCGATTAAATATAACTTTAAAGAACCTACAGTTGGTTTGGGTAGTTGTATCTTTATACACCTTACCAAAGATTACAAACCTACAGCTGGGTGTATAGCATTAAAGGAAATAGATTTTTTAATAATGCTTAAATTAATTAAAAAAAATTCAAAGATTAGAATTTATTAAGTTCTTTTGCCAAAAATATTAGAACCAATTCTAACATACGTTGATAAGTGTTTTGTAGCTAAAAGAAAGTCAGATGACATTCCCATACTTAATTCGGAAAAACCTAGAGATTTATTTAATTTTTTCATTTCCTCAAAATAACCTTGTGGATCAATATTTGCTGGAGGAATACACATTAAACCAATTACATCTAAACCAATTTCTTTAGAAAAAGATACTAATTGATCTATCTCATTTTTATTTATTCCAGATTTTTGATTTTCATTTCCAATGTTAACTTGTAAAAATATTTTAATATTTTTTTTAATTTTATTTTGTTCAATAGAAATTTTTTTTGCTAATTTTATACTATCTACTGAGTGAATATAATCAAATATTTGAACTGCAAATTTAACTTTATTTGTCTGCAATTTTCCAATCATATGTAATCTTATTTTAGAATTTTTTTTTTTTACCTCTGTCCATTTTTCAATAGCTTCCTGAACTTTATTTTCACCATAATGAATGTGACCATACTCTATTAAAGGTTGGATATGATCTATTTTAAATGTTTTTGAGACTGCAACAATTTTGGTATTATTAATAATGCTTAATTTATTAAGATATATATTAATATTATCCTCGATATCTAACAAATTTTTTACAGTATTATGCATATAAATATGATGAGAAAATATTACTTTATAAATAAATTTGATACAAATAATATCGATAGACAAGATAAACTTACTACAATAATTTATAGAAACTATTCATCAAATAAACCAGACGAAACAATTATTTTAAAAATTAAAAAATATTGTAAAAAAAAGTCAATTAAATTTTATTTATCAAATAATATTGAATTGGCAATTAAGCTTAATTTAGATGGAGCCTATATTCCTTCCTTTAATAAAAGCTTAAAACACCTAGCTTACTCTTATAAGAAAAACTTTAAAATTGTTGGATCGGCTCACACGCTCAAAGAAATAAGAACAAAAGAAATTCAAAATGTTAGTAAAATTTTTTTGTCTTCATTGTTTAAAAAAAACAAAAATTACTTAGGAATTAATAAGTTTAAGTACTTAGTAAAACTAACTAATAAAAAAATTGTTGCATTAGGTGGTATTTCAAAAACTAATAAGAGGAATCTTTCTTTGCTTCAACAATCAGATTTCGCAGGTATAACTTATTTTGAATAAAAAAAAGGCCCCTTAGAAGGGGCCCTTTTCATAATTTTTTCTAAACTAAATTAGAATGCAAAAGCAAGGTTAATTGCATAACCTTCTACATCGTCTGCAGCAGCAGTCGATCCACCTCTGTTTTCTTCTTCAGCGATCGCTACTGATAAAGTCATACCACCCATTGTGTAAGCTGCACTTAAGTTAGTGTTTTCTTGATCTGAAGTTTTATCACCAGCATCATAAGATGAAGCATGGTAACCTACTGTTAGATCATCAGTTACTTGGTAAGTAATACCCATTGATTCGAAGTCATCATCATTGTTTGTAGATGTTGAATCAATTTCTGACTCTTGGTAACCAACTGTTACTGGACCATATGCATATTTAACATACATAGTTGAGTTGTCAGTATTGTTAGTTGCACCACTTGCATTGTTTTCACCAACAGCATAACCTACTGTTAGGCCTTCCATTCCAGTGTACTCTACTGCGAAATCAACAGAAGACTCTACTTCAGTTGTTCCATTAGCTGAAACGTAAGAAGCTGCAATAGAGAAACCATCAACTAAATCACCAGATGAGTAGTGGAACATATTGTTATCACTAGCAGATCCGATTGCGTTGAATACTTGTGTACCAGTTTGACCTTGCTCGTTAGTAGCACTTAAGATATCAAATGATTCACCGTAAGCAGTTGGCATAACATCGTCTACAGCACCCATTGCTGAACTTCCACCGTGACCAGAGAAAGTAACTACACCCATACCATTAGTATCGATTTTTAAGCTGTAGCTGTCCATCTGAGTTGAACCTGCGTTTTCGTTGTTATCTAACTCGTAACTAGCTGTTACATTCCAACCATTGTCCATTTCACCGCCACCAGAAAAAGTAACGCTGTCAGACATTGACCATGAGTTTCCTCCAGTACCAGAATCGTTACCAGAGAAAGTAATGCTTGCACTACCAGATACACTTAAAGCACCAGCATAAGCTGATGATGCAATAAGAGACGTACCTAAAGCAGTCAAACCTATTTTCTTAAAGTTGTTCATATTAATTACTCCTTTATTTAGTTTTATTATTAATAATAAACGCTGATTTTTTACCATTATTCTTAGATAATTTAATATTTTAGAAATCTAAGTAATAACTTAATTGCAACTTGTTGCATTTTTACAACACTAAAAAAGCCCTATTTTTCTATATTTTTTTCGATTAATCTTGTTTTTACTATATATAGATAAAATAATTTAAAAATTAACAATGAAATACATCAAACAAACTATATTTTTTGTTTCTATAATTTTATTAATTTCTGGTTGCAAAAATGGAAAATTACCTGGGTCGGATGCTCGGAAAATACCATATGATCCTAAAGAAAGAGTAAAAAGAAATTTAGAGCAAGGAAAAGGCTTTCGTCTAAGTACTGCAATGAACGGTGGTGTGGGTGGTGATTTTCAATTTGCTAGCTCAAACGAATTATGGAGAGCTTCTCTAGATGTTTTAGATTTCATGCCATTAGCTTCAGCAAATTATAGTGGTGGTATGATTATTACAGATTGGTATTTAGATTCATTAAATTCAAATGAAAGTATTAAAATAATTGTTCGTTTTCTAACTAACGAAATAAGATCAGATGCATTAAGTATTAAAATATTTTATAAAACTTGTGATAATTTGAGCAAGTGTATCGTATCAGAAAAAAGTGGACCTTTATCAAAGGAATTAAAAAAAGAAATTCTCAAACTAGCAGCACAATATAAACAAAAAAGTGATTCGGAAAATTTTGAACCCTATATAGCTTCTGATCCAAAAGATTAACGACAAAAATAAATTATAGTGGATAGATATAATTTTAAAATTATCGAAGAAAAATGGCAGGACTTTTGGGAAAAAAATAAAACTTTTAAAACAAAAATAGATAAAAGCAAAAAGAAATTTTATTGCTTAGAAATGTTTCCATATCCCTCTGGTAAAATTCATATGGGACATGTAAGAAATTACACCATCGGAGACGTTTTAGCTCGATATAAAAGTTTACAAGGTTTCAATGTTTTACATCCTATGGGTTGGGATTCCTTTGGAATGCCTGCAGAGAATGCTGCTAGACAAAACAATTTAGATCCAAAAACATGGACTGAAGAAAATATTTCTACAATGAAATCACAGTTAAAAAAATTAGGCCTTTCAATAGATTGGGATAGAGAAATTTCAACCTGTACACCAGAATATTACAAACATCAGCAAGCTTTTTTTTTAGATCTTCTTGAAAAAAAACTAGTTTATAGAAAAGAAAATTATGTAAATTGGGATCCGATAGATGAAACTGTTCTTGCAAATGAGCAAGTGATAGATGGAAAAGGTTGGAGATCTGGTGCTATAGTTGAAAGAAAAAAATTAAGCCAGTGGTTTTTCAATATATCTAAATTTTCTCAAGATCTTTTAGATGGTCTTGATAAACTTAATTCATGGCCAAACAAAGTAAAAGTAATGCAAAAAAATTGGATTGGGAAATCATTTGGCTGTGAAATAGATTTTAAAATTGAAGGGGATTTGCCTGTAAAAAATATCAAATGTTTTACCACAAGACCAGATACACTTTTTGGTTTTTCTTTTTTAGCTTTATCAACTGATCATGATATTTCTAAATTCTACAATGATAATATTGATTTTTTAAAATTTAAAGAGGAATGCTCTAAAACAGGTACTACAGAGGAGGCCATAGCTGTTGGAGAAAAAATAGGTTTTAAAACTAATCTCATAGCCATAAATCCTTTGAACCCAAAACATAAGGTGCCTGTATACTTTGCTAATTTTGTTTTAATGGATTACGGTTTTGGAGCTGTATTTGGGTGCCCAGCTCATGATCAAAGAGATTTTGATTTTGCAAAAAAGTACAATTTAGAGATCAAAACAGTTGTTAAGCCTTTTAGCGAAGATGAAAACTTTGAAGTGAAAGATGAAGCTTATCCGGGTCCTGGAATTATGATTAATTCCGATTTTTTAAATGGTTTTGAAGCACCTGATAATTCAGTAATAAAAACAATAAAAATCTTAGAAGAAAAAAAACTAGGTAAAAAAAAAATTAATTTCCGTTTAAAAGATTGGGGTGTATCTAGGCAAAGATATTGGGGATGCCCAATTCCTATTGCTTATGATGAAAAAGGAGATGTTCACCCAATTCCAAAATCAATGCTGCCCATAAAACTTCCAGAAAATATTGATTTAAAAGTTAAAGGCAACCCTCTCGATAGTCAGAAAAATTGGAAAGAAATTACTATTAATGGAAAAAAAATGATTAGAGAAACAGATACACTTGATACATTTGTTTGTTCTTCCTGGTATTTTTTAAGATTTTGTTCACCACAAGAAAATAGTTATGGATTTAAAGAAGAAGATATAAATTACTGGATGCCAGTAGACCAATATATTGGTGGTGTTGAACATGCAATTTTACACCTTCTTTATTCAAGATTTTTTATGAAAGCTATTTCGCACAAAAACAAAAATTTTAATCTTGAAGAGCCATTTGAAGGTTTATTTACTCAAGGCATGGTTTGTCATGAAACATATAAAGATCCGGATAACAACTGGGTAAGTCCCGATGAATTAGAAACTATAAATGGAAAAAAATACTTAAAAAATAATAAATCTAAAGTAATAAAAGTCGGTCCTTCAGAATCCATGTCTAAATCTAAAAAAAATACAATTGATCCTGAAAATATTATTTTAAATTACGGTGCAGATGCAGCAAGATTGTTTATTTTATCTGATAGTCCTCCAGAAAAAGATGTGCAGTGGTCTGAAGAAGGAATTGTCTCTTCTTTCAAATTTGTACAGAAATTATGGAATTTAAATTCGAAAATTTTAGAGGAAACTAAAAAGGATCATAAAAAAGATTCAGATGAAGAAATTACAAAATTTACTAACAAATTGATTAAAAAAATAACTGAAAATCTAGAAAATTTTAGTTATAACAAAATAGTTGCTAACCTACATGAAATGCATTCTTTTGTTTCAAAACAAATAGAAAATAATTACACAAAAAAAACATTAATCGAAAATTACAACAATATATTAATTTTAATATCACCAGTAATTCCACACTTTGCTAATGAGTGTTTAGAAATCTTTAATAATGAAAATAAAAACAAATGGCCAGTATACGAACAAAAATTTGTAGAAGAGGAAATTATAACTGTTGCAATTCAAATTAATGGAAAAAAAAGAGGGGTATTAAATTTAAAAAAAGATACTGATGAAAAAGAATTATTGAGTTTAATTAAAAAAGATGAAAAATTAAATAAATATATTGAAAATAAAGAAATTAAAAAACAAATTTTTGTAAAAAACAAAATTATTAGTTTAATTATTTAAATGAAAAAAAAATTTATATTATTTCTTATAGTGTTTTTTACTTTATCAAACTGTGGCTATAATCCAATCTATTCCAATCAATCAAAAATAAATTTTAATTTAATGATTAATGAAATAAATGGAGATGAAGTAATGAATAATATTGTTCGTTCTCAAATTAAGAAATATGAAAATATTTCAAAAGAAAAAACAACTAGCTTAAATATAAAGACAGCTTATTCAAAAGATATCTTATCAAAAAATAAAAAGGGAGAGATCACTAATTATTTGATTAAAATGGAAATTGAATTCGAAGATATATCTTCGAAAAATAAAAAATATAATTTTAAAGAAGAAACGAAAACATCAAGTATGAGTAACAAATTTGAACTCAAAAAATATGAAAATACCATTATAAATAATTTTATAAGCAATCAATTGGAAAAATTTATTTTAAAAATTAATAGTTTATAATGATAATTAAGCCCTACGAAATAAGAAAAAATGATTTTACACAGTATAAAATTTTTCTTTTTTATGGAAAGAATAATGGGCAAAAAAAAGAGGTGTTAGAGATAATACTAGACAAACAGATCAAAACTCACATTTACGATGAAAACGAAATTTTAAATAACGAAAATATATTTTTTGACAATATTTTTTCTAAATCTCTTTTTGACAATAAAAAAACTATAATTATTAAGAGAACAACTGATAAAATAATTAGCATAATTGAAAAAACTGATATAGGAAAAATTGAAGATACAAAAATTATTCTAATTGCTGAAAATCTAGAGAAAAAATCAAAATTAAGATCAAAATTTGAGAAGAATAAAAAATTAGTCTGTATCCCTTTTTATCCAGATAACGAACAAACTTTACTTAAATTAGCTAGAAGTTATGTTTCAAGCAGAAATATAGTAATGTCTTCATCTAATATTAATATGATTGTAAATAAATCAAATAACGACAGAGAAATATTGATGAATGAATTAAATAAAATTGAATTATATTGTTTAAATGGAAAAAAAATTAATAATGAAAAGATTTCTAAATTAATTAACTTGGTTGAAAATCATAGTATATCTGAATTAGTAGATAATTATTTAGCAAAAAATGAAAAAAAGGTTGCTAGCATATTAAACGATAATAATTTTTATAATGAAGATTGTATAATAATAACTAGAACATTTTTAAATAAATTAAAAAAATTACTAAAACTATCTGATGAATTTCTAAAAAATAATAATATAGAACTAACTATTTCCTCTGCGAAACCACCTATTTTTTGGAAAGATAAAGAAATTACTAAGCAACAAATATATAATTGGAGTCCAGAAAAAATTAGAATCTTAATTAATAGATTAAATGATTTGGAACTAAACATTAAAAAAAATATTAATATTGCAATTAATTTAACCCTAGATTTTATTTTAGATAAAAAAAACTTAACTTTTAGTAATTAGTTTTAATTATATCAATAATTTTATTTAATTGATCAATATCTTTATACTCAAAACTTATACGACCTTTATTTCTTATATTATTTTGAATATCTACATTTAAACCAATTTTATTTGAGATAGATAATTCTAATGCAATAATGTTTGCATCTTTAGTTTTACTTGAATTATTTTTTTTATTTTTAAAAATTTTAACAAAATTTTCAGCTTGTCTAACAGAAAGTTTTTTTTCAATTATTTTAGTAGCAACAAAACTTGCATTACTTAGGCCAACTAATATTTTGGCATGACCTGCAGTTAATTTTTGAGATTCTATTAATTTTATTACATCATCAGGCAAAGTTAAAAGTCTCAAAGAATTTGCTATATGACTTCTGCTTTTACCAATAAATTTTGAAACTTTTTCTTGATCATATGAAAACTCGTTAATTAATCTTTTATATCCCTGAGCTTCTTCTAACGGATTTAAATCATTCCTTTGAACATTTTCAACAATAGCAAATTCTAGTGACTTTAAATCGTCAGCTTCTGTAACTACCACAGGCACATTATGAAGACCTGCTCTTTGCGCTGCAAGCCACCTCCTCTCACCTGCAATTATTTCAAATTTTGATTTATCAACGTTTGATTCTCTAACTACTATTGGCTGTATCATACCTCTTTCTTTGATCGAATTAGTTAAATCTTCTAAATTAGCTTCATCAAAAATTTTTCTTGGTTGATATCTGTTAGGAACTAGATCACTTATTGATAATTGATTTTTTTGAGACTCTACTTTTGTTTCACCTATCAATGATGATAGACCCCTTCCTAAACCCTTTTTAACTTTATCCATTAAGCAGCACTCCCTACTGTTGACTCTTGATTTATAAATTCATCAGTGAAATTAAAATACGATTTACTTCCAGGACATGTTTTGTCGTAGATTAATACCGGCATACCGTGTGAAGGCGCTTCTGACAGTCTCACATTCCTTGGTATCACGGTTGAATAGACTTTTTCGCTAAAATAATCTCTTGCTTCTTTCTCTACTTGAGAAGATAGCTTATTTCTTTTGTCATACATTGTTAAAAGTATTCCTCTAATTTTCAAATCTGGATTTAAACTTACTTTTATCCTTTCAATTGTTTTCATCAGCTGAGTTAAACCCTCCAAAGCAAAAAATTCTGTCTGAAGAGGTACCAATAGTGAGTTGGAGCATACTAAAGCCATTACTGTCAGCAGGCTCAATGAAGGTGGACAATCGATCAATACATAATCATATAGCCCTCTAGAATTGTTTAAATATGCGGCTAATTTTGTCTTTAGTATAAAAGCCCTGTTACTGTCATCAGCCGTCTCTACTTCTAAGCCCGATAAATCTACGTTTGATGTGATAATATCTAAATTTTTAAACTGTGTTTTTTTGATCACCTCACTAATTTCTTTTGTTCCATTCAATACTCCATAAATTGTATCACTTGAGCTATCCATATTAGATAATCCAAGACCTGTAGTAGCGTTTCCTTGAGGATCTAAGTCTATTACTAAAATTTTTTTATCTATTTGAGATAAGCCAGCTGCAAGATTTATCACTGTAGTGGTTTTTCCAACA
>MDTG01146412.1_pt1 | contig 10750 bp, 11 predicted proteins | sample 811421 | NCBI WGS metagenome assembly MDTG01 (sample SAMN05326645, study PRJNA326480) | marine metagenome | isolation source: seawater | place: Pacific Ocean: South East | collected 2011
AACGCCGCTGTTAGCGTTGTCTTACCATGATCCACGTGGCCAATGGTGCCAACATTCACGTGGGGTTTATTTCGTTCGAATTTTTCCTTAGACATTACCGTCTCTCCCGCTATTTACACGCTATAAAGCTTAAAAAACCAATAAAAAGGCCCGTATTATATAGTAAAAAAATACGCCGTCCACTAATAATTGCGATTTTGCCCCAAAAATTTGCTTCTGGAGCCCACAACCGGACTTGAACCGGTGACCTCTTCCTTACCAAGGAAGTGCTCTACCGCTGAGCTATGTGGGCGCATAATCGCTTCCCAACCCCTTCCCTGTACCAAACCACGGGGCTTGATTGGAGCGGGTGATGGGAATCGAACCCACACCATCAGCTTGGAAGGCTGAGGTTCTACCATTGAACTACACCCGCACTCCCCTGATAACCGAAGCCATCAGTCTGCCTATTCGTTCACACTGAATTGTGGTGGAGGGGGGAGGATTCGAACCTCCGAAGGCTGAGCCGTCAGATTTACAGTCTGATCCCTTTGGCCACTCGGGAACCCCTCCAAAATAGAGCGCCGCATTGTGGCGGAGAAGAAGATTTTTGTCAATAAAAATAAGACGATAAGTTGCAGTTATCTTTAATTAGGGGCCGAAACGCTACTAAACCGAGCAATAACGGCTTAATAATAGGCAAAAATCAGCAGTGAGCACTAAGACTTTGTTGGTAGCTCACCATTATCTCTGAAATAGTCTTCCGCAATCACAGAATAAATATACGCATCTTTACACTCACCATGGAGGTAAAGGCGGTGGCGTAATAGACCTTCTTTGACCGCATCAAGCTTCTCCGCGACCCGCAAACTGGGGGCATTGTCGGTACTGATGACGATTTCGACCCGTTGGTAGCCTAAATCTTCGATAGCAAACTTAATTAATAGACGAACTGACTCTGTGGCGATGCCCTTACTGGCACTGTCGGTACGGACCCAATAGCCAATATTAGCCTTACGCTGGTCTGGTTCGATGAGGTTTAGCCCCACGCCGCCGAGGATTTCTTTGTCATTATCATTACTAACCACAGCAAAATCGTAGCTCGCACCAATATGCCAGTACTGCTCACGGCTTCTGATCCACTCCTCGCTATCCACCAGACTGTAATCTGGGTGGCACCAGGGTAAATAAGGGTAAAGCTCCGTCACAGAGCTGTGAATGGCTTCATAGAGAGGAAATACGTCCCGCTGACGAAACTTTCTGATTGTTATTCGACCATCTGTCAGGCTATCCCGCATACTGTCCCCTTTGGATTTATTCACCCAGCCGCACTATATGTGTAATTTTTAATCAAAAACGGCTGTTGGTGGTTTTTTAGCGAACGACTATAACTTATAAGATAGCTATAAGCCAGAGTCGAACGGCCGATACCCTATTAGTATAGGTCAAATAAACAGCTTCACTGGCTAGACAAACCATGGCAAAATGCCAACCACATTAATCAGAGGAAAAACGATGACAACCAAAACCCCTATTACGGTCGCCCGCGGTGATGGCATTGGCCCAGAAATCATGGCTGCAACCCTAAAGATCCTTGAGGCTGCCGGTGCCGAGCTAGCTATTGAAGAAATTGAAGTCGGCCAAAAAGTCTATGAGCGCGGCATCAGCTCTGGTATCGAAAGCAGCAGCTGGGAATCCTTACTGCGTACTAAGGTGGTATTGAAAGCCCCTATCACCACCCCTCAAGGCGGCGGATTCAAAAGCTTGAATGTCACCATGCGCAAAACCCTAGGCCTCTACGCCAACGTGCGTCCTTGTGTGGCATACTCGCCTTACGTTACTACTAACTTCCCAAAAATGAATTTAGTAATTGTGCGTGAAAACGAAGAAGACTTGTATACCGGCATTGAACATCAACAAACGCCAAACGTAACTCAGTGTCTTAAACTCATCAGCCAACCCGGCACCGAAAAAATTGTTCGTTACGCATTTGAATATGCAAAACATAACAACCGCAAAAAAGTCACGTGTTTTAGCAAAGACAATATTATGAAAATTACCGATGGTTTATTTCATCGTACGTTTGATCAAGTTGCAAAAGAATACCCTGACATTGACAATGAACATTGGATCATTGACATCGGTGCTGCCAAAGTCGCCGCCAACCCAGAACAATTTGATGTTATTGTCATGCCGAATCTCTACGGTGATATTGTGTCTGACATTGCCGCTGAAGTCTCTGGCTCAGTGGGTCTGGGTTGTTCTGCTAATATCGGCATGCAATGTGCAATGTTCGAAGCCATTCATGGTTCTGCCCCGGATATTGCGGGACAAGGTATTGCCAACCCATCAGGACTGTTACTAGCCGCTGTGATGATGCTCGTCCATATTGGCCAACCGAGTGTGGCGACCAACATCAATAATGCCTGGCTAAAAACCATCGAAGATGGCATCCATACTGGCGATATCTACGATGAGGCAACCAGTGCCGAAAAAGTCGGCACGGAAGCATTTGCTGACGCAGTCATCGCGCGCCTCGGTCAACAACCCGAGAAGCTTGCGCCGGTGAATTTTGATAACGCCACCGAAATGGCAGAGATCAGTTGCCCTATTAGCGAAAAGCCTAAAGCTGAACGCACATTGGTGGGAACTGATGTTTTTGTGTATTGCCATGATAAAAGTGTGCAAGCGATTGCAGAACTTGCCCAAGGGGCAGCCGGTGATGATTTTGAATTAACGATCATTGCCAATCGTGGTTTAAAAGTATGGCCTGGGCAAATGCCTGAAACCTGTAACGTGGATCATTGGCGTTGTCGGTACAAGAGTAAAAACACCACCGCTACCAATGCTCAGTTAGCAGGGTTGTTAGCACGTATGGATGAACAAGGGCTTGAATTCATCCAAATTGAAAATCTTTATGATTACGATGGCAAACCCGGTTATTCCATGGCCCAAGGTGAGTAGCTGACTCACCTAATTTCGAGTATACTGCTCGCACGAATAATGGAGGACAAGCAATGGCAGAGAACAAACCTTTAGTGGGTGTGATCATGGGCTCAAAAAGCGACTGGCCCACCCTTTCTCACGCAGCGGAATTGTTAGAGGAACTCAACATCCCCTTCGAGACCCAAGTTGTTTCTGCCCATCGTACTCCAGACTTGTTGTTTGAATACGCTGACAGCGCTCGCGAGCGTGGCCTTGAAGTAATTATTGCCGGTGCTGGCGGTGCCGCTCACTTGCCTGGCATGGTCGCAGCAAAAACCTCCGTACCCGTTTTAGGCGTTCCTGTCGAATCAAAAGCCTTACAAGGCATGGATTCACTGTTATCCATTGCGCAAATGCCCGGCGGTATTCCGGTAGGGACATTAGCCATTGGTAATTCAGGCGCTAAGAACGCTGCCCTGTTAGCAGCCAGTATCCTTGGCAATAAGTATCCTGATATTCTCGCTGCAGTAGACGATTACCGCCGCCGACAAACCCAGTCCGTTTTAGAGAATAGCAAACTGGACAAACCTTAACATGACAACCATCGGTATTCTTGGTGGCGGTCAGTTGGGCCGTATGTTAGCTGAAGCAGCACAGCCATTAGGTCTCAAGACGCTCTGTTATGAAACCTACCCAGACTGTTCTGCTAGTCATCGTAGTGACATTTTTGTCGGTGACTTTACTGATAACAAAGCATTACAAAATTTCGCCCGTCAGGTTGATCTTGTGACCTTTGAAACCGAGAACTTACCTATAGCAGCAGCTAAAACCATTACTGAGATTTGCCCACTGTACCCGGCACTTCAAAGCTTGAAGACGACCCAGGACCGCTTGTTTGAAAAAATGTTATTTACCGAACTTGAGATCCCCACTAACCAATACCAGGCTGTCAATAGCCTGGAAGACTTGCACAGTTACAGCCAAGCCATAGGCTTTCCCTGTGTGCTGAAAGTGCGCCGCACCGGTTATGATGGCAAAGGCCAAGCCGTTATTCGTAGCATTGATGATGTGGCCAGTGCCTGGGATCAGTTAAAAGGCCAAGAGTTGTTGTTGGAGTCCTTTGTGGACTTCGATAAAGAATGCTCTATCCTCGCGGTTCGTGATAGGGCCGGCAATGTGGCTTTTTATCCTTTAACCAAAAACACCCACGACAAAGGCGTTTTGCGTTTCTCCCAAGCACCATTCGACGCACCACAATTAACTGAGACATTGCAGCATGCTGCTACCAAGGTATTAGAGAAGCTAAACCATGTTGGCATGTTAGCCATTGAATTTTTTGTGCAAGGCGACAATGCGATTGCCAATGAAATTGCACCCAGAGTCCATAATTCCGGTCATTGGACCCTAGATGGCGCCGTGACTAGTCAATTTGAGAATCACATCCGTGCCATTGCTGGACATGAGTTAGGAGATACTCGTGCGCAAGGCTATAGCGCCATGGTGAATTGTATTGGTGACGAACATCAACGCCAGGCTGCTGAAGCAATCTCCGCTTGTCACTATTACAGTTATGATAAATCACCCCGGGCCGGTCGCAAACTTGCTCATATCAATATACACGATAACGACCCCAGCCTGGTGGAGAAGTACTTAACCCAATTACTGGCGCACTAAGCGGGTGTTATTGATTTTGTTAACATCTTCCGTACTGCGAATTGCGTTAATATCCAATCCACCACGGCGAGTATAGCGGGTGTAGACGGTTAAACTCTCAGGCGCACAGCGCTGCATGATATCCATGAATAACCGCTCAGTGCACTGCTCGCCGAACTCATTGATATTGCGATAGGAAACGATGTATTTCAACAAACCTTCGCGATCAATTTTCTTGCCGCGATAATGAATCTGCACACTGCCCCAATCTGGCTGGCCGGTGACTAAACAATTGGATTTTAGCAAGTCAGAATACAATGTCTCTTCGACGCTGCCGTTGGATGTTGTTGTGAGGTATTCCGGTGTGATTTCGTAGGTATCACACTCGATGTCTAAATCATCTAAACAATCGCCTTTGAGATGAGAAATTTTCTCCCCATCCAAATCATTCAGCGGTTGCAAACTAACATTGGCTACAGCACCTAAGTGCTCGCTCATGTCGCGGGCGATAATTTCTTCAACTGCGGCGATGCTGTCGAATTTTGAATTGTTAAAAGAGGTTAAATAAAGCTTCAAGGATTTAGATTCGATAATATTTTCAGAGTCACAGGGAATATCAAATCGTCCGATAGCAATCACAGGCTTGCCCTTATTATTGAGCCATGAGATCTCAAACGCATTCCAAATATCGATCCCCTTAAATGGCAACACTGCAGGCACGCCAATTATGCGTCTGCCCTTGGTCCGTGGGATTGGATACAATAGGGATGGTGTATACGTAGAGACATAAGCAGTCTTTTTCCCCAACGGATTGTCATTGGCCATGATAGTCTCGGATTCGGTTAACATAGTGTTTCCCCTCTCATTGTTTGCAGGCATTGTAGCAACAGAGCCGGCCTAAAACTAGACTTTTATGATGAACAGGCGTAGACTTATTTGTTCGACTATATTGGACAAATCCCATGAATAAGCCTTGGTTAGCAGAGCATGCCATCAGCCCCGAACATGCGGCTGAGTTAATTGGTCATCAATTCCCTGAATTAGCCCCCGTCACTACCCGCTTAATAGGCGAAGGCTGGGACAATATGGCTTACATGATCAATGATAAATATATCTTTCGCTTTCCACGGCGCAAAGTGGCAGTGGAGCTCATTGAGAATGAAATCCGTCTGCTGCCCTTCGTACAAGATAAAGTAAAATTACAAATTCCCGTTCTACAATTTATTGGTGAGCCCAGTGATGCCTATCCTTGGCCCTTTGCTGGTTATGCCTACTTAGCCGGCCGGGAATCTTGCGATGCCCATTTGTCTCATGACAATCTCTGCCGCAATGCCCCTATCCTTGCTGAATTCCTAAAGACCCTCCATAGCATCCCCATTGCTGAAGCCGAACACCTCGGTGTCACCTATGACAAACGTGACCGTGTGCTCCCCAGTACCCGTCTGCCGATGATCAACACTAACCTTGCTGCTATCAACGCATTAGATCTATACGATATTGCTGTTTTTGCAGATTATGTTAAAGGCTTGGAACACTTAACGTTTGAAGCGCGAACAACCCTTACCCATGGTGATATGCACATGCGCCATCTGTTAGTGGATGACAGTGATACTATTTGCGGCATCATTGATTGGGGGGATGCGGAGCTTGGTCATCCGGCGGTAGACTTATCCATTGTTCATAGCTTTTTGCCCCGTGAGGCTCACTCCGATTTTTTGTCCATTTACGGTGATATCGACGAAAACACCTGGGAACTTGCTCGCATGCGCGCTCTTTACAGTTGCTCCATGATGGCTGTGTATGCCTATGACATTAAACACCAAAGCGTGCTCCAAGAAGCGTTGCGGGGCTTGGATTTTGTCGCTGAGGGATTACTCTAGTAGAACACGCCCCTAAATCCGACACTGGCTACTGAACATTTCGGTAAACTCATCAGAGTCACAAGGATCTGGCTGTTCATCACTGTCAGAATAAAACTCATCACTCTCAAATCGCGCGTATTCTTCAGAATAACAGTCACCGCAATCACTATCGGATTTATAGCAAATCCGATTGGCACTATCGCTAGAGTTCTCGGTATATTGCCAGCCATTTTCAGATAGATAATCAGCCGCTATTGTTGCATAAGGATTGTCACTTTCACTGTCATGACATTCACTATTACGAGCGGCTCTTACTGCAAAATAACGTTCACAGACATCATCAAAACCATGAGCACGGATTAAATCATCAGGATCACTAACAATAACGTCATAGTCGCACTCATGCTCATCATAGAGCTCGATTAATTTCTCAAGCATTTCTGTAGCATTATCCGCATCTTCAAGTAATGATATCGCTTTGGGTCGAACAATAGACTGGAAACGTGAGCTGCCCTCACGATATAAAGCAACAATCTCATCTAGCTCAATACCGCATTCAAGTAATTGTTCCAAATCAGAGAAATAGTAACGCTTCAATTCACGCACAGCAGCAACTTGCCCTAGTTGCCAATGATAGGGATCATCTTCACAAATTTCTTCGAACTCATCGACGCCATAGGCATCATCACTGTCTGAGGTATCAGCCTGCATGCGACGGCCATGACGGATATCTTGCTTGACATAAGGTGAAGCGTTTTTGGATTCGAGGAACTCCACTGCCTTACGTTGCTGGGCTTCATGTAAACTGTCAAAATGCTCATGAGAGGGCATTCCTAGAAATCCGCGTAAGCGTCGTTCAGACTCGCGCATAAATTTAGGCAATACCCAGTCTGAACTTCGGCCATGTACGCCGCGAGTCCGCACTTGTAACGATTCAACGGCTAAACCACAATGGCTGCAACAAAGTTTTGAAACACCGATATAGGTTCCGACGAGTTTATTATTCTCCGCCAAATGCGAAGATAAACGCATCTCGGCATGAACTTTTTTTGCACCTTCACGGATAATGGTAAAACGTTTCTTACTAATAGCAGTCTTTAATGCTCTATCAGCTTCCGAATAACTCGCGCTATGCATATATGAACGCAGCTTAATGAAGTCTCGTGCCAACCGTGCTGTTCTATCAACCAGTTTATTAAGAAAATTGGTGGTATAACCACGATTGATGATCTCTTGATACAGCTCTGTATTGGCAAATCCATCACGCCATGGAATGACCTTATCACCCCCTTCGAATAAACTATTAAGGAGCTCTGTTATCAACGCTTCTAAGTCCGGGCGAGAAATCTCCGCTTGCGTCGCCAGATAACGAAACTCTTGATAAAAATTCAGTTGAATAATTTTTGCTAGTACTTCATTAATAGACTCAATACAGGCTTTGGTGTTCGTTAACAATGCCAAAAAATCATTAATCAATTCAGTCGTTTTATTTTGTCTGCGAGATCCTGAATGAATATTATTCGTTGCGATCAATAAACGTTTATCTTCGGCATCCACCGCCACAGCAGCACAAATAAAATTCTGCTCGAGGATTCGCGCCAAGGCATCCAAACGTCGTTCTGCCCGAGATACCTTGTTCATTACCCGAGTTTTCGTTGCCTCACCAATGTGCTTTTTGAAAGACTGCTTAAACAGCCCTAAATTACTCAGTCCATTCGCCGCACTACTCGACTGCGATTCAATAGTAGAAGATAGCGTTTTGGTTTCAGCTAATTTACTTGGAAACATTTCGAACTTACTCAGACTGTGATATCAATGACGGCATAGTATCAAAAGCAGGCCCAATATCAACACGCACCTATATATTGTGCAAAAGCGTCAGAACTATCACCTCTCCATTGAATAATCGCCGGCACGTCATAGGGATGGACTTGTTCTAGCCATTGGGCCAGTGCGGCTTGTTGGTCCTGAGGTGATTTAAACAAGGCATAGACTTCCTGGCTGCGCTCAAGTTTTCCCTCCCAAGGATAAATCGATACTCCACCAGGAATAATATTGACGCATTTAGCCAAGCTCTGCTGGATAGCTTGCTCCGCCAGTGCCTCAGCATCCGCCAAATTTGCGAAAGTGGTATAGGTTAAGCTAATTGCCTTTGCCATAGTATCTCCTGTGGAAATAGAATTTAGGACTATAGCGGATTAGGGTATTCATGGGAATACATTAACATTAACTTACAACAAAATTGGCCCCATTTTTGCGTAAACGCCAAAATCTTGCGTTTAGACCTAAGTATTCTACCCTTTATATAAGCGTACAAATTTTCGCAATCTAACTAACAGGCAAGAATAGTGAAGTTCTCAACAGCATCAGTAACTAAGCACACTCGAGTAAGCATTTGGCCAACGCCACTGTGCCTGGCCATCCTGGCGATGATTCTCGTAACAATCACGCTTTATCTTGATCACCACTATGTGTTTATTTACCTAAAAACACAACTTGACGACTTAATTTCATCCGTCGCGGCACGAGATGTTCTCTCCGTAATTTCAACCGCTATTATTACGATTACCAGTGTCACATTCTCAATCACAGTTTTAATCCTATCAATTGCCTCAAATCAACTTGGCCCGCGATTAATTCCTAATTTCATGCGTCAACGTACAACCCAACTAGTTCTAGGATTATTCATCGGCACATTTATCTACACAATATTGACGCTATTTTCAATGGGGTTTCAGAGCGAGCATTTTAGTATGCCGTTATTATCGATAGCAACAGCCATCCTCTTAAGTATAATTTGCTTTTTTGTACTCATTTATTTTATTCACTTTGTATGTCATGCCATTGATGTTGATAATGTATTGAATTTACTTGCAAGTGAGCTAAGTGAAAACATCAATCATCAATATCCCTGTAAACAACAAAATAACGACACTTCAACTTCACTACATACTATGGTTAATGATGATAACAATATCACTGCAGCAGTTAAGAATCAAAACAAATATACCTTAACGGCAACTAACGATGGCTATCTGCAATTCGTCAATTATAAAGAGCTATGCTCTCTGGCTAAAAAACATGATCTTATTCTGAATATCGAAATAGCCGCAGGAAAGTTCATTCTGACTGATTCTAGCTTGATGATTGTTTACAGCGACAACAAACTCAATGACCACCTCATATCTAATTTAGAATCTTGTTTTTTGTTAGGAAAACGACGTTCATCAATTCAAGACATTGAATTTACATTCGAACAAATTAGCGAGGTTGCTGTACGCGCTCTTTCACCTGGAATTAATGCGCCCTATGTGGCGATACATTGCATTGACAGGATCATTCAAGGATTAGCTCTATTAAGAGAGAAAACAATGCATAGCCATATTATTTTTGATGATGAACAAACAGCACGGATTTACCGTAAAGTATCTGGTTACAGTGACTTTGTAGAAACAGCATTCTCACGATTTAGACAACAAATGGTCTCCGACCTTGCTGTTAGTATACATGCCATCAAAGCTCTAAACTGCCTTTCTACTCTTAAATTGCCTACTGGGTTACGAAACGCTGTCACAAAACAGGCTGAGATGATTTACGACGATGTAAGCAATCATGATCACACGCGTGCAGACAGAGAGGATCTTGATACCGCTTATAATGATTTTTTGGCATCAAATAAACAACCCATACCCTAAGGAGGATATTATGTTATATTGGGCTATTGTTTTCTTTATTATTGCAGTTATAGCAGGGATTCTTGGGTTCACAGGTATCGCCGCTACAGCAGCTAGCATCGCAAAGATTCTCTTTGTTATATTTTTAGCGCTGTTTGTCATTTTTATTATTGGCAACTACAGACGTGGGAAAAAGCCACCTCTTTAATTTATATGGAATATGGGCATGTATTACTTAAGGGCATTGCTCCTTAGCGCCCCTTGTTCTCCATGTCTTTGATCTTCTTGTCGGTATTGTATTGCGATAAGGAATAAACCGCCCACAGTGCCGCAGGGATCCAGCCGATGATAGTGATTTGTAGCACCAAACACACAAGCCCAGCCAAAGGTCGCTCAATGAAGAAAAAGCTCAAAAATGGCAGAAATATCGCTAAAAATAATCGCATGGGTAACCTCTACTAATTGTTAATAATCTGTCAGCGCATTTTACCTTAATTATGTGATTTAACAAAACTCCCAGCGGTTCCCGCTTAACATCTCGCGATGGGGGTTTCCAAAGGGGGAAATCGCGATTTTCCCCTTTGGTCGCCGTACATGCGGCTTTGCCGCATAGGCGATAGTACTTGGGAAGCAGCTTTCCGGCTTAGCCGGGAGCTG
>MDTG01250927.1_pt1 | contig 10750 bp, 10 predicted proteins | sample 811421 | NCBI WGS metagenome assembly MDTG01 (sample SAMN05326645, study PRJNA326480) | marine metagenome | isolation source: seawater | place: Pacific Ocean: South East | collected 2011
CAACGGTTATAAATCTTGCAGCATCACTGTCCATAATGGGTCAAAATAATCTTGTTATAGATTTAGATCCACAAGGAAATGCAACAACAGGTTTTGGAAAAAGTAACAGCGATGAGGAAAACAATGTTTACAATCTCTTAATCAAAAAAATAAATTTAAAAGAAGCCATTCAAAAAACCAACATAAATAATTTAGAAATTATAGGATCACACGTAAATTTATCTGGCCTAGAAGTTGAGACAGCCAACGATGCTAAACGAGCCTTCGTTTTAAAAGAAATATTATCAGATGAAAAGCACAATACACTCGAAAAATACGATAATATATTTATAGATTGTCCTCCATCTTTAAGTCTTTTAACAATAATGTCCTTAGTTGCATCTGATGAATTATTGGTACCACTTCAAACTGAATTTTTTGCTCTTGAGGGAATAACTCAGTTAGTAAAAACAATTGATAGAATCAAAGAAAACCTTAATCCAGCTCTTTCTATTAGAGGTATACTTTTAACAATGTTTGATAAGAGAAATAAATTATCATCTGAGGTTGATAGAGAAGCAAGAAATTATTTTAAGGATAAAGTATATGAAACAGTAATACAAAGAAACGTAAGATTATCAGAAGCCCCATCCCATGGAATGCCTTGCGTGATTTATGATAAAAATTGTGTGGGTAGTAAGTCATATTTAAAACTAGCTGAAGAATTCACAAAAAAAAATAACATAGAAAGCGCAGCATGAGCCCAACCAAGAAAAAAGGCTTAGGACGAGGTTTATCTGCTTTATTTGGGGATGAAGCGCCTAAACAAAATGTTAAAAAAGATGAAATCAACAGAGTTTCTATTAGCGATCTCACAAGAAACCCTTATCAGCCAAGAGAAACTTTTAATGAGACTAAATTAGAGGAATTAGCGAATTCAATAAAGAAAAATGGCATTATCCAACCTATTGCTGTTAGGCCAAAAAAAGGTGAACCCAGTAAGTATGAAATTATAGCTGGCGAAAGAAGATGGCTAGCCGCACAAAAAGCGGGACTTCATGACATCCCTGTTGCTGTATTGGAATTAAGTGATGTTGAATCTTTGGAGGTAGCTATTGTTGAAAATATACAAAGAGACGATTTGAATCCAATAGAAGAGGCGCGAGGATATAAACGGTTGTCAGAAGAATTTAAATACGATCATGAGAATATTTCTAAATTGATGTCTAAAAGTAGAAGTCACATAAGTAATACTCTTAGGCTATTATCTTTACCAGAGGATGTAATAAACATGCTTGAAGAAGGCACTTTATCATCAGGGCAGGCAAGGCCTTTGATTGGACTAATTAATGCATCTAATATTGCAGAAGAGATTGTTTCGAAGAATTATAGTGCAAGGAAAGTAGAATATTTAGTTAAATCAAAAAAAAATCCAAAAACAAATAATAAATCTTTTGATGCAAATATTTTAAACGCCCAGGAGCGTATTGAAAAGATATTAGGTTTAAAAGTTAATATATTAAACAAAAAAAATAATTCTGGGAAAATTACTATAGAATATAAAAACTTAGATCAGTTCGAATTAATTTCAGATTTATTAACTAAGAATTAGCTAGTTGGCAAATATCTACTAATAACATTTTAATCAATAAATTATTATTAATTGTTGCCTTTGATTTAAGCCTAACCTCTAAATTGTAACTTTTATTTAAAATTTTATTAATTTTTTTCAAGTTCCATTTTTTCAATTGTTCAAGGAATACAGGCTTGTCCCTCCAAAAGATTGGTGGTCTAACATCGTCTATCAATTTATTTAAACTAGAATTTTTGTTAGATTTCAAGATTTCACCTAGCTTATTTAATCTTTGGTTTAGCATGTTCAAATAAAATATGTATTTATCATCTTCTAAAATTGTATGACTTAATAATTTATTAGTTTTTATTTTATTTCCATTGATAGCTTCGTCTCTTATGTCATTAAAATTATCATTTACTCTTAAATTTAAAAGAATTTTTAATTTTTCGGTATCAATTTTTGAGTCGGTAAAATATAATTTTATTTTTTCTAACTCGTTATTAAGTTTATCCCTATCAAGACTACAATTATCTGCAATTGTATTTATATTTTCATTTGATAGATTGTCAAAATTACTCAATTTACTTTGAATTATTTTTTTTAAACTTAATATATTGTCCTGATAGCATGGAATAGAAATTAATTCTTTCGACTTTTCAAAGTAAGCTCTAAGTTTTGACTTTTTATCAAGTGCATCTGCAAAAAAAAATATTTTATTCTCATCAAGTCTTGACTCTATTTCTTTAAATATTTCTAAAGTTTTATCATTAACATTTTCAATTATAAAAATTTTTTTTTCGTCGAAAAGAGAAACGTTGAGAACTTCCTCAAAAAAATTGTCAGTTTCTCTTAAGATTTCATCTTGAGATCTTCTGATTATCTTTACCTTTTGTAATAATAAAATTCTCTTTCTAAAGTCATTTCTAAGTCCTAAATTTTCACCAAAAAATAACATAGAGCCATTTTTTGAAAAGAAGTTACTATCATTTTCTGCGAGATAACTTTTAAAGATCATTGCTTAAAAAAAATAATTGTTGTTTTATTTCTTTGGAGATTTCTTCAGATAGCATTTTTTCCAAATTGTCTTGATTTTTCGATGTTTGTAAACTTGTGCTTCCTACTCTGTAATCTCCATTTTTTGAAATATTGAATGTTTTTTCCCTTTCGTTATTGGAGTTAAATATTTGAACTTTTGTATTAATTGAAATCTTATACTTTGTTATCTCATTACGAATATTTTTTTCAGAAATTTCCTTTTTTCTATTTGTTTCCATGCTTATTGATATTTTATTAAACTCTTTCGAATTATCAACTTTACTTAATAAGTCATTTTTTACTAAAAAATTTACTTTATTGTACCCCTCGATTTCTACGCTGCTTATATTAAATGTGGATAAAGAATTATCTACTATTTTAAAACCACACTGAGACAACAAAATAAGAATTATTAAAAGATGTGTTTTTCTTATCATAATTAATTTTTTAAAATATAATTTATAATCTTATTTTTAACAAATATAGTTTTCTCAATATTTTTTCCTTCTAAATATTTTCTTGCTTTTGAATTTTCAATAATAAATTTATTAATCTCTCTTTCACTTAAATCCCTATTAACTAATATTATATCTCTAGTTTTACCATTAACTTGTATAGCTATATTTATTTCACTTAAAATATTTTTTTTATCTATTTTAGGCCACTTATTGCTTGTTTCGCATTTAAATAATTCTAAACATTCAAAAGATAAATGAGGTGTAAATGGCACCATTAACTTCATTATATTTTTAATATTTTCAGATAAAACTTTATTGCTTACTTCTGTTTCTAAACATTCCTTAAAAACTTTATAAACTTGGTAAAAATAAGCTATTGAAACGTTAAATCTAAAGTTATTAATAGACTCATCAATTTTAATTGTTAAACTATTAACTTCTGTAATTAGCCTATCATCTCTAATTTTATCAGCTTTTATTTCTTTTCTTTTTGAAATTAAATAATTTAAATTCCAAATTTTTTGTAAAAATTTATTAGCAGCTTCAACACCTGTTGCTGACCATTGTATATCTTTGTCTGGAGGGCTATCAGACAAAATAAACCATCTAACTGCGTCAGCTCCGTATTTACTAATCATAGTTTCTGGGTCAATAGTGTTTTTCTTAGATTTTGACATGGACTCCGGAGGACCGACATGAACTTTACTTTTATCTTTTTTTTTAATGAATTTATTTGAGCTAACTTTTTCCACTTCATCCGGATAAAGCCAATTTCCCTTTTCATCTTTGTAAGACTCATGACAAACCATACCTTGTGTAAATAAATTTTTAAAAGGTTCGGAAATATTAAAATTTTTATTACACTTCTTAATACCCTTAGTAAAAAACCTTGAGTAAAGTAAATGTAATATTGCATGCTCTATTCCACCAATATACTGATCAACCGGCATCCAGTAATTAATTTTTTCTTGATCAAAAGGTGAACTAGAGTGATCCGGCGAACAGAATCTCAAATAATACCAAGAAGAATCGATGAATGTATCCAGCGTATCTGTTTCCCTTACAGCTTTTTTACCAGTGGACTTCTGAGAAGTTTTTTTCCAATTAGGATGACTATCTAAAGGATTTCCTTGAGAATTTAAGTCAATATCATCAGGTAAAGTTATTGGAAGCTCACTCTTTTCAACTGGCACAACAGTTCCATCCTCTAGATAAATCATAGGTATCGGGCATCCCCAATATCTTTGTCTAGATACTCCCCAGTCTTTTAATCTGAATAAGGTTTTTTTCTGACCTATATTTTTTTTCTCTATCTCTATAATTATTTTATTTTTTGCTTTTTCAACATCCAAACCATTTAAAAATTCTGAATTGATCATAGTTCCAACACCAGTAAAGGCTTCGGTAAGAGTTTTGTTATTCCCGTCAGATACAACTTTAATAATAGGAAGTTTATATTTTTTTGCAAAGTCAAAGTCTCTTTGATCATGTCCAGGACATCCAAAAATCGCACCTGTTCCATAATCCATCAAAACAAAATTAGAAAAAAAAATAGGTAGCTTTTTATTTGGTATAAAAGGATGCTTTGCGAATAGATCAGTATTAAATCCTAACTTTTCAGCATTCGCAAGGGCCTCCTCAGTGGTTCCTGTTTTGTCGCTTTGCTCTTTAAATTTTTTAAAATCATCTGTGTTTTTAAACTTCTCGTTTAATGGATGATCTGCCGATAGAGCTATAAAACTTGCACCAAAAATTGTATCCGGTCTTGTGGTAAAAACATTAATTGTTTTATCTACCCCTTCAATTTCAAACTGCAATTCACAACCAAATGATTTACCAATCCAGTTTTTCTGCATAAGTCTCACCTTTTCAGGCCACCCATCGAGTTTTTCTAAATCATTTAAAAGATCATTAGAAAATTTAGAAATATTAAAAAACCATTGTGAGAGTTTCTTTCTTTCAACCACTGCATTTGATCGCCAACCTTTACCATTTATAACTTGTTCATTAGCAAGAACAGTTTTTTCAACAGGGTCCCAATTTACATAAGTTTCCTTTCTAGAAACTAAATCGTTATTATAAAAATCAATAAAAATTTCTTGCTGGTGTTTATAATATTCCTTGCTACAGGTTGATATTTCAAGATCCCAATCAATGGAAAGACCTAACATCTTTAGTTGAGATTTCATTGTTTGAATATTTTTGTTAGTCCATTCTTTTGGATGTAAATTATTAGCTTTAGATGCATTTTCGGCTGGAAGGCCAAACGAGTCCCAACCCATTGGATGTAAAACATTAAAACCGTTCATATATTTGTAACGAGCAATAACATCTCCGATAGTATAGTTTCTTACATGTCCCATGTGTATCTTTCCCGAAGGGTATGGAAACATTTCAAGGCAATAAAATTTTTTTCCACTTTTATTTGATAATTTTTGAGTGGAAAATTTCTTTTGCCATTTTTTTTCAATAGCTTGAAAATTTACTCTTTCCATTATAAATTATTTTTTTTTTGTTTTGTCTATTTTATCTAGTTGAGCTGCCTTCTTAATAATAGTAGTTCGTAATTCATTTTGTATTACAGAGTTTCTAAGAAGGTTGACAACACAATTAGAGGAGTTATTACAAATCTTTTTATGTACCACTACTTTAATACTATCTGATCTAATTTCATTCGATAAAAATCTTACTGTTATTTTGATAGACTCTTTTGAAGAATTGTTTTCAGAGTACCAATCTGTGATAATTATGCCTCCAGAATAATCGACAGTATTCATTGGTAAAAAATCTAAAGTTTCTAAAGAAGCTCTCCAAATTGGATTAGAAGTACTAAATTCATAATTAGTTCCTCCAATACCACCTCCTAATAGACCACCTAATCCAGCGCCTCTACCTTCCTCTACATTTTTTCTAGCTTTAGCTTTAGCAGTGTCCGGCATAGATCTTTGGTCAACTTTTTCATACATTCCGCATGATGAACTAAATATAAAAAGTGCTGAAAATATTAAAATTATTGATTTTTTGAAGTACATCTAGGTATTTATTAAACAAATTACTATGAATATAAAGGGCTTCATTACTAGATAATAGAGGGATTTTTTAATTTTAGCTGGAATTATGTGGTAAAAATACAACAAATAGTAAAAAAGAGACGTAAATCTGAGTTATTTCAACATGACTTAAGAGATTTTTGTTAAAAATACCAAGTTTAATAATAATTATTAAATTTAAACATAAAGGATAAAAATATGAACAAAATACTTAAAACAATCGCTGTTTTAGTTTCTTCTTCATTAGTTTCTTTAAGTGCAGTAGCAGGTGAACTTGCAGTATCTGGTTCAGCTAATGCATCTTACTTAATCAATGGTGGACAAAACAATGCGAACAAAGGTATTGGTATTTCAAACGAACTTATGTTCAAAGCTTCAGGCGAATTGGACAACGGTTTTACATGGAATTACCATACAGAGTTAGACATGGCTGACGGTGGTGCTGCATCAAACGATGACACTGCAATCGTAATCGGTATGGGTGACTTAGGTACTATAGGTATATATGACGCTGAAGGCGGATTATCTACAGAGTTAGGTTATGGAATCGGTGCATTAGGTGTAGGTCAAGACTACGCTAATACAATGACAAGAATCGGAGTAGGTTCTGATGTGTCAGCTGATCCACATATAGCTTACACGACACCAGCTGGATTAATTCCATTTGGTATATCAGTTTCTGCAGGATACGCTCCTAACACGACTGATGGTCAAGGTAACAGCTTTAAATCAACTGGTGGAATACAAGCTACGGACAATGATGGAACAAACGCTACACAATATAAAGTGACAGCTTCTCCAGACATGCTTCCTGGTCTTTCAGTTGGTGCCGACTACTATGAAGTTGGAAACACTGTTTCAGCATTAGCTCAAGAAAAAACAGCTGGTACAATTTATGCGAAGTATGCAATAGGTAACTGGAAGTTCGGTGTATATGATGCATATTTAGAAAACGCATTTGGAACAGGTAAATATACTGCAAAATCTGCGGATACAGCTACAGCATCTAATGCTAACAGATACAATTACTCTGGTATTGGTGCAGAATTAGCTGTAAATGACGCTTTATCAATTTCATACTCACAAGAAAAATATGAAAGAATAGATAAAACTATGGCAATAACTGCAACAACTCAAACTGAAACTACAGTAGAGTCAGAAGCAGATTATATCCAAGTTGCATACAACATTGGTGGTGCGACTGTAGGATTAGCTTTAGTTGATACTGATAATTCAGATTTTACAGATACTAAAGAAGAGAAGAAAACTATATTTTCACTAGGATTAGAATTCTAATTTTAGATTTAGTTTAATTAAAAAAGCCGGTCTATTATGGCCGGCTTTTTTTTTACTTCAGACATTAATGCAAAGCCATAACAATTCGAAATTTTAAGCATATTTAGGTTAGTAGAGTTTATACCACCCAAAGCTATAATCTTTTTTTTTGTTTGATTTATTAAGTTATTAAATCTTATGACACCTAAATAGGGAGACCTTTGATTATAATTTACTAAGAATAATTTTGAAAATAAAATAAAACTACATCCCTGCCGGTCTTTGAGTTTTATCTCTTTATGATTGTGCGCTGAGCCAATAATATCAAAATTCACTCTTTTAAAATTTAAAGCCCTAAAAGAACTGTTGCTAGAGGACAGATAGACACCGTCTGCTTTTGTTGAAACACACAGCCTTAAGTTATTAGCAATATAAAATTTAATGCTCTTTAGATTACATTTTTTTTTAAATTGTATCAATTGTGTTAAATTTTCTCTAAGTATATTGGGGCGGTAAATAATATAAAATTTATTGTGCTTTTTTACGTTATTTAAATTAATATCTTTAGTATTTTCAATAATAAAAAAATATTTATTTTTAAAAGCAAACATATGAGCATAATAGTTGAAAGATTTAATAAAATAAAATTTAATATTGAGTCTTTAAATCCAATTAAGGCAGTTAATATTATAGCTGTGAGTAAAACTTTTACTTTGGATAAAATATACCCATTACTTGATTATGGTCATTGTCACTTTGGAGAAAACAAGGTTCAAGAAGCTTCATCAAAATGGAGCGATGTTAAGAAAAATAATAAGAATTTAAAGCTACATATGATAGGCAAGCTTCAAAGTAACAAGGCTAAAGATGCTGTAAAGCTTTTTGATTTCATTCACTCACTAGACAGTCAAAAACTTGCTGATGCTCTGGCAAAACATCAAACCAATTTAAACAAAAATCTAAAGTACTTTATCCAAGTTAATATTGGCAATGAAATACAAAAATCAGGAATACCAATTAGCGAACTAGATCCTTTTTATAATTACTGCGTTAATGAAATTAATTTGAATATAATTGGTTTAATGATTATTCCTCCAAATGAAAATAACTCTAATAAATATTTTAAATTATTAAATGAACTAAATAAATCTCTAGCTTTAGAGGAATTGAGTATGGGAATGTCCTCGGACTACATGGACGCTATTAAGAATGGAGCATCATATATTAGAGTTGGAAGTTCTATTTTTGGGTCAAGATCTTAACTTTTGTATTTTTTTTTATTTTTTCCAAAATTTTTAAAAGATCACTTTTTTTAATAGCAATACATCCTTCGGTCTTTATATAATTTTTTTTTGCGACATGAATAAAAATTGCACTACCTTTACCTTTTTTAATTGGTCTCATATTATAATTTAAAACTAAAATAATATCGTAACTATTTTCTACCCTATAAAGTTTTTCAAAATTGTAATTAAAAGGAGTATTTATCAGTTTATTATATTTGCCTGATTTTGGGTCGTTGCACCAGCCCATATTTCTTTTCAAAATAATTTTTTTTAAATTAGTTCGAAGTTTTTTTACTCTATCATTTCTGTAAAGGACAAATTTAATTTTATATAGACCTTTGGGTGTAATAAAGTCACCTTCTTTCTTTTTAATCGCAATTCCTCTTTTACCTAAAGCACATTTTACTTTATAGTCTTTATAGATAAGATAATTTTTATTTATTAAAATATGCATCAATCAAATGTTTTAATCTTTGGTCCAAAGAGCTTTATTTCAACATTAGATGAACTAAAACACTTTTTAAAGTTTAATTCTCATTTCAAAATATCTGAAATTAATTATAACGCAGTTATAATACATAAGGATACTTTAAATGACACAAAATGTAATGATTTTTTAAATAAATTTGTCTCAGTCAAAATCTTTGCGTCAAACAAAAAAGTATCAATAAAAAACTTTGATGCTTATTTAGAACTTCCAACAACAATCAAAGATATTAATTCTATCGTTGAAAATTCTTTAGCAAAAAATGAATTTAATAAAAATTCGCGTATCAATATAAAAAGATATCTATTAGATAAAAATGAAAAAAAATTAATTTTCAATAATAATTTTTTAATTTTAACAGAAAAAGAAATACAGCTTTTAGAGTTGCTTTTAAAATCTCAAAAACCTATTTCTAAAAAAAAAATCCTTTCTAGTGTTTGGCATTACTCTTCAGATGCTGATACACACACAGTTGAAACACATATCTATAGACTTAGAAAAAAGATTAATGAAAAATTTTCTGATGATAATTTTATCTTAAATCATAAGGAGGGATATCATCTTTGAAAAAAAGAAATAAAATTGCTAAAGATTTGTTCACAAAAAAGTACAGGAAAAGAGTGGTTAAGCCTAAAAAAGGAAAAGGAAGTTTTATAAGGACAAAAAAATAAGCTAATTATTTAGTCTTGCACCGATAATTTGAATTATTTTTGAGGACATTTTTGTTCCTATTTCTAAACTTTCCTTTGTAGATTTTTTATTTATTAAACCATGTAAAAAACCTCCTGCAAATAAATCTCCTGCACCTGTTAAGTCTTTAATTTGAAGATTTTTTTCTGCTGAACATTCTACAATTTCATCTTTATTGATTGCAACTGCTCCTTTATCACCACGAGTTACAACTATTAACTTATTTACTTCTTTAGCAAAACTGATCACGTCATCAAATTTTTGTACATCAATTAATGACTTAATTTCTTGCTCGTTTGAAAAAGTGATATCTAATTTATTTTTAACTAACTCCAGAAAATGAGGTTTGTGTCTTTCTACACAAAACAAATCTGACAATGACATTGCAACTTTATTTGAATTATTGATTGCTTTTTCAAATGCTTTCTTTGGTTCACCTTCGTCCCAAAGATAGCCTTCTAAAAATAAGATTTCACTATTCTTTACTGCATTCGTGTCAATATCATTTTCATCGATTTTTCCTGCAGTGCCGAGAAAAGTTACCATGGTTCTCTCAGAGTCAGGTGTTATTAATATTAAACAAGTTCCAGTTGGAATAGTTTCTTTTTTCTTTGAGTATAAGAACGGTACATTTTCTTTTTTTAGGCCCTCTTCATATTTATTGCCTAAATCATCGTCACTTACTTTTCCTATAAATCCCACTTTATTACCAAGCTGTGAAATTCCTACTATAGAGTTTGCAACCGAACCTCCTGAAATTGTCTCTTCTATTTTAAGTGTTGATAAAAGTTTTTTAAATTCAATCTCACCTACAAGCTTCATTGTGCTTTTTGTTAAATTATTTTGAGTGATAAATTTGTCTTCAACTTTACAAATTACATCAACAATAGCGTTACCAATTCCTAGAATTTTCA
>MDTG01425509.1_pt1 | contig 10748 bp, 5 predicted proteins | sample 811421 | NCBI WGS metagenome assembly MDTG01 (sample SAMN05326645, study PRJNA326480) | marine metagenome | isolation source: seawater | place: Pacific Ocean: South East | collected 2011
ATCTACAAAAACCTGCATTAGGTGATCCTCTTAGAGATTGCTGTAGTCAACCTTCTTTAGAAGATACTTTGTACATTAATATTAAGAAGCCATTTTTATCTACTGATTTATACGAATTTTCACCTTCAGGTCCTTACTTGGATACAGATAAGGCAGAAAATTCGCTTAAAGATATATATGTGATTCCTAATCCATATATTGCAGCTAATCAGTTTGAGTCAGATAATATTTACACCTCTGGAAGAGGGCCTAGAGAGGTTCAATTTCGAAATTTACCTGCAAATTGTATTATTAGAATATATTCTGTTTCGGGTGAGCGTATTCAAACAATTGAGCATAATTCATCAATTAATAATGGGATGAAATCTTGGAATTTATTGACAAAGGATAATTTGTCCTTAGCTTATGGGGTATATATATATCATATCGATGCTCCAGGTATTGGAGAACATATTGGTAAATTTGCAGTTATTAAATGAAAAATAGCAAATATCACATTATTTTAAGTATATTTTTATCAATTATTTTTGGTTTAGATAAGGTTGGTACATCTGCGGCAAAATTTTTATCTATAGGTGCTGGTGCCCGATCTGTTTCTATGGGAGGGGCATTTACCTCAGTAGCTAAAGATCCATCTACAATGTATTGGAATCCTTCTGGGATTTCTCGAATTGATAATATTCAGTTATATATTGATCATTCAGACTGGTTAGCGGATATTAATTATGATTATTTAGGACTTGTATTCCCAATTAAAGGAAGTAGAGCTGTTGGATTAAATTTTACTTCATTATCAATGCCTGAAATGAGTGTTACTAGATATGGTGAAGATAAAACAGGTGAAACATTTAGAGCAGGTAGTTATGCTATAGGTTTAACTTTTGCAGGTAAACTAACAGACCGTTTTTCTATTGGTTTTAATGGAAAATTTATTAAGGAATTTATTTCAAAAAGTTTTTCTTCAACCTATGCATTAGATGTAGGAACTTTATTTAATACAGTATATGGACCAATTTTAGGAATGAGTATTTCCAATTTTGGTCCAAAGATGCAAATAGGTGGAGTAGATCTATTAACTAAAACCGATGATGAAAGTAATAATCCAGATATAAATGCAAATTTATCTACTGAATCATTTAATTTGCCTTTAACGTTAAGATTTGGAATATCGGATGTTTTATCATTAAAAAAACTATTAATTCTTTGGTCCATTGATGCAGTAAGTCCTACAGATAATTCAGAATATGTAAATATAGGTTTAGAAATGACTTTATTTAATAAAATTTTCTTTCGAACAGGAACAAAGGGACTCTTTTTGAAGGATCGTGAAGAACTTTTTACCATTGGGGGAGGGTTAAATATAGATTTGTTTTCAGCTAACAATATTCAAATAGATTATGCGTACGAGGTTATGAAATTTTTAAATGATATTCATAAATTTTCAATTGTAATACCTTTAAATAAATGAAAATTAAATTAGTATTATTTTTAAATGTTCTGATATTTATATCATGTTCATTTAAAGAAAAAAACTTTTCTGAAATTAACATTTGGCATCAAATGCATTATGAAAATAGAAAAGTGCTAAGAGAAGTATGTGATAAGTTTGAAGAAAAAAATCCCAATATAAAAATTAATTTAACTTATAGAGAAACAGAAGAATTAAGATCAAATTTTCAATCAGCTGCTATGGGGGGAAGTGGACCAGAACTTATATATGGACCTTCAGACCAAGTGGGTCCATTTGCAATTATGGAAATAATTCAGCCACTTGATACATTATTTGAAAGATCTTTTTTTTTAGAATTTGATAAAAATGCTATAGTAGAATTCCAAAATCATACTTGGATGGTTGGAGATGTATTAGGTAATCATCTTATGTTAATCTACAACAAGAATATGATTGAAGTTCCACCTATTAATACTGATCAGTTAATTAAGGCTGGCAAGCAATTAACTAAGGATTTAGATGGTGATGGACAAATTGATCAATATGGTTTGGTTTGGAATTTTACTGAACCCTTCTTTTATGCTCCATGGCTTGGCGGCTTTGGTGGCTGGTTGATCAATAAAGATAATAGGCCTAGTCTAGATACTAAAGAAAATGAGCGAGCATTTTCATTTATAAAATCACTTCGTGACAAATATAAAATAATTCCAAAAGAATGTGATTATGAAATAGCTAATGCTATGTTTTTAAATGGTGAGGCTGCAATGATTATTAATGGTGATTGGAGTTGGGGTAACTACTTAAATAAAATAGATTTTGGTATTGCGCGTATACCAAAAGTTAGTGAAACAGGGCTTTGGCCGACACCTATTATAAGTACGAAAGGATATTCAATTAATGTTAATACTAAAGGGAGTAAATTAAAAGAAACAAAAAAATTATTAAGATATTTAACTAGTTCAGAAGTTCAACTATATTTTACAAAAAAAGTTAATTCTCAGCCAACTTCTTATGTTGCAATAAACGATACATTGGTAATAGAAAATGAAATTTTAAAACAATCTGCTAAAATAATAAAAGTCGGTAAGCCTATGTCTGTGGTTCCAGAGATGAGGGCGATTTGGGATGCCCTTCGTACGCAGTATCAAATGGTTTTAGGTGGATCAATTAGTCCATTGGAAGCAGCTAATCTCTCTCAAAAAAATGCTCTTAAGCAAATAAAGTTAATGAATGAAGTTATTGAGCCAAAAATAACTAAAAAAACTTTAAAAATATCATTTATAATTATCATTTTAGGTCTTTTTATTTATACTTTGAATAAAAGTAGTAGTATAATGAAAATATTAAAAGAAAATAAAACTGCATATTTATTTTTATTTCCAGCTTTTTTAATTGTTTTTATAGTAGTCATTTTTCCTTTTTTTTATAATATAGTCATTTCATTCTCAAATTTTTCCCTCAAAACTTTTAGAGATTGGGATATAATTGGATTAAACCATTATTTTGATGTTTTATTGGATGTTAATTTTTATTATATTTTATTAAAAACAATAATTTGGACTTTAGTAAATCTATTTTTTCATACATTTATAGGTATTTCATTGGCATTACTTATAAATAGGACTCTTCCAGGAAAACCCTTGTTTAGAACCTTGCTAATTATACCATGGGCAATACCTCAATATATATCTGCTTTGTCCTGGAGAGGAATGTTTAATCAGGAATATGGTTCAATTAATATTTTATTAGCAAAATTATTTAGTATGAATCCCATTCAATGGCTTAGTAGTCCTTTTGAGGCTTTTTTAGCATGTATTTTAACAAACATTTGGTTAGGTTTTCCTTTTATGATGATTATTGCATTAGGTGGATTACAGTCTATTCCAAATGATTTATATGAAGCGGCTGAAGTTGATGGTGCATCCAGATGGCAGAAGTTAAGATTCATAACACTTCCTATGATTATGCCTGTTATGATACCTGCAATTATATTAGGAATGATCTGGACTTTTAATAATATTAATGTTGTTTGGCTGGTTAGTAATGGAGGAGAACCTGCAGATCAAACGCATATTTTAGTTAGTTATGTTTATAAGTCAGCATTTAATTTATATAGATATGGATATGCAGCAGCTCTATCAATGATTATATTTATATTTCTTTTTTTTATGGGAATTTTATCGATAAGACAATCAAATTCAACAGAAAGTATCTACTAAAGTGAATAAAAAATTTGAAACAATATTGATTTTTGTATTTTTAGTAATATTTACTATAATTACAATTTATCCAGTGTTGAATGTAATTGGTATATCATTAAGATCAGAAAATGCTTTTAATACAAAATCTTTATTGCTTTTTGATAAATCATCGAGTTTAAAAACATATATACAGCTTTTTACTCAAACAGATTTTCTTCTTTGGATTAGAAATTCATTTATAGTATCAATTTCTGTTACTTTGCTTGGTGTGATTTTAGCTTCTACGAGTGCTTATGCATTGTCAAGGTTTGATTTTAAAGGCCGCAAATTTGGAATGGTTGCTATTTTAACAACACAAATGTTTCCTGCAACTATGCTACTATTGCCATTTTTTATTTTATTATCTAAACTATCTCTTCTAAATTCATTTTTTGGTTTAATGATAATTTACTCATCTACAGTGTTGCCTTTTTGCATTTGGCAAATGAAGGGTTTTTATGATACTATACCTAAAGCGTTAGAAGAATCTGCTCGATTAGATGGCTGCAATTATTTTCAAGCTTTTTATAAAATTGTACTGCCATTATCGACCCCTGCATTAGTTATTACAGCATTATTTAGTTTTATGTCTAGTTGGAGCGAGTATGTTGTAGCTGCAATTGTATTACAAAATCCGCAACTATATACATTGCCCTTGGGTTTGAAAACTTTTCAGTCAAGTTTAGCTACTGAATGGGGTTTATATGCTGCGGGTGCAATTATTGTTAGTATTCCAGTTATTATTTTATTTATATCTTTATCAAAATATTTAGTGAGTGGTCTTACATTGGGTGGGGTTAAAGGATAATATGTTGCAACATATCGTAACATTTATCCTCTTTATATTTTATAAATTATTATATAAATTTTGTGATATTAAAAATTAAAAAAATTATGAAAATAATAGTTTATATAGTTTCATTGATATCGTTTTCGTTAGCCCAATCTGTTTATTGGGAACCAGAGCTTCCAGTACCTGGTGGAGAAATTACTATTTTTTACAATGTGATTGAAGGCTCATTAGATAATAATACAAATCCTGTTTATGTCCATGTTGGATCTAATGGCTGGGAAGGTGTAGATGATTATCCAATGACCTTAGAGCCTAGCCTTGGTCCAGGCTGGTGGTCTTACACATATTCAATTTCTTCTGATGCAGAAACAATTGACTTTGTTTTTACAGACCTGTTGAATAATTGGGATAATAATGGAGGTATAGGTATTGATTGGCACATAAGTATGAATTATTACTGGTCTCCTTTTAATCCAGGTCCTAATGATGATTTAGATATAATTTTAAATAATGTATCAGAAGGAGGATCTATAGTTTGGACAATTAACGATGGGAATACATATGATTTACCAATTTTAGAATATTGGCCAGATGGCACATCAGAGATTTCAGAGTTACCATTGGAATTAAATTATATTGGTAGCTGGGTTTCTACTCCCCTTTTAGAAAATGGACCTAATAGTTTTCTTCAGACAATTGGTCCATTTAATTTAGGTGAACAGATTGTGAAATCTCTAAAATATGTAATTTTATGGGATGATGGAAGTTGGGATGTAGGAGGAAATGGTCAAATTATTTTTTATGATATATATTTTGACTATCTACCGGATGAAAATGATCCTTTCATATTTTTTCAAAGTCCTGCAGAAGGAGATATAGTTGAGACTCCCATAACGTTTACAGCGCTTGGTGATGCTGACATGGTTGAATTTTGGATAGATGATGAAATGATTGGTTCAGATAATTCTATACAGTTTCAAGCTACTTGGAATCCTTTATCAGGTTATTTTGGTGAATATAGTATTGCAGCAAGAGCTATAGATGAAGAAGAAAATGTTTCTTATTCATTTTTAGATTTTTCAATAGATTATGAAATAAATAATCTCCCGGCTCCATTAAATTCGGATGATGGAATTAATATTTCTAATAATGATATTATTATTACTTTATATGCACCTGATAAAGAATATGTAGCATTAAAAGGTAGCTGGAATAGTAATTACCCAAATGGTGAACTTATGAATTATGATCAAGGTACTTGGTGGTACCAAACTAATTTAGATAATGGTGAATATACTTATCAATTCAATATTGAAGGAGTTAAAGATATAGCTGATCCCTGGTCAAAAGATGTTTTATGGCTAGATCCTAATGGTGGCTGGGAGTCCGGCTATTATGGTCATGCTTTAACTGTTTTTAAAGTTGGTGATGAGCCATATCAGTGGTCAGACTCAGATTTTGTTAGACCTCCTGCAAATGAGTTGATAGTTTATGAAATGCATATTGGTGATTTTATAAGTGATGGAATAAATCACGGTATTTTTACAGACGTAACTGAAAAAATTACATCAGGTTATTTTAATGATTTAGGTATCAATGCTATAGAGTTGATGCCTGTTAATGAATTTGAAGGAAGTTATAGTTGGGGTTATAATCCTTCATTTTATATGGCTCCTGAAAGTTCTTATGGTACCGTTAATGAATTAAAACAATTGATAGATATTGCTCACCAAAATAATATTGCTGTTTTAATGGATGTTGTATTTGATCATTTGTGGGGTTCTTCACCTTTATTTCAAATTTTTCAGCCGCCCAACAATTATGAATGGAGTGATCATTATTACCAAGATTGCCCATATTTTCAGGATGTTGGTTATGAATGGGAGTGGGGATACAAACTAGATCATTGGAAGGAAAAAACGAGAAAACATATTGATGATGTTTTATATCATTGGATATTAGAGTATCATATAGATGGATTTAGATTTGATTATACTGCTGGTATTGGTTGGGATAATCAAAGTCAGTTTGGAGCAAACCATTACGCAAATATGCTTCATGCTTATGATCCAACATTGATTTTAATTGCAGAAGAGGATAATTCTTATCAAATCAATAATTCTAATTTTGATTCAGGTTGGGATTATACTTTCCATCATATGATATTTTCTAATCTTTTAGGTGTTAATCATCAAGGTCACATATATGGTGACATGGATGATTTAGCTGTACATATTGATGCATATACTCAGGGGTATGATGATCATTTAGCTCAATTAATTTATACAGAGAGCCATGATGAGGGTCGGATAGTATATGAAGCGACTGAATACCAAGATTATAGTGATGATGAAGCTTTTAAAATTGCCAAATTAGGATTAGTTGTATTAATGACAATTGAAGGAACGCCTATGATATATCAGGGACAGGAGTTTGGTCAAAGTAGTAAAACTTCACATATTGAACCACAACCCTTACAGTGGGAAAATTTAAGTTCTGACTTAGGGCAAGATTTATTTGAAACTTCTGCTTATTTAATTAATCTTAGAAAAACACGGCAAGCACTAAAAGAAAATAATATATCTGTTAAATATCGAAATTCAAATCAAAAGCTAATTTCTTATTGGAGAGTTTCAGGAGAAGATAAATTTGTAATTGTTGCAAACTTTGATGATTATGGACATGGTGTTGATATAGAATTTCCTGATTCAGGAACATGGTATAATGTATTAGAAAATACTGATATAAATATTGAGACCAATTGGTATGGTAATTATTTTGTTCCATCAAAAACCGCATATATTTTTACATCTAATGTGGATAATGAATGTTTGCTAGGCGATGTTACTGAAGATGGAGCTATTAATGTTCTTGATATTGTTTCTTTGGCTAATACAATATTATATGGCAATGAATTATCTGGATGTAGTTTAATTGCTGCTGATATAAACCAAGATGGAAATTTAAATGTTTTAGATGCTGTTTTAATTGCAAATATAATTCTTAATATTTAAATGCAATATGTTCAAATAGATAGTATAAGTAAAAAATTTGGGAATACAGAAGTATTAAACAATATTAATTTCCAAGTAGATGCTGGAGAGTTTGTGGTTTTGGTTGGTGCTTCTGGATGCGGAAAATCTACCCTTCTTCGTTTAATAGCAGGGCTAGAAAATTGCGATAGTGGTAGAATTTTTTTAGATGGGAAAGACATTTCCTTATTACCTCCAGCGAAAAGAGATATCGCTATGGTATTTCAAAATTATGCGTTATACCCCCATCTCTCAGTATATGATAATATGGCTTTTGGATTAAGGCAAAGAAAAGTTTCAGAAGCAAATATTAACTCTAAAATTGATTCAATAGCTGAAATTTTACAAATAAATCATTTGTTAAATAGGAAGCCAAAAGCTTTATCTGGAGGTCAACGACAAAGGGTTGCTTTGGGGCGTGCAATGGTTAGAGATCCTAAAGTTTTTTTATTTGATGAACCATTATCTAATCTGGATGCACAATTAAGACAAGAAATGAGAAAAGAAATTAAAAAACTACACAAATTATTGAATACAACTATGATTTATGTAACGCATGATCAAACTGAGGCAATGACAATGGGAGATAGAGTTGCCATAATGAAAAATGGAATTATTGAGCAAATAGAATCACCGGATAAGGTATATGATCAGCCTAAAAATCAATTTGTTGCATCGTTTATAGGTAGCCCTCAAATGAATTTTATTAAAGGGGCTATATCTAAAGAAAATAATAAATTTAAATTTTCAAATGAAGATATGGAATTTATTTCTGATAAGAATTTTAACAATAACTTTATTGATGAAAAAAAAGAAATGGTTACTTTAGGTATTCGTCCGGAAAATATACATGATAATTTATTATCTAATATCAAGGAAGCGAGTAGTGTTATAAGTGCAGAAGTTGAAATGGTAGAGAATATGGGGTCTTTCAAATTAGTCCACTTTACTTTAGGAGATACTAGGTTGTCAGCAGAATTTAGAAATTTTAGTAAAAAATCTAAAAAAATGGATTTGATTTTTGACATGAACAAAATTCATTTTTTCGATAGTAATAATGGAGAATTGATAAATTGATTAAGAAAACATTTTTAATTTTATTTGTATTTAATTTGCTTTTTTCAGGTTCTATAACTTTTCAAGTTGATATGCAGAATCAATCAATGGATAATGGGGCATATATTGTTGGAACCTGGGATTATGTTTTTTATCAAATGTCTCCTGTTGGAGATTCAGGTACTTATACATATACACATTATTTTAGTAGTGCTGGTGATACAAAACAATACTGGTTTGCAACAGATAGTGAATGGAGCTCTACAGAAATTGTAGAACGAGAAGTAACAATACCTATATCAGATTTAACATTGCCCTTAGTATGTTTTAATTCATTTGATGAATGCCCTGATAATGTAGAGTTTCCTATAACATTAACATTTATAGATGAGAATCAAAATTGGGATAATATTTGGTTTATTACTAGTCAAAATGATTTTAATACTCCATATCAAGGTATAAATAATAATGGGACGTGGACTTTTGAAGCTAATTTTTCTCCTAGTTCTTATGAGTGGGGAGCTTTTCAAGCTAGTGATGATGTTGGTACTCAGGAAATATGGATAACACCAAATAATCCCAACTTATTTTTTACAATTTCAAATGATGGAAGTATTAGTGGTGAAGTTTCCTATACTTTAGAAACTTATCCCGTAACTTTTACAGTAAATGATCAAACGGAGACTTTTCAAAATTTATTTATTCGTTTAGGATCTTCTGACTTTGCTTATCCAAATTGGGGAGTTGAAAATTCTTGTGATGATGCAGATGGTAATAATATTTGGAATTGTGAAGTTTTATTAGAACCTTCTCAATCTATATATTGGAAAGTATTTGACGAAGGAGGTACAGATATAAATGGCTTGATCGGATTAGGCAATATTATTTTTTCACTTGAAAATAATGGATCTTATAATTCTGAGTTAACTTCTTTAGTGATTCCAGATTTAGGAGAGTGGGTCACAAATACTATTATTTTTTCTGTAGATATGACCGAATGGTTAGATGAATCAAGCTCTACAGGTATGCCTATATTCAGTGTTGCTCGAGATGATGAAGTACAAGTTCGTGGAGACTGGAATGGATGGAGTGATGGAAGCCCTAGTCTTTCCAATTTGATACGCCAACCAGGAACAAATATATTTAGTTTGCCTGTTGAGCTTAGTGGTTTTTCTGAAGCGTCATATTCATATAAATTTTATATTAAGCATTCTCAAGCATCTATTGATTTATTAGAGCTTATTTATGGTGATATGGAAGATTTAGATTGGGGCTGGGAAGACTCGCCTATATATGGTGGAGGTAATAGACAGTTTACTTTATCAACACCTGATGGAAGTACTGAGACAATCGAAGAAGGGTACTATGATCTTCCTCCTGGCGGTGTAATACCATATCCACAAAGTATAAATTTAACCTATTCAGTCAATTTGGGAAATCAAGATGACTATTCTCCTGGTAATGAAGTAAACTTAGTTTTAAGAGATAAATGGACTAATTTCCTTCAATATTTTACTATTTCTGGAATTGAAGATAATAATCCTGTTGCAAGATTTAGTGCTGATTGTAATAATAGTTTATGTCATGCTAATGTAGGCTTGATGGGACCTTTTCCTTGGCATACATTATATACTTGGGAATATAAAAATAATAATGGTGAATTGATTTCAGAAGGTGGTCAATATGGAGATTATGGTAAATATCGCGCTAGATATATTCTAGATAATAATGGTAGTTGGCAGGATTATTCTTTTCCAACTGATATTTTTCAAGAAGATTTACCTTATAATCCTGAGACTCAGCCTGATCCTCCTGATTGTACTGCTCTAGGTGATATAAATGGCGATGGTGGTTTTAATGTACTGGATATTGTAGGGCTTGCTAATTGCGTTCTTGCAAATAATTGTTCTGATCTAGGAAATGGTTGCGCAGGTGATATGAATAGTGATGGTGGATATAACGTTCTAGATATTGTTGCTCTAGCTAATTGTGTACTAGCTAATAATTGTGCAGGCAGAGTTAACGATGCTACAGCATCTAGCCTAAGCATTGCAGATAAATTAGTTTCAATTGAAGCTGATGGTTTTATAGGTGGTGTACAGATGACTATTAATCATGGTGATGATTTCACTATTGATATGACAGATAGAGCTCTATTTGCAGATTATTTAACTACA
>MDTG01028531.1_pt1 | contig 10747 bp, 10 predicted proteins | sample 811421 | NCBI WGS metagenome assembly MDTG01 (sample SAMN05326645, study PRJNA326480) | marine metagenome | isolation source: seawater | place: Pacific Ocean: South East | collected 2011
ACCACGTTGATAGGCTGGATGTGGAAGCGCAGTAATGCGTGCAGCTGACCAGTACTAATAGCTCAATCGGCTTGATTTATGCACTGAAAAAAATTTTAGTAAATAAAGATATTTGATATTAAATTAATATTTAATTTGAAAAAAAAAATTAACATAGTTTTATTCTTTAATAATCAAAGAGGTTATAATTCTTTTTTATATTTAAAAAAAAAAAACAACTTTAGTATAAAAAAAATATTTTTATCTAAAAAGTTTCTTAACTTAGAAATTCTTAGAAAATTAAAAAAATATTCTCCATTGGTAATTACAAATCCAAACACAGAAAGAATTAAAAATTTTATTAAAAATAACAATGTTGATTTTAGCTTGATATGTGGTTTTCCATATATTTTTAAGAGCGATACAATAAATAAACCAAAATATTGCACTCTAAATCTTCATGCTGGGAAATTGCCAAAATATAGGGGTGGCTCTCCTCTTAATTGGCAAATTATTAATGGTGAAAAAAAAATAGGTTTATCGATAATTAAAATTAATCGTAAAATTGATCAAGGACCGATTGTTGCAGATACTAGTTTTATCCTTAAAAAAAAATATGACATAGCTAAGGTTCATTCTATCTCAAATAATTTGTTTCCGAAATTACTATATAAATCGATTAGGTTAATTCTTAAAAATCCTAAAAAAAATTTCTATAAACAAATTAAAAAAAATTCTAAATATTACAAACAAAGAACAGATCAGGATGGTAGAATTAATTGGAGGGATAGTTCAATAGAAAATATATTTAACTTAGTGAGAGCTATTACTGAACCTTATCCATGTGCTTTTACATTTGACTCAAAAAGGAAAAAAGTAAGAATTTTAAAAAGCAAAGTATATAAAATTAAAAGGAACAAATTTTATACTCCAGGAAAAGTATCAATTGTTAAAAAAAAAACATTTGTTGATTGTGTAAATGGTAAATTACAAATTCTCAAATCTACAAGGAAACTAGTTAATGGAGAAATTTTATATTAAAAATGTTAGCAATAATTCAAGCAAGATCTAGCTCTAAAAGATTTAAAAACAAAGTAATGAAAATTGTTAATGGTAAACCACTTATCTCATATGTTATAAATTCTGTTAAAAAGTCAAAAAAAATTAAGAAAATTGTAATAGCAACCTCTACTAACAAAAGCGATGATAAATTGGTAAATTATTTAATAAAAAACAAAATTAATTTTTTTAGAGGAAGTTTAAGTAATGTAGCAGAAAGATTACTAAACGTAGCAAAAACCTATAATGCTCAATATTTTGTAAGAATTTCTGGAGATAGCCCTTTTATTGATTACAAGGTAATTAATAAAGCAATAAATATTAAGAAAAAACTACCGAGTAAATATGATTTAATAACAAATATATTTCCAAGAACATTTCCATCAGGGATGTCAGTTGAAATTATTAAAACTAAAAGTTTAGAAAAAAAAATAAATAAATTCTCAAAATTTGATTTAGAACATGTAACACCATATTTTTATAAAAATTATAAAAATTTTAAAATAAGAAATTTTAAATCAGAAAAAAAAAATAATGATAAAATATTCTATAGATAGACCAATTGATATAAATCGATTGAATAAACATTTTAAAAATTTTGCTTATGAATAGAATTAATGCAGCAGTAATTGGAATGGGTATAGGTCAAAAACATTTAGATGCTATAGATGGATATAAAAAATCGAAAGTAAAAATAATTTGTGAACAAAATAAAAAAAAAAATTTTCAATTAAAAAAGAAATATCCCGGCAAAAAAATCATAACTGATGCCAATAAAATATTTTTAGATAAATCAGTAAATTTAGTTTCAATTGCAAGTTATGATGATACTCATTATAAATATGTTTTAGAGTCTATAAAAACAAATAAAAATATAATTGTCGAAAAACCTTTATGTTTAACAATAAATCAACTAAAAAATATTTTTAGAAATTTAAAAAAAAATCCACAAGTTAAAATTTTTTCAAATCTAGTATTACGCGTAAACGATTTATTTTTAAAAATTAAAAATTCAATTCATAAAAAAAAAATATTTTATATTGAAGCTGATTATTTATGGGGTCGAAAATATAAACTTTTTGAATGGAGATCAAAGTTAAAAAATTACTCAATTACGTTAGGAGCTGGAATTCATATGATTGATTTAGTTATGTGGTTGTTAAAAGAAAAACCAGTTAGTGTTATGACATATGGCTCATATAAAGATACAATAGGTACGAAATTTAAAAAACATTCTCTTTTATTTTATGTTTTTAAATTTCCAAATAATGTACTTGTAAAAATTTCCGCTAATGCAGCGGGCTCTTACGAACATTTTCATGAAATGAAAATATTTGAAAAAGATAAAACATATATCAACTCTTTTAATAATTCATATATTTTTCAAACAAAAAATCACAAAACTTCAAAAAAAAAAATTATTTCAAAATACCCCGATAAAAAAAATAGAAAATTATTAATTAGAAACTTTATAGATCACATGTTGGATCCAAGAAAAAAGTGTTTAATCACCCAGAAAGAGCAAATTAACTTAATGTCAGTATGTTTTTATGCTGACAAATCCTTAAAATTAAATAAAGAATTAAAAATAAGATATTTAAAATGACAATTCCTTTTTCCAAATCAAATTTTACTAATACAATTTACAAAAATGTAATTAGCGTATTAAAGAGCGGCTGGCTTACGCATGGAAAATTTACTAAATTATTTGAAGATGAGTTTAGAAGATACACCAAATCAAACTATGCTGTTACAGTATCTAGTTGCACTGCTGGCTTACATTTGTCTTGTCTGGCAGCAGGTTTTAAAAAAGGAGATGAGGTCATCGTAACAGCTATGTCGCATACAGCAACTTCTCATGCTGTTGAATACACAGGTGCTAAAGTTAAATTTGTTGATATAGAAAATTTGACTGGAAATATAGATACTTCAGAGATTGAAAAAAATATTTCTAAGAAAACAAAGGGATTAATTCTTGTTCATATGGCAGGTTATCCATGTGATATGAAAAAAATACTTAAAATTTGTAAAAGATACAAAATCATCCTTTTGGAAGATTGTGCACACGCTGTTGGAACTTTTTATGAAAAAAAACATGTAGGAAATTTTGGTATGTCAGGCTCATTTTCATTTTATCCAACTAAGCAAATTACCACTGGAGAAGGTGGTATTGTAGTCACTAAATCAAAAAAAATATATGAGAAAATAAGATCTTTAAAAGGATTTGGAATAGATAAAGATATTAATCAAAGAAAAAAACAGGGTCAATATGATGTCAAATATTTAGGTTTTAATTATAGAATGACCGATTTTCAGGCTGCTCTAGGATATGAACAAATTAAAAAATATAATTTGAATCTCAAAAAAAGAAAACAAATTGCAAAAAGATATAATAAAAATTTTAAGAATAATGATGAAGTGCAATCAATGCCGTTAAATAATGATTGTTCATATTTTGTTTTTCAAATTTTTGTTAAAAACAGAGACAAGATTTTGAAATTATTAAAAAAAAAAAAATATCAGGTAAGTGTTCACTATGCAACTCCTTTGCCATTGATGACATATTATTATAGTAAATATAAATTAAGAAATGAATTTTTTACGAAAACAATTGATTATGCCAAAACTAATATATCTCTGCCATGTTACCCAAAAATGAAAATGAAGGATGTTGATAAAATTTCAAAGGTAATAATTAATGGATTAAGAAAAAATGTTAAAAAATAAAGTAGCTATAGTTGGATTAGGATATGTAGGCCTCCCACTATATCTATTGTGTAATAAAAAAAAAATTGATGTATTTGGATATGATCTTGATAAAAAAAAAATTGATAAGTTAAAAAATAACATTTCATATAACTCTGATATTGGGTCCTCAGAATTAAAAAAAATTAAAAAAAAGAATATATTCAATATGAATGAACTTGAGGGTATCAGCTCAAGAAATATTGTTATTTTTTGTTTGCCTACACCGGTAAAGAAAAATAACAATCCTGACATGAGTTATATTAAAAATGCTTTATATCAAATAAGTAAATATTTGGGAAACGAAACAATAATGATAATTGAAAGCACTGTTTATCCGGGTGCGACAAGAGAAATATTTGATGAAATTATTAAAAAAAGATTAAAACCAAAAAAAATAAATTATGGTTTTTCATCTGAGAGAATAAGTCCAGGTCAGACTGATACAAAAAAATTTAAGATTAAATATCATTCAATTCCTAAGGTTGTTTCTGCAAATAACAAGAAAACATTAAAAAAAATTGGTGTTTTTTATAAATATCTATTTAAAAAAATATTTTTTGCAAAATCTATTGAAATAGCAGAAATGTCAAAACTTCTGGAGAATTCGTATCGATCTGTGAACATAGGATTAGTTAATGAGTTTAAAATGCTTTGTGATAAAAAAAAATAAATATCCACGATGTTATAAGTGCAGCCTCCACAAAACCTTTTGGATTTACAGCTTTTACCCCAGGTCCTGGTGTGGGAGGACACTGTATACCGATTGATCCTTTATTTGTCAGTTGGTTTGCAAAAAAAAATAATATGTCGGCAGATTTTATTGAGCTAGCTAGAAAAAAAAATCTCCAAATTACTAACTGGGTGCACAAAAAGATTTTGAATTTACTAAGAAATTTCAAAAAAAAGAAAAAAAAAATTTTATTAATTGGAGCAGCATATAAAGAGGATGTAAATGATTATAGAGAAGCACCAACACTCAAATTGATAAAAAAATTTAATGAAAATTTAAATTTCATCGTGGATTATTATGATCCTCATATTCCAATAATTGAATTTGATAAAAAAAAATATTTATCAATTAAAAACTTAAAATATATCTCTAAATATGACTTAGTAATTTTAATTACAAATCATTCAATTCTGCCTTATAAGAAAATATTAAATGAAAGTAAGATTTTAGTTGATACAAGAGGGTATTATAAAAAAATTACAAGAAATGATTTATATCATTTTTGAATATGAAAAAAAAAGTTTTACTTGTTGGCGGGTCTGGATTTATTGGTCATAATTTAGCATTACAATTAAAAAAAAGAGGGCATCAGGTGTTCGTAGTTGATAGCCTAACTGTAAACAATTTAAGATCTCCAATTAATACTGAGATTAAAAATAAAAACTTATACACAACTATTTTAGAGAATAGAATTGAGCTTTTAAATGAAAATGAAATCAAATTGAATATTTTAGATGCAAGAGATAATAAACTTGTAAATAAATATTATACAGAGATTAATCCAGATATAATAGTTCATCTAGCTGCAGTCTCTCATGCAAATAAATCAAATAAAGATCCGCATTCAACTTTCGACAATAGTTTGAGAACTCTTGAAAACACATTAGATTATGCAAAAAATAAAAAAACCCATGTTATTTACCTCTCTTCAAGTATGGTTTATGGAAATTTCAAGGATGGTGAAGTTGATGAAAACTCAAAGTGTGATCCAATAGGTATTTATGGCAATTTAAAATTATCAGGAGAAATGATGTTGAAATCATTTAACCATGTTTTTGATTTGCCCTATACGATCATTAGACCATCCGCTTTATATGGTGAGAGATGTGTAAGTAGAAGAGTTGGACAAGTATTCATTGAAAGTGCTATACAAAATCAAGATATACATATTAATGGTGATGGAGAAGAAAAATTAGATTTTACATATATTAAAGATTTAGTAGAAGGACTTACTTTATGTTGTGAAACGGAAAAAGCAAAAAATGAAACTTTTAACATAACATTTGGTAATGCAAGAAAAGTAAATGATTTAGTTTCAATTTTAAAAAATAATTTTCCGAATACAAAAGTTATCTATAAAGAAAGAGAAAAATTCCTGCCCAAAAGAGGCACATTGAATAATGATAAAGCCAAAGATCTATTGGGTTTTCATCCCTCTTATTCTCTAGAAAAAGGTTATCCTCTTTATATAAGTTGGTATAAAAATTTTTGGGATGGACTAAAATAAATATACAATGCAAATAAATTTTAATAGTTTAGATAAAGTTTTTATTATTGCAGAAATAGGCAATAATCATGAGGGTAGCCTAAGTAACGCTAAAAAACTAATTACTTTAGCTGCAAAGGCAGGTGTAGACGCAGTAAAATTTCAAACTTTTATTCCTGAAGATTTTGTACATAGATATGAAGAAAAAAAAATTAAAAAATTAAAAAAATTTCAATTAAGTTTTAGACAATTTAGAATTTTAAAAAAATTTGCTCATAAATACAAATTAAAATTTATATCAACACCACTTGATCTTGAAAGTGTTAAATTTGTCATAAAAGAGTGTGATATTCTAAAAGTAGCATCTGGTGATAATAATTTTTTTTTAATGATTGAAAAGTTAATTAATTCCAAAAAAAATATAATCATTTCAACAGGTTTGACCTCAAAAAAAGATTTGGATAATCTAATTTTTTTTCTAAAAAAAAAAATGAAATTTAGAAAATTGAAGAATAAAATTTGTTTATTACATTGTGTATCTGATTATCCTGTTGATGATAAATATGCTAATTTAAACTCCATCCCCTTCCTAAAAAAAAATTATAAGTTAAATATTGGATATTCTGACCATACTATTGGACCTGAAGCTTGTATAGCCGCTGTATCTTTAGGGGCAAAAATTATTGAAAAACATTTCACTTTAGACAAAAACTTTTCTAATTTTAGAGATCATCTGCTTTCCGCCGATTTTGTAGAAATGAAATATATTGTAAAAAGTATAAGAAAGATTGAAAAATTATTAGGTAAATTTGAAAAAAAAATTCAGATTAATGAAAAAAAAAATATTAAATTAATGAGAAGATCTATATATGCATCAAAAAAAATAATTAAGAATCAGTATATAGAAATTGGTGATTTAAAATTTCTAAGACCTCAACTAAACAATTCGATATTAAATCATAAAAAAATAATTGGAAGAAAAGTAAGAAAAACAATTGATGATAACAAAATAGTTAAATTAAAAGATTTATATTAAAAATAAAAAAATTAAATTTTAAATAATATGATTTTTAAATATAATTTTTATTATCTTATTATGTTATACATTTAAATAATCTTTAATAACTAAAAAGTATGGTCATTTGTTATTTTTAAGGGTATATCTGTAATGACAATAAAGTTGAAATAGTAATTAAATTTATAAAAATATTTATGAATAAAAAAAAAATAACATTTAATAGTTTTAAAAACATTAAAGAGTCAGATATATGGGATGCTGAAAATATTTATCATCTTAAAACTAATACTTCCAGAATAAGTAAATTAATTTACCAATATGAAATTTATAAAATGATAATTAATGTGCCAGGAGACATTTTAGAATTTGGTGTTTTTAAAGGGATAAGTTTAATTAGATTTTTAACATATAGGGCAATTCTTGAAAATAATTTTAGTAGAAAAATTTATGGTTTTGATACTTTTAATGATTTTCCATGGGAAAAAAAAGGTGTCGATAAGAAATTAGTTAATAGATGGAAAGGGGAAGCAGGAGCAAGTATCAAAAAAAAAGAGCTAGAACAAATCTTAAACGAAAAAAAATTCCAAAATTATGAGCTAATTGAAGGTGATATTAGAAAAACACTTCCAAAATTTTTAAAAAAGGAAAGAAATATTAAAATCTCTTTGCTCCATCTTGATCTTGAAGTCTATAGTGCTACAAAATTTGTCATAAAAAAATTACTTAAAAACATGGCGCAGAATGGAATAGTTTTGTTAGATGATTATCCAACAGTTAAAGGTGCATCAAAAGCTGTGGATGAGATACTTAAAGTAAATAAGAATTTAAAAATTCAAAAACTAAGCTATTATCAACAGCCTTCATTTATAAAAGTCTAATTAATAAAAAAATTTAAGATTTATGTTGTCATATTTACTTAAAAAAAGTTAACTTTATACATGATGAATAAATATAATATAGAAGACATTTCACAACAAATATCAGAAAAAGGTTTCGTAAAAATTGAAAATATTTATGATTTTACCGAGTATAAATTTCTTAATCATACTAAGAAGAGGGGATTGCTATCATATCCTATTAATTTAAAACAAAAATTTATTAAGCTTTTAAAACTAGACCTTCAAAAAATATTTCAATCAAATAAATTAATAAAAATTAGTAACGATTTAGCTTTTGATAAAATTTGCAACTCATATTTTAAAAAAAAATCACAATTAAGAATGATTGATAGTTACTACTCTGAAAAATCAGAAAGCCCAATAATCGATTGGCATAATGACTTAGCCCTACCTCCTAGATTAATGCAAAAAGAAAACAACAATCAAATGAAATACATTAAAAATACTCTTACAAATACAAGTGGACCAGCAAGAGGTTTAAAATTTTTTATTTATTTATCAGATGTACAAATCAATAATGGATCATTAGCAATAATTCCATTTAGTCATCAAGTTGTTAAGACTTGTTCATATCTTATGCTGGAAAAAAAGATTCCAATAAGCCCTTTTTGGAGTTTAAAAGAATTTAGAGATTCGCTTAAGAATAATGAAACAAAAAAACTAATTGCTGAAAAATTAGGTAAAGAAAAATTAGAATTATTTCTCTCACAATCAGAATTTGTTAATCATAAACAAGGGGATACAAATGATTTTGATATTGAAATGAAAAAGGGAGGCGTAATTATATTTGATGAGTTATGTTTTCATCGAGGTTCAGCTCCTCAAAAAAATTCAAGATTAGTATTAAGATATTTATTTAAAAGAAGTTAATCTTTTTCAAATTTATTCTGATAATTTCTTTTTAAATCTTGATTTTGTAGTTTTTTATCTAGTATACAATTTCCAATCACTAGATAATCTAAATTTGTGCCCATAAAACAATTAAATGCATCTGTAGGTGTATTTACAATTGGTTCACCTCTTACATTAAACGATGTATTCACTATAACTGGGCATCCTGTTTTTTCCTTAAACTTATCAATTAAGTCATAATATTTTTTATTGGTTTCTTTACTCACGGTTTGAATTCTTGATGAATAATCAACGTGTGTTACTGCAGGAATTTCTGATCTTTTGACGTTTAACTTATCTATTCCAAAAAGTTTTTTTTGTTCATCTGACATTTCAATCTTTTTATCTGATTTAATGTTTGCTACTAAAAGCATATAAGGGCTTTCTACGTTTATATCAAACCAATCTGATACGTCTTCTCTTAAAACTGAGGGAGCGAATGGTCTAAAGCTTTCTCTATATTTTACTTTTAAATTAAGATTTTTCTGCATCTTATCCGATCTAGGATCACCTAAGATAGATCTTCCTCCTAATGCTCTTGGACCAAATTCCATTCTACCTTGAAACCAGCCAATTGCTTTCTCTTTAGACAAAAAATCAGAGGTAATATCAATTAATTCTTCATAATTTTTTTTTTCAAAATGTGCGCCGATTGAATTTAATTCTTTTTCAATTTCTTCTTGGGTGAATTCTGTACCCAAATATGATCCTTTCATATCATCATTTTGATTTACTTCTCTTGGATTTTTTTGATCTATATGCCAAAGAGCTAACGCTGCCCCCAATGAACCCCCTGCATCACCCGCAGCTGGCTGTATCCAAATATTTTCAAAAATTTTTTCTTTAAGAATTTTGCCATTAGCCACACAATTAAGTGCTACTCCTCCTGCCAAACATAGATTTTTGATTTTATATTCTTTACGAATAGCCTTAACTAGCTTGATCATGATTTCTTCTGTCACTTTTTGTATTGAAGCGGCTATATCCATGTGAAATTGAGATATTTTGTCGGTTTGAGGATTACGAGGTTTTTGATCAAACAATTTATTAAATTTATTATTAGTCATTGTTAAACCAGTTGCATAATTAAAGTATTTTTGATCTAACCTAAAAGTTCCATCGTCCTTGATGTCAACCAACTCTTTTATCTTATCTTCGTAAATAGGATTTCCGTAGGGTGCTAATCCCATTAATTTATATTCACCGCTGTTTACTTTAAATCCCACATAATAGGTAAAAGCAGAATATAGTAATCCAAGAGAATGGGGGAAGTGGATTTCTTTTTTAATTTCCAAACTATTTCCTTCACCAATAGCAACTGTCGTTGTGGCCCATTCTCCCACTCCATCAGCAGTTAATATAACCGCTTCATTAAAAGGTGACGGAAAAAAAGCACTAGCTGCATGACTTAAATGGTGATCAGAAAAAAACAAATTTTCGTTTGATATATAATTTTTGTCATGTCTTTTCAAATTATCAAACAAAAATTTTTTTTGATACAGCTTTTCTTTCACCCATAAAGGCATAGCTTTTACAAAGGAATTAAAACCTTTTGGTGCAAACGCAATGTAGGTTTCTAACAATCTTTCAAATTTTAAAAAAGGTTTTTCAAAAAAAACAATTTTATCTACATCACTTAGTTTTAATTTTGCATATCTTAATACAAATTCGATAGCATTATAGGGATAACTATAGTCGTGTTTTTTTCTTGTGAATCTTTCCTCTTGTGCTGCTGCAATAATTTTTCCATTTACTAATAAGCACGCTGCACTATCATGATAAAATGCAGATATCCCCAATATTGATGACATTTAGAAAATTGTATAAATAAATGGTGCTACTGCAGAACCTTGAGTTAAAACAATCAATCCTCCAAAAATAAGTAAGAAGATCATAATTGGTATAAGCCAATATTTCTTTCTGACCTTAATAAACTC
>MDTG01075528.1_pt1 | contig 10747 bp, 9 predicted proteins | sample 811421 | NCBI WGS metagenome assembly MDTG01 (sample SAMN05326645, study PRJNA326480) | marine metagenome | isolation source: seawater | place: Pacific Ocean: South East | collected 2011
CGGCGGCCGAGCTCGCCTGAAGGCTCGCCCGCCGGCGGACCACCCAAAGCGGACAATTCATGTGCTACAAAACCGGACAGATCTATTTGCTACCAACATCCGGGGGTCGGACCCTGGCCCTCCAGAAAGTACGCGCTCTCCGCCGCGCCCGGCTGGGGCAGGGAAATCCGGTAGACCAGCTCGTTGGGATGGCGCACGGTGACCGCGTCGACCGGCGCCAGCGCCAGCAGCCGCTTGACCAGCACCCGCGACATCACGCCGTGGGTGACCAGCGCCACCCGGCGTGCCGGGTCGGTCAGCAGCGCATCCAGCAGGCCGGCCACCCGGGCCTCCATGTCCACCAGGTTCTCCCCGGCCGGCGGGCGGTGGTGATACGGGTCGTCGGCCCGGGCCCGCCACTCCCGGGGATAGGCGCGCTCGATCTCCTCCAGGGTCAGCCCGGACCAGTCCCCGCAGTCCCGCTCCATCAGCGCGTCGTCGAACCGCAGCGGCGCCGCGAGGTGCGCGTTCACCAGCTCGGCGGTATCACGGGTCCGCCCCAGGGGCGAGGCGACCAGCGCATCGACGCCGCCCTCCCGGGCCAGGGTGCGGCCGTGCAGGTCGGCCTGGGTGCGGCCGAGGGCGGTCAACGGTGAATCCCGGCGGCCCTGCATGCGCCGGGCCACGTTCCATTCGGTCTGGCCGTGCCGGACGATGTAGAGGACCCGGGTCATCCGTCCTTCGGACCGTCGGACGTCCGGTAGTCGCCGTACTCCGCGTCCCGCTTGCTCAGGGTGCCGGTGAGGTCCCGGCTGAGCTCGCGCAGGTGGTTGCGGGCGGTCTCGGTGAAGGTCGCGAGCTGCTGCATCTCGGTGCCGGCGCGCAGGCCCGCACGGATACCCATGGCGTCCATCTGACGGTGCACGGCGCGCTTGTTGATCTGCTGCAGATCCGACGGCGTACGGGCCACCCGCTCGGCGATCTCCAGCACCCGGTCCTCGAGCTCGGCCTCCGGAAAGTGGCGATTGGCGAAGCCGCACTGGGCCGCCTCGACGCCGGACATGTGGTCACCGGTGAGCATCAGCTCCATGGCCCGCCGCAGCCCGACGATCCAGGGGTAGAACTGATTGTCCGGCGGGCTGATGGCGCGCACCACCGGATAGCCGATCTTGGCGTCGTCGGCCACGTAGACCAGGTCGCAGGCGGTGGCCAGCTCGGTGCCGCCCGCCAGGCAGTAACCGTGCACCTGGGCGATCACCGGCTTGGCCAGGTCCCACATGTGGAAGAAGCCTTCCACCACGTGCCTCGGCCAGTTGCCGAGGCCGCCCGGGGTGTAGAACGGCTGGTCCCGCGACACGTCCGAGGCCAGATCGTAGCCGGCGGAGAAGCAGCTGCCCGCGCCGCGGATGACGGTGACCCGGACCTCCGGATCGCGATCCGCGGCCTCCAGCGCCTCGAACAGCTCACGGCGCAGCTCGTTGGACAGCGGGTTGCGCTTGTCCGGCCGGTTCAGCGTGATGCGCCGCACCCGCGGGCGCGGCTCGTCCACCAGGATCTTCTGATAGCTCATCGGTTCCTCCCCTGTGCTCCCCCACCCGTCACGAACCGCTTCAGCCCGTCACCGGAAGCTGAACCGGTCGCCGCGGAACGCATCGAACGTGCGCTGGACGCCTTCGGCGGTCGCGGCCAGCGGCGCGATGATGGCGGTGTCGATGCCGCCGTCGGCCGCCTCCTGAATGCGCTCGCGGATCTCGTCCTCGTCACCGATGATGGCGATCTCGTCGATCATCTCGTCGGTCAGCGCGCCGCCGGTCTTCTCCCGGTCCTTCTCGGCCCAGCCCTCGCGGATGGTGGCCGCGGCGTCCTCGTAGCCGGCCCAGGCCAGGAACTTGTTGTACACCGGCGTGGCGTAATAGGGGGCGAACGCGGCGCGGAACAGGTCACGCCCGGCGGGCTTGTCGTCGGTGCACAGCACCATGAAGCGGTTGACCACCTCGACGTCCTCGAAGCGCTTGCCGGCCTTCTCCGCGCCGATCTTCACGTGCTCCATCATCTTCGGCAGCGCGCCCTTGGGCCACAGGTTGAAGATCACGCCGTCGCCCACTTCGGCGGCCATCTCGATCATGTTGGGACGCAGCGCCGCGAGGTAGAGCGGCGGCGGGTTCTCCAGCGGCGCCTGGCGGTAACCGCGGCTGTAGAGGGTCTCGAAATCGGTGAAGTCCGACTTCTCGCCCTTCAGCATGGAACGGACCATGAGGGTGGTTTCCTTCACCCGGGTCAGCGGCTTGTCGAGCGGGATGCCGTTCCACTGGCCCATGATGGTCTGGCTCGAGGAGCCGAGCCCCATGACGAAACGCCCCGGCAGCACCTGCCCGATGACGTTGATCGATGCCGCCAGCACCGCCGGCGTGCGGGTGTACACGGGGGTGACGGCGACGCCCAGGCGGATGCTGCGGGTCTCGTGCGCGATGGCGGCGATCTGGGTCAGCGTGTCCGGCGCGCCCGCGTCGCTGAACCAGCCGTCGGGAATGCCGTTGTCCTCCGCCCAGCGGATGCGCTCGACGGTCTGCTCGAGCTTCGGTCCCGCCGGCAGTGTGACGGCAATGCGTTTTTCTTTGGCCATCGGCCTCGTCCCCCTCTGAATGCGCAGGATGCGAAAGTGTGTCGGATGCGAATGGGATTCGCGAAAGCGTTTAAGACTCGCATTTTGCGGCTGACCGGATCAAGACGTATCCTTGCCGGCTCACCAGAGGGGACGCAGCAGTCATGAGCAACCCGGAGCTTACCGCCGTACGCGACGCCCACCGGTTCGACGAGGGCGCGCTCGAACGCTATCTGACCGAGCACATCGACGGCTTCCAGGGGCCGATGAAGATCGAGCAGTTCGAAGGCGGCCAGTCCAATCCGACCTTCCGTCTCGAGGCCGGCGGACGGCGCTTCGTGATGCGCAAGCAGCCGCCGGGCAAGCTGCTGCCGTCGGCCCATCAGGTGGACCGCGAGCACCGGGTCATGAAAGCACTGCAGGACACGGACGTGCCCGTGCCGAAGATGTTCGTGTGCTGCGACGATACCGAGGTCATCGGCACCAAGTTCTACGTGATGGAATGGGTCGACGGCCGGGTGTTCGCCGAAACCCGTCTGCCGGAGCAGACGCCGGAGGAGCGGCGCGCCATGTACCTGGATCTGGCCCGGGTGCTGGCGACGCTGCACAACGTCGACCCGGAGGCGGTCGGCCTGGGCGACTTCGGCAAGCCCGGCAACTACTACGAGCGCCAGATCGGCCGCTGGAGCAAGCAGTACGTCGCCTCGAAGACCGAGGAGATCGAGGCCATGGACAGACTCATGGCCTGGCTGCCGGACAACATTCCGGAGCAGCGCAAGACCGTGATCGTCCACGGCGACTACCGGCTCGGCAACTGCCTCTACCATCCCGCCGAGCCGCGTATTGCCGCGGTGCTCGACTGGGAACTGTCCACCCTCGGCGACGGGCTGGCCGATCTCGGTTACATCTGCCAGGACTACCACGGTGAGTCCTACGAGGACGTGGGCCTGGCCGGTGCCGACCTGGAATCCCTGGGCATTCCCACCGAGCAGGAGATGGTGGCCGAGTACTGCCGCCACGCCGGCATCGACCACATCGACAACTGGCCCTTCTACCTGATCTACAACATGTTCCGCTCGGCGGCGATCATCCAGGGGGTGTACAAGCGCGGCGTCGACGGCAACGCCAGCTCGTCCAAGGCGCTGGAGTTCAAGGACGCCGCGCGGATGCGCTCGGAGCGGGCGTGGAAGCTGGTGGAGGAGCTGACCTGAGCCACCGCAATTACCTGACCTGCCTTCTGTAGGAGCGGCCTCCCGGCCGCGATCCCGGTCTCGCGGCCGGTCGCGGCCGGGAGGCCGCTCCTACGGGGGTACTCGGAACGCCGGGCTCAGCTCGACGTCAGAGCACGTTCTCCGCCAGAATCTGCAGCGCCTCCGGCTGGCCTGCGCCGATCAGCATGCTGCCGACGTGGCCCTTCCTGCCGGCTTCCTGCCAGCGCTGCAGGCGATCCTTGATGCGGTCCGCCGGACCCACCAGGTGGCAGGCGTCGATGAGTTCCGCCGGCACCGCGGCGGCCGCCTCGTCCTTCTTGCCGTCCAGGTACAGGTCCTGAATCTTCTTCGCCGCATCACCGAACCCGAGCCGGGTGGCGTAATCGTTGTAGAAGTTCTTGTCCCGCGCGCCCATGCCGCCGATGTACAGCGCCATGTTGGCCCGGATCGGCATCATGCACTGCTCCACGTCGTCGCCGACGATGCAGGTGACGAAAGGCGCGATGTCGAACTGGGAGAGGTTCTTGCCGTTGCCGGCCCGCTGGAAGCCCTTCTGGATGGGCTCCTCGAACACGTGGTACTGCTCCGGGTCCATCCACACCGGGAAGAAGCCGTCGGCGACCTCGGCCGCCGCGGCGACGCCGTTCGGGGTGATGGTCGCCGCGTAGATCGGAATGTCTTCCTCGCAGTGCAGGATGCTCTTCAGCGGCTTGCCGAGACCCGTGGTGCCCGGGCCGGTGTTGGGGAGCTGATACATCTCGCCGTCGAAGGTCACCGGTCCCTCGCGGGCGATGATCTGCTTCATGATGGTGACGTATTCCTTCAGCCGCGTGACCGGCTTTCCGTACGGCACGCCGTGCCAGCCCTCCACGACCTGGGGCCCGGAAGCGCCGACCCCGCAGAGAAAGCGGCCGCCGGACAGCTCGGCCAGGCTCATGGCCGTCATGGCGGCCATGGCCGGCGTGCGCGCCGGCATCTGCATGATCGCCGTCCCCACCTTGATCTTGGTGGTCTGCGCCAGGATCCACGCCGCCGGCGTGACGGCGTCGCTGCCGTAGGCCTCGGCGGTCCAGATCGACTCGTAGCCGAGACTCTCGGCGTGCTTCACGTGATCGATGGGAATGGAAATCTTGCGGCCCGAGTAACCGCTGATCAGCCCTAGCTTCATGACGCTCTTCCTCTCTCTGTTTGCATGGAATCGGATCGACCCAGATTGCCTTACGGATGATTGATGCGTGCGTTCGCGCGCCCGTCGCCGGCCGCCTCGTGGTACCGGCGCAGGTAGTCGATGATGTCGAGGGACTCGTACAGCCACTGCACGTCGCCGTCACGCTCGATGCGCAGGCAGGGGACCATGCTGCGGCCGCCGCCTTCGACGAGTTCCCGGCGGGCTTCGGGATCGCGCAGCGTGTCGCGCGTTTCCAGATCGATGCCGGCCTGGGCCACGAACTGCCTGACGCGCCGGCAGAACGGGCAGGCGTCGTACTGATAGAGGACGTGACGTTCGGGCATGGGGTCGCCTGCAGAAGGTGAGCGGATCAGTATGCCAGAACACCCTGCACCGACAACCCGACCCGACGGGCTCCGAAGCCTGCGCAGACGCGCGCGGCCGGGCCGAGTACACTTGCCGCCGAACCGTGCCAGCAGACTCCGGAGCCGACATGACGAGCCGCAAAGAACGCCAGGTCATCCGCACCCGCAACTACATCATCGCCGCCGTGGTCGCCGTCGTGGTGATCGTGCTCGGCTATGGCACCCTGTACAGCACCGGCATCGGCGAGGGCGAATACCAGGCCGGTACCCACTACGAGCTGATCGAGAACGCCAAGGGCCGCCGTCCCGGCGAGCCGATCCAGGTCCGGGAGTTCTTTTCCTACGGCTGCATCCACTGCCGCAACTTCGACCCGATGATCGAGGAGTGGAAGGACACGCTGCCGGAGGACGTGGAGTTCGAGCGCGTGCCGGTGGTGTTCTCGCCGGTATGGGCCCTGCTCGGCCGCACCTATGCGACGCTCGAGGAACTCGGCGCCCTGGAGCGCAATCACGACCGGCTGTTCCGGGCCATCCACGACAACGGCCGGCAGTTCCTGTCCGCCGAGATGATCGCCGACTTCGTCGACGGCTACGGCGTGACCCGGGAGGAGTTCCTGCGCACCTTCGAGTCCCCCGCCGTGCGCCAGCGCATGCGTCAGGCGGAGCGGGATCAGATCGATCTCGGCATCCGCGCCGTGCCGACCCTGGTGGTCGACGACAAATACCGCATCGGCATGGAAGTCGGCCGCAAGGTGGCGCTGGACGTGGTCGACCACATCATCGCCATGGAACGCTCGGCCGACCAGGGATGATGCCGCCGGCCCGGAGACTGCCGCTGCCGGCAGCCTCCCGGCCAACGCCCCCTCAGTTGGTGACGGTCAGCGTCACACCGTAGCGCCGGGGCTCGCCGAACTGAGTCCAGCCTTCCGCCTCGTAGCCGGTACGGGGATCGTTGCCGAAGTAGAACCCGCGCACCGTGTAGTCCTCGTCGCCGAGGTTGCGCCCCCAAAGCTTCACCCGCCAGCGCTCGGCCTCGTAGCCGAGGCTCGCGTTCCACAGCGTGTAGGCATCGGTGCGCACGTCGTCCGCCTCGACGCCGCTGCCCGGCACCGCCCGGTTGGAGTTGTTGATCAGGAAAGCGTCCTTGCCTTCCACCTCCACGCGCAGGTACCACCCGGGCGCGAAGCGGTACTCGGCGCCGGCGAAGAACTGATACTCCGGGGCGTGAGCCTGGGGCTCACCGTCCAGGTCCTGGCCGTTGCTGTTGACGAAATCGTCGAACTCCGTATCCATCAGGCCGAGACTGGCGAACAGCGTCAGCGGGTCGGCCGGACGGTAGTCGAGCTCGAGCTCGAGACCGGTGTTGCTGCCCTCGGCCGCATTGGTGACCAGTTCGACGAACTCGACGGCGCCGCTGTCACCCCGGTCGATGGTGAGCGAGGTGTCCACCTGCACGTCCTCCCGGCGCATCGTGAAGACCGCCGCCCGGACGCCCAGGCGGCCGTCGAGCCACTGGCCCTTCAGGCCGGCTTCGTAGTTCCACAGGGTCTCGGGATCGTATTCCCGCAGCTCCGGCGGCAGCGTGCCCCTGATGTTGAAGCCGCCGACCTTGTAGCCGCGGGTCACGCTCAGGTAACCCATGGCGGCGGCGCCGAAGTCGCGTTCCAGCACCAGCCGGCCGCCGAGCATGCGGTCCACGGGGTCGAAGCTGACCCCGTCCGAGTTCCGGTAGTCGGCGCTGTGGCGCTCGCCGCGCAGGCCCAGCACCAGCCGCGAACGCGCCGTCAGCGCGTACCCGGCCTCGCCGTAGAGCGCGAGCCGGCGGCTGTCGAAGTCGCTGGTGAAGGCCTCGGGAAAGAACGTGTAGCGGCGCGTCAGCGCGGCGTTCTGATCGAAGGCGTACAGCCCGACCACCCAGTCGAGCCGGTCGTTCAGCAGCCGTCCCCCGGGGCCGGACAGCAGCCGCAGGTCCAGCGACACCGTGTCGCGGTCGCGCAGGTAGCGGTCCGTGGAGCTGTAGCCGTCCGGGTGGAAGCCCTCATAGGTCCAGTCCTCGTCGTAGCCGTAGTCGGTGTCGCTCGAGGCGGCGCCGAGGCTGCCCGCGAGCGCCACCGCCTCCGACAGCGCCCAGTCGACGGACGCGCTGGCATAGGCGGTCTCCTGCCGGTCCCAGCCGGGCTCGTCCGAGCGGGTGTCGCGGTCGTTGTCCAGCGAGAACGCGTCGTAGCCGTTGTCGGCATCCACGTACCCCGCGGCGAAGGTCCAGTCCTGATCGTCCCGCGGCGAGAAGGTCAGCTTGCCGCGCACGGTCAGCTCGTCGTGGCGGTTGGTGTCGTCACGACCCAGGTAGACGTTGTCCATGAACCCGTCGTCCCGGTACTGCTGGGCCGCCAGCCGGTAGCCGGACCGCTCGGACAGCGGACCGGAGACCACACCGCCGACACCCCAGCCGTCGTAGTTGGCACCCTCCAGACGCAGCTTGCTGGTGAACGTCTCGGTGGGATCGCTGGTGCGCACGTTGATGAGCCCGGCCAGCGCGTTGGCACCATAGAGGGTCCCCTGCGGCCCGCGCAGGATCTCCACCTGCTCCACGTCGAACAGGGTCGCGGTCACGCCGATGCCGGTCAGGTCCACGCCGTCCACCACCAGCCCGACGGACGGGTTCAACGGCTCGGCGAACTGGCCGCGCTCGCCGATGCCGCGGATCTGCACGAACCGGGCGCGGCCGCCGCCGCTGGCGTAGTTGACGTTGGGCACCCAGCCGAGCACCTCCTCCAGATGGTTGACGGTGCCGGATCGCTGCTCCGCCAGGCTCAGCACGGACACGCTGGCGGCGCTGTCCAGCAGCCGGGTATCGCGCAGCTCGCCGGTGACGACGATCTCCTCGATGGGGGACTGGCCGCCCCCTGCACCGGCGGCCGCGGCCGCAGCGGTGTGTGCCAGAAGCGGCGCGGCGGCCGCCAGATAAAACGCGTGATGGGCTTTCATCTCGCAACTCCTCGATTGCCAAACGAATGCCCTAAGGACTGCAGGAGAAAAAGCAGACTGATGCGGAATGCCTATCCCTACGCCGGTATTAGCCGGATCAGGTTCAAAGGGTCCACCGCCGGCCGGTCGCGGCCTCGCGCGGTGTCTCAGGTTCAAACCACCCCTTAGGACGCCGACGATTGTCCCAGAGGCGTCGGCGGGGGTGCAACGTTTCAGGTTCCGTTCAGGTGGCGTCGCTACTCTGGCGGATGATCGCAACACCACCGCAGGAGCGACCGTGACCGAATACGACGCGCTGATTCAGACCATCGCCCTGACCATGGGCGTCGCCTGGGCCAGCGGCATCAATCTCTACGCCGCCGTCGCCATGCTGGGCCTCGGCGGCACCCTCGGCTACGTGGACCTGCCGCCGACTCTGGAGGTCGTGCAGGACCCCCTGGTGATCCTAGCCGCCGGCTTCATGTACTGCGTCGAGTTCATGGCGGACAAGACGCCGGGGGTGGACACCGGCTGGGACGCCATCCACACGTTCATCCGGATTCCCGCCGGCGCCGCGCTGGCGGCCGGCGCCGTCGGCGACGTCACGCCGGCCCTCGCCATCGCCGCGGGCCTGGTCGGCGGCGGCGTGACGGCGGCGACCCATGCCACCAAGGCCGGCAGCCGGGTGCTCATCAACACCTCCCCCGAGCCGTTCTCGAACTGGGCGGCGTCGTTCGCCGAGGACCTCGCCGTGTTCGCCGGGCTCTGGGCAGCGCTCCAGCATCCCGTGGTATTCTTGGCCGTCCTCGCAGTATTCCTGCTCCTCCTATGCTGGCTTCTTCCCAGACTGTGGCGCGGCGTTCGCCTGGTGCTCCGCAAGGTCGGCGGCTGGCTCGGCCTGACCGGCACGGACGACCGCGACCGCCACGCCCGGGAACTCGACCGGCTGACCCGCTCCGGCGTGCTCTCGGAAACCGAAGCCGCGGCCGCCAGGGCGAGGCTGAAATCCGCCTGATCCAGCCGGCCGGCCGGCTGCCGTGCCGCGTGCCAGCGCTCCGTGGCTGATCGCCGCCGCAAGCGCCGGCCCGCCGGCCGCCGCCGGACCCGCCGCCGCGGCCTGCCGCGCTGGGTGCGCCTGACGATTCTCTCCGGGCTGGTGCTCGGCGCCCTGGGGCTGGCCGCCCTGGCGGGATACCTGTTTCACCTCGACCGCACCATCACCTCCACCTTCGAGGGCCGGCGCTGGTCCGTGCCGGCGGTGATCTACGCCCAGCCGCTGGAGCTGTTCCCGGGCGCGGCGCTCAGCCTCGCCGACGTGGTCGGCGAGCTCGAACGCCTCGGCTACGAGGCCAGAGCCGACGTGGCCGCCCCGGGCACCTACAAGCGCACCGATCAGCGCCTCGACGTGCACCTGCGAGCCTTCCGCTTCATGGAGCGCAATCGCGAGAGCCAGCGCATCGAGCTGGCCTTCGACCGCAGCGGCATCGCCGAGGTGCGCGACCGCTCCGGCAGGCCGGTGCCCCTGGTGCGCCTGGATCCGCTGATCGTCGGCAGCTTCTTCCCCAGCCACGGCGAGGACCGGCTGATCCTGACACCGGAGCAGATTCCGGAGCTGCTGCGGGAAGCGCTGAAAGCGGTGGAGGATCAGAACTTCGACGAGCACGCCGGCTTCGACCTCGCCGGCATCGCCCGCGCCGCCTGGGTGAACCTGCGCGCCGGCGAGATCCAGCAGGGCGGCAGCACCCTGACCCAGCAGCTCGTGAAGAGCTTCTACCTGGACAACCGCCGCACCTTCGAGCGCAAGCTGCGGGAGATCGCCATGGCGGTGATCCTGGAGCTGCGCTTCGACAAGCGCGAGATCCTCGACGCCTACATCAACGAGATCTACCTCGGCCAGGACGGCCAGCGCGCCGTGCACGGCTTCGGGCTGGGCGCCCAGTACTATTTCAACCGGCCGCTGGCCGAGCTCACGGTGGGCGAGATCGCCACCCTCATCGCGGTGATCCGCGGGCCGTCCTACTACAACCCGTTCCGCCATCCCGAGCGGGCCCTGGCGCGGCGCGACCTGGTGCTCGGCAAGATGCGCGAGCAGGCGTTGATCGACGAAGCCACCTACGTCAGCAGCGTCGACCGGCCGCTGGAGGTGGTGCGCGGCTCCCGCACCGGGGGCGCCTACCATCCGGCGTTCCTCGACCTGGTGCGCAAGGAGCTGACGGACCGGTACGCCGAGGCCGACCTGGCCACGGCCGGCCTGCGCATCTTCACCACCCTGCAGCCGAAGGTTCAGGACGCCGTCGAACGGGCCCTGGCGGACACGCTCACGGACCTGGAGCGCGGCCGCGACATGGCGGACGGCACGCTCCAGGGGGCGGTGGTGGTCACCGCCAACCAGACCGGCGACGTGCTGGCCGTCGCCGGCGGGCGGACCGCCGGCTTCGACGGATTCAATCGGGCC
>MDTG01077055.1_pt1 | contig 10747 bp, 7 predicted proteins | sample 811421 | NCBI WGS metagenome assembly MDTG01 (sample SAMN05326645, study PRJNA326480) | marine metagenome | isolation source: seawater | place: Pacific Ocean: South East | collected 2011
CAACGATACCTCTGGTGCCTGTTTCAAGTTCTCAAGCGGTGGTAGGGGTAATCGTTGGTATTTCTATAATTAGTGGTTTGTCGAAATTAACTGGTTAATTTTGGGAAAAATATTGTTAGGATGGGAAATAGCCCCGATTTCAGCCTGCATTATTTGTTTTTTTGGATTATTTTTTCTACAAAATGTTTTCTCATTACCAGTTAAATGAAATTAAAATTTATCAATTGGGTTTATATAAAATCTCATAATGGGCCTACATTATACATCCAATAATTTTTTATCCTGTTTGAACTACTTACCAAGCAGAGATTTATTTTAAGAACTAACAGGCTGGAATTCCATAAGTAAGGTTTATAATGATTAACTTAGAAACTTATTCTTATCCCAAGGGTCTTGCGCTCTTAAAGTCATGGCAGGCCGGGAATGAAGTTGCTCGAGAAGAAATGCGCACGGTATTTGATGCTGCAATATCAGGAAAATTTGACAGAAACTTTTCTGTTCTAGCTCCAACCAATGAGGTTCATTCTACCGCTTCGGTACATATGCTGGCCTTGGCTATTCTTCACGATCTTTATGACATAAATTCATCTGAATATTATAAAACTGATCCTTATAGGTATGTAAGGTCCAACCTAACTGTATCTCGCCTATTAGGCTCAAAAAAACTTTATATGACTTGGGCGCTTTACGCATTTTCCTGTGAGGTTCTTGGCCAAAAAATGATGTATCCTGACAAGTTTCCTCCTGGATCTGACCCAGATTTTGCTTTGTTAAATAAAAACAACTGCTTTGACCTAGAGACGCCTAATTTTAGTAACGGAATTCCAAAAATTATAGATGATATTCTGCGTGTAACTGAGGAACTCACCGGCATGGAGCCATTGCTTCAAATTTCTGCACCCTATAGTTTGGCCGCAGATATTTATGGACAGGAACCTCTTTTAGCAGATGTGGTGAATGATCCAGAACATGTAAACGCTCTTCTTGATCACCTATCCGATAAAGTTTTAGTTCCCTGGATAGAGCATCATTTTTCGGTTTTTCCAAATGGATGGGTTGAACTTTCAGATGCATCAGGATCACCTTTTTTCATTGGCCCTGAAAATTGTAAGTCTATGTCGATAAGATCCATTCAAAGAATGGATAATGGCCGTTTGTGGAAAGGTAGAGTTTTTGATTGTAATTATAGGGGTGATTATGTCGCTAAAGTACAAAGTAAAAAGAGAAGTGTGCGGAGGTCGTCAAAAAATAAAAACGTGTCTCCTAAAGTAGACTTATTAGAGCTAACAGACTTAAAGTTTAGTGTTTGTCAGAAATTTATGATGCGCCTTGAGGCGGATAAAGTTGATGTTTCATTTTACCGTGATCAATCCCTACAAAGAAACATTCCTTTAACAACAGGAATTGGATCTGGTGAAGTTGATAAAAACAGCATTGACGATTTTGATATGACAAAGACAAAATTGCAGCATGCGGCAAGAGAATATGTTGCCGCTATTAAACAAGTATGCGAGCAAATTGACTTACCTGCAGACAATTTCGTACGCGAGCCATGGCCCAGCCACCTTTATTTTGAGGATGTTAATGGGGAAACTGAATTCGATCTGATAGAGCTCATTTTGGCGGAGGTCTACTCTTGTCCAAAAATTCAGATGAAATAAGCATTTTAATGGATTTAAAGCAAATAAAAACCTTTATGTATATTGCTGAAGTTGGTCGATTAGGGCTGCGTCTGATCGTCTGGGAATAGCGAAGCCGGCTTTATCGTGTCTTAATTAGCTTCTAAAGCACGAGGTTGGGACCTCTCTATTCGATCGCGCGGTAAGTGGTATGAAACTTCCACGAGCTGGATAAGATCTGTTGTCGCGATTCAGAACACCAGTTTACGCTCTACAGCAGGCGATATATGTGAAGTAAAGAAAAGTTTTGTTGGATTTCCAGATGAAAATACTTTGGGTATTTTGCCGGTAATACCAAAGGAATTAACGAAGCAGGTTCTTGAAAAAGGAAATTACTTGCTTCCCAAGGTACGTCTTCGAGTCCGGGACGTTTATTCTATTGATTTGCTTGAGCGAATGGAGAATGATGAACTAGATTAAACGGTTTTGTACGGGCCAACAACTAAATACACTTTTGATTGCTCGAAAATTCTAAGTGAAGAAATTTTTTTAAAACTCCCCTCAGTACAAAAAGAACTAATTCAGGTCACATTTATTTAGAAGAAATTGCGCTTCTTTCCTTAAACTTGCCAAACCGCGCTTTTGGACCTCGCAGGATTATTGACAAAGCTGCCCTTCAGGCTGGCGTAAACCTGATGAGCCAATTCGATGTAGATAGTGCAGCGGTTATCATTTGTTTGGGTGAAAGTGAAATCTATCATGGATCTCTGCCAATTTCCAGCGTTGCTCGCCTCGCAGATAAAGAAAGAATAGTAGTGAGATCGGTACTTCCAATAATACCGCAACGAAGCTTAATATTAGCGGCACCTAGCAACCGTAAAAAATAAACGCCGTAAATGCGATTGAAGAGATAATCAAGTTAGAAATAAATTTCTGATTGAAGCTGGTAGATGGAAAGTGGAACTGAGTTCAGAATTGAAAAAAAGTTTTTGTTTGGTTTGAATTAAACTAAAAACTAGTCTTTTCTGAACTTTTGAATTTATTTTGTTTTGCTTCTGTCTTAGACATTTTTATGCATGTCGTTGGAAATATCGAAAAACAAGTAAATGACTCAATACACTAGTTACGACTTAATCACTTGGGGAAAGCCATTTCGGAAACGTAAGAACACCTTGCCAAAGCCAGTTGGTCAAGAGGTTCTGGTGCGTGTAACTGCAGCAGGCCTTTGCCACTCAGATTTACACGTCCAAAAAGGTTATATGGATTTAGGCGAAGAGGGTAAATTAACTTTCGCGGAACGTGGTGCGGAATTACCTATGACTTTTGGACATGAAATTGCCGGTTTAGTTGAAGCCGTTGGTCCCAAAGTGAGTTCTGTAAAAATTGGTCAGCAGGTTCTTGTATTCCCGTGGATTGGTTGTGGCCAGTGTGAGGCCTGTCAAGAAAAACGTGAAAGTGACTGTACATTAATGCGGATTATTGGGCTGAAGCAGAAGGGTGGTTTTGCTACCCATTGTTTAGTGGAAAACGAAAAATTCCTAGTTGATATTGATGGCCTTGATGCAGCGGATGTAGTGCCCCACGCCTGCTCAGGAATTACAGTCTTTAATGCCTTGGAAAAACTTGGGGATCTTCGTGACAATGAGTGGATGGCTATCATTGGGTGTGGTGGACTTGGTTTGAACGCCATTTCGATTGCCTGTGCAATGGGTTTTGAGAAAATCATTGCAGTGGACATCGATGACGCAAAATTGGAAACTGCACGTGAAATGGGTGCGGTAAAGATTATGAACAGCAAATCGCAAAATGCTGTTGCAGAACTCCAGAAGCTAGCTGATTATAAACTAGTCGGTGTGCTTGATACCGTTGGAGGTAGGGCTACTGGCAATATAGCTGTGCGCGCATTATCAAAATCGGGTCGTTACCTTATTGTGGGCCAAGCGGGAGGAGACTTTCTGATGCCTCAAGTGTGGTTGCCTCAAAAAGCTATGACTGTGCGTGGTAGCCATGTTGGGAACTCCCCGCAATTACGTGCTTTAATTGATTTGGTGCGTGCTGGTAAAATCAAGCAAATTCCTATCGATAGACGCCCACTTTCAGAGATAAATCAAGCCGTGGATGATTTGGCAAATGGACGGGTTACAGGGCGAATTGTTTTCCAACCAGGTGAGGCAGATTCAAGAGAGGCATAAAATCAAATGAAAGTTTACCAACATTACATAAATGGTGCTTGGATTGAACCGGCAACTCGTGAATATTTTGATACAGAAAACCCCTATACTGGAAAGATTTGGGCAAAAATTGCGCGTGGCTCTGCTGCAGATGCGGATATGGCCGTGAAGGCAGCGAAAGCCGCATTTGAAAACGGTGAATGGGCGGATATGCGTCCAACAAATAGAGGCAAGCTTTTGGTTAGACTAGCCGAGATAATTGAGCGTGAATCTGATATGCTTGGCGAGCTAGAGGTCCGTGATAATGGTAAGCTGATAGCTGAAATGAGCGCCCAGGCTAAATATCTAGCTGAGTGGTACCGCTATTATGGTGGACTTGCGGATAAAGTGGAAGGAGCAGTTTTACCATCAGATCGACCTGGTACCTTTAATTTTACTCGGTACGAACCGTTGGGTGTCATTGGGATGATTACTGCATGGAATTCTCCGCTTCTTCTACTGGCTTGGAAACTTGCACCAGCATTAGCTGCCGGTAATACAGCCGTCATAAAACCCTCTGAATTCACTTCGGCTTCTACGCTGGAGTTGATGGATTTGGTTAAAGAGGCTGGTTTTCCTGATGGCGTGGTGAATTGCATTACCGGCTATGGCTTAGAGGTAGGTGCGCCAATGGTTGAGCATCCTTACGTGGCAAAGGTAGCTTTCACCGGATCGGATTCTGCGGGCCAAAAAATTTATGAAACAGCAGCAAAGAAAATAATGCCAGTCACCTTAGAATTGGGTGGCAAATCGCCAAATATCGTGTTTGAGGATGCCGATTTTGAAGCTGCGGTGATGGGTGCAATTTCCGGAATCTTTGCGGCAACTGGTCAAACTTGCATTGCTGGGTCACGTTTGCTTATACAACGCTCTCTCCACGACAAGTTTGTCAATAGGCTAGTTGAAGTGGCCAGTGAAGCAAAAATTGGCGATCCGATGCTTACTGATACACATGTTGGGCCAGTTACCACACAGCCGCAATATGAAAAGATTTTGCACTATATAAATGTTGCTAGGGAGGACGGCGCAACGTGTGTCTTGGGGGGTAAACCTTATAAAGGAGAGGGTGCCAAAGGTAACCGGTTTGTTGAACCGACAATCTTCACGGACGTTTCAAATGACATGCGTATTGCCCAAGAAGAAGTATTTGGGCCGATTTTATCTGTTATCCCATTTGACACCGAAGATGACGCGATCCGGATTGGAAATGATATTGTTTTCGGCCTAGCTGCGGGAGTTTGGACGTCAGATATTGGCAGGGCGCTAAGGATGTCGGAGAAGCTAAAAGCTGGTACCGTTTGGGTTAACACTTACCGTGCTGTTAGTTTCATGGCACCTTTTGGAGGGTTTAAACGGTCTGGTCAGGGTCGTGAAAGTGGGCAGGAGTCGATAAAGGAGTTTATGCAAGTAAAGTCTGTTTGGATTGCGCAGAAAACTTCTGCTGCCAATCCTTTTATCATGCAATAAAAATGTGGTGTTTAAACTCAGGACTTGGTTGTCTCTACAAAGATGGTTTTTTTGATTTCAAAAGCCAATCTAACTGCTTTTGAAAATCCTTTGGGGCTTCGATTGAATTTTTCACGGCCTCGAAAAATTACCTACAATCAATATTAAAAAACAGAAAATCTATATAATATCGGATACTGTCTATTAGGAAGTAAGATGAAAGAGCCGTCAATTAAACGACAAAAAATAGCGGTCATCGGCGTGGGTGCCATGGGATCAATTTATGCTGCATTTATGGCAGAGGCAGGTCATATGGTCTGGGCAGTGGATACCTGGGTAGAACATGTCAGATTTATTAACGATAGCGGCCTGCAAGTGGAGGGGGCCAGCGGTAATAGAATGGTTAGAGGTATTCGCGCTGTCTCAAATTTAGAAGCAGCGGATACCTGCGATCTTTATGTTATTGCAACGAAGGGGTCGGATGTGGGCGCGGCGGCTCGAGATGTGGCAAAATTTGCAAGAAGCGATGCTCTTGTGCTGACTATTCAGAATGGTTTGGGCGCTGGGGAGCGTATAGCCAAGCACCTATCGATGGAAAATGTGCTTCTTGGTGTTGCCGATGGCTTTGGAGCATCCGTAAAGGGGCCAGGTCACGTGCATCACAATGCCATGAAACTAATTCGTCTTGGCGAAATGGCTGGTGGTATAACGAAACGGCTTATTACTCTTGCCACCCTCTGGCAGGATGCCGGATTCAACGCCGAGACTTTTGAAAACATTCATCAACTTATCTGGGAAAAGTTTCTCTGCAATGTAACCCTCAGTGCGCCTTGCACAGTGTTCGACTGCACCTTGGGTGAATTGATGGCGAGTCCTGAATGGCGAGAGGTCGCTATTGGGTGCATGCAGGAAGCTTATGCCTGCGGTCTGGCTGAGGGCATAGAATTTTCATTTGCCGATCCAGTGCAATACGTGACCGATTTTGCAGCAATGATGCCTTCTGCAAGTCCTTCGATGAGGCTTGATCATATCGAGCAACGCATCTCCGAAATTGATTCAATCAATGGTATTGTGCCCGAGGTCGCCGCACGCCACGGCTTTAGTGCGCCTTATAATAAGACATTAAGCGCTATAGTGCGTGCCCAAGAAGCTCTATTTGCAAAGAAAACCAAATGAAACTGGCATCGATCTTACTTGATGGCTGCGAGTGTTAACGGGTCATTGCCGAAGATGGCTTTTAAATGGTTCGACCGGATATAAGGGATCAGTTTCCGAACCTGAAAGATGTGATCTCCGCCCAAAGAGCCAAGGATTTACTTTCAACTACCAGTTTTACGGCAATATGTTTTGGTCTATTGTATCCAGCCATAAGATATGGACTGCTTATCAGTGTTGTTTCCTTTGGGTTTGGTCAGCGGAAAAGTTCCAGACTTGGGGTGAGAAGTTGGAGCAATTTGGTTTGTTGTTTTTTGTGATCATATCATGACGGCTGCTTGAAACACTTGTTTTTATATGGTTTGGAGGATCACAGTTCGTTAACTCTTAAACAGAAAGCTGCAAAGCGAGGTTCGTTTCTTGACCTGATAAAAGTAGTTTCCAAACCATTACTTTAGCCCATTTAAATACAGCTGAATTTGAAAGATAAGATGCCTTTCTGCACGTTTTGAGAACCGATAAGTTTAGCTAACGAATTTTCATAAAGTGTTTTTTCACAGATAGTTAGAGTATTAAATTTTTTGATTGGCGCAGAAAATAGCGTAATCTTTTAGACACAGGATGCATATCGCGTAAAGAGATTTACTATAAAAGGGTTAAAAAATAATAAAAAATTGTATCAAACCGATAAAATTTTTGTAATGTGGTGTCTGTCACATGTTTGTTACCCTTGTATTACCAAACGTGGCAAATAAAAACTTTTTGTTGGATATAGGGAGGAAATCTAACATGTATCAACATATATTCAGTCAAATTGCACGGGCTTTTAAAGGGTCCGCGGTAGCATTGGCATTTGTGGGATTAGCTGGAGGCGCTACAGCGGAAGATAAAAAGATTACTTTCAAAACGCCGTCTGCTTTTGGAACAAATCTTCCAATCACTGGCTCAACTTCGGTATATTTCGCAGATGTTCTTAAGAAGGTTTCAGGCGGAAACATGAGACTGAAAATGTATGAGCCCGGCGAGTTGATGCCTGCTTTTGACATTCACCAAGCCGTTTCAGATGGTCAAGTACAAGCAGGTTACACCTGCGGGGCTTACCTTGGCGGATCGCTTAAGGAAGCTATTCCGTATTGTACAATGCCATTTGGGCCAGAACCACATGTAATGCTTGGTTGGTTGTATGAAGGAAATGGAACAAAACTTTGGGAAAAATTTTACCAAGATGCTGGATATAACGTTAAAGTATGGCCTTTAGCAATCTATGCCAATGAGGGCGCAGGTTGGTTTACAAAGAAAATAGAAAAGGTTGAAGATTGGAAAGGAACAAAAATCCGAATTGGTGGATTTGCAGGCGGAACAGTAACAAAGCTAGGCGCCATTCCTACACTTATTCCTTTTGGCGAGATATTCCCAGGCCTTGAAAAAGGCGTTATAGATGCCGCAGAGATGGGTCTGCCAGCAAACGATCTTGAGGCGGGATTGCACAAAGTAGCTAAATTCTATCATATGCCAAGTTGGCACCAACCCTATACGATCATCGAAATAGTTATGAATATGGATGTATGGAATGGCATGAGCGAAACTCAGCAGGCGCAGTGGGAAGCCTCAGTAAGGCAGGCAAATGTTTGGTCAATGACACACTCAAATGCTATTCAAAATGCAGCGTTAAAAACCTTACAAGAGGAAAAAGGTGTTACAATTGTAAAATTTGATGACGAAATGCTAAAAGCTATGAGAGCAGCATTTAATGAAACTATGGCTGAACTAATGGCGAATGATCCTGAGGTCAAAATGTTGATGGATGATCTTACAGCATTTATGGAGGACTATAAAAGCTGGGAGAACGTAGGCTCTATTGGTCGTAACAGTTTGTGGGACTAGCGGCAGATTAACTCGCAAATTGGCGAAGCGAGCTTCCGGCCCGCTTCGCCTTTATTAAAATCTTGAGCCTGAGTGAGTTTATGTTGACGCTTGTTGATAATATAGAGAAGCAGATAATTGCTCTCGGTAATGCGATAAGTTGGCTAGCACTTTTCCTAGTTATGATCGTGTGTACTTCAGTTTTTCTCCGGTATATTTTAGGTATCTCGAGCTTAGGATTTGATGAACTGCAGTGGCATATATACTCATTTGGTTTCATGATGGGGTTTTCATATTGTACATCAATGCAGACGCACGTACGCAATGATCTTTTGTACAATAAGTTTTCGGAAAAAACAAAACTTTGGATTGATCTAGTTAGCCATGTTGTTGTTTTGCTTCCGTTTATCGTAGTCATTATATATCATTCATGGTTTTTCATGGTTCGTGCGTATGTAACAGCGGAAGGTTCGATCGACCCTGGGGGTCTTCCTGGTAGATGGATTATTAAATCTGTTATTGTGATATCCTTTGTGTTGTTTGGAGTAGCTACACTTACAAGATCAATCGCGATAATTTTACAGCTTATGAAAACAAAGGAGAAACAAACTAATGTTTGTTGAAACGATACTCCTAGCCGCACTTTTTGCTACTTTCTGTGTAATGCTTTTGGTTGGGTTTCATATTGCATATACACTTTTTGGTGTTTCAATTCTTTTCACTGTTATTGCTATGATTTCAGACCAGTATTGGGATACTGCGACCGGCTTGGATTTTTATTACTTTGGTATCGTAGTTAAGCGGATTTATGCGGTGATGACCAATTGGATTCTAATAGCCGGCACGCTTTTTATTTTCATGGGATTTATGTTAGAGAAGTCTGGTATAGCTGAAAAACTTCTCACCTCTACGCAGGAATTATTTGGTAATGTGAGAGGCGGAATGGCGATCACGGTGGCGCTGATTGGAACTTTATTGGCAGCAAGTACTGGAATTGTTGGTGCATCGGTCGTGCTATTGGGTGTTTTGAGTTTACCTATCATGATAAATCAGGGTTATTCAAAGGAACTTGCAACTGGAACGGTGGCGGCTTCAGGCTGTTTGGGTATAATCATTCCCCCTTCGATTATGTTGGTATTTATGGCCGATCAGATAAATTTGCCGGCTGGAGATCTTTTTATGGGAGCCTTTATTCCAGGTTTGATGTTAGCGGCTCTTTACGTTATTTACATACTAGGTTTCTCATTCATAAAGCCATCTGCAGCTCCACTAGCTGAAGATAGGCAACCCGTAGGTCTAAAGACTTTAATGAATGTACTTTTGGACGCAGTCCCGATATTAGCACTGATGTTTTTGGTCTTAGGATCTATAATTGCAGGAATCGCAACCGTTACTGAAGCGAGTGGTGTTGGCGCGTTAAGTGCTATGATACTGGCCGCATTTTACGGTAAGCTAAATATTCCAATGTTGAAGGAATCTTTACGCGGGACCTTTAATACCATGGGTTATATATTTTGCATAATTGTGGGAGCCAGTGTCTTCGCTTTTGTTGTGCGTGCGCTAGGTGGAGATGAAATTATAGAAGAAGCTCTAACCTCACTACCTTTTAACGATAACGGCGTGATTCTTTTCATCATTTTTTGTGTTTTTCTCCTCGGATTCTTCCTAGACTGGATTGAGATTACATTCATTGTTTTACCGCTGATCGCTCCAGTAGTTGGCGCGATGGATTTAGAAATAAGCGGTTATGGTGTGGTAGATAAACCGATTCTTGTATGGTTTGTTATTTTGATCGCAGTAACACTCCAAACCTCGTTTTTGACACCACCGGTGGGATACGCGTTATTTTATATTAAGGGCATTAGCCCTCCTAATGTTGATATGAAGGACATATACAAGGGAATTATACCATTTGTAGTACTTCAATTGATTGCAATTTATTTGGTTTTTAAATGGCCCGCGTTGGCAACCTGGTTGCCGGCATATGTTTACGGGTGAAATATCTCTAATCAATGTTCAGGGAGAAAAAATCGAATGCGTACGAACCAAGATATTGAACTTCGCAGAGATAATGCTGTGGCAAGAGCGATTGCTTACTCTTCAACATTTATAGCTGATAAAGCGGAGAACGCAGAGATTTGGGATGTTGAGGGTAAACGCTACATCGACTTTTGTGGCGGGATTGGCTGTCAAAACGTTGGGCATCGGCACGAAAAAATTGTTTCTGCTATCAAGAAACAATTGGACACGCTGACTCATACTTGTTTTCAAGTTACCCCTTATGAAAGCTACATAGAACTAGCGGAGAAGTTGAATTCGGTTTACCCTGGAGATTTCGAAAAAAAATCGATGTTCTTTTCTGCTGGCGGCGAGGCGGTTGAGAACGCGATAAAAGTGGCTCGCTATTGCACAAAAAGACCAGCATTAATTACATTTACAAATGGTTACCATGGG
>MDTG01087403.1_pt1 | contig 10747 bp, 8 predicted proteins | sample 811421 | NCBI WGS metagenome assembly MDTG01 (sample SAMN05326645, study PRJNA326480) | marine metagenome | isolation source: seawater | place: Pacific Ocean: South East | collected 2011
GGCCTTCCATTTGTGAATTGGAGCCTCGATGCGGGTGATCTTCGGATCGCCCATGCGGTTGGCCTCCACGGACTGCAGATCATGCCGCTGGTCGGATACCTCCTGTCGAGACGAATGGATCGGGAAGGAGCATCAGCAGCACCGGCCGTGATTCTGATCGCGTTCACCGTGCTGTACTCGCTCCTGATACTGGGCACTCTCCTGCAGGCCATGGCTGGAATCCCCATTGGCTCCTTGTAGGGCATCGGCCGCTTGTTCCAACCGAACGCTGCAGGGACGAAGCCACCATCAAATCAAAGACGCGGCCACACTCCGTCTTTGGTCAAAAAGAAACAACCCTCTTCAGTCACGAAGAGGGTTGAGCTTGATTTGAATAGCCGGGAATTGGGCTGATTTGCCACGAGAGTATGATGCATAGCTGATGATTATGATCGCTCCACAGCATCGCCTTACTGACTCTAGAACCCACACTCTGTCAGATGAATGACCAACAAATTTGGTCCGATAGACTGATGTGGGCGTCTTGAATAATAATAATAATAAATTGCATAGTACGATACGTAGAGAAGGGGATAGCGAATGGATAAAGAGAATCTGAAAGTACTTCAAACCCGACTTATTAAAGGCGAAATTACGGAGGATGAATACAACCGAATACTCTCCGCAATAAATAAATCTGAATCAAATACTTCAAGATCTCACCAAAGGAAAGAATTTACATCTGATGTTGAGATGGCAAGCTCTACCCCTATCAGCGATTCAGAACAAATACCTCACAGATCGCCGTCAAATACGTGGCCAAATTTAGACGGGCAATCCAGAGCCGAATCGATTGCGAGTACTTCATTTCCTAAAGCGGCTGGATTTTACACCTACAGCCTGCTGACACTAAGCATCCTTACCTATGCTTTGTTTTTTATTGCTGGGGCATATCAAGGATCATCCGGATACAGCATCTCTGATGAAGAGACGGCCGTCCTAGTCCTTCTCTTTGGAGCCGGAAGTATCTTCCTTATCTTGGAAGTGATACTCTTTTTCATTGTTCTTCATCGCGCATGGGTCGCTGTCCAGAAGTACCACCCCCGTACAACTCCCGGGCTAGCAGTGGGCCTCTGCTTCGTCCCACTGTTCAACTTCTATTGGCGATTCGTAGCGATCTACGGACTTGTTCAAGATTTCAACCGAGCCGCCGAGTCAGAAGACCGCGAGGACCTATGCATCCCACAGGCCATTGGCCTTCTGCCACCAATCCTTGCTTGCCTGTATGTCGTCCCATGCATTAACTATTTGGCCATATTTGGGATGATCGCTGTAGTACCTGCTTTCATTTGGTACATAACAGACAGGATTCAACGCCTGCAATCTGGTACATAAGCAGCAAGTCACTGAGATTCAACAGCACTAAATCCACGAACTAATCCGCCAAGCTCCCCCAAATAAAATCTAAAGAACGCGACCGCAATTTCGTTCATCCCATTAATGGAACTTGATTGCGAAGCCATATCTTCGGCTCCCTCGCCACCATTGAAGTACGAAAGCGGTCCCTCGATGCCACCACCGAACTGGCCCTCGAATGCCAGAGACGGGCTGAAGGGGACGATCGTTTCACCATACGCTTACATGGTCTCGATGCGATCAAGGACATGAGCCCAGTCATCGCCACCCTTTGCGCAGACGCGGGAGATACCGACAATGCCGTCACCGCAGTCGCGATTGGCCGCCGGGGCCTGGGCATTGGCCTTGGTGATCGGAACCAGTGAACCAGAATTCTGCCAGAAAGAGACAACCCTCTCCAGTTATGAAGAGGGTTGGCTTAGACTTGAATAGCGGGGACAGGATTCGAACCTGCGACCTCCGGGTTATGAGCCCGACGAGCTACCAGACTGCTCTACCCCGCAGTAGAGGTGGGCCAGTATACGACCGACCGGACCAAGGTCAAGGGGGTGGCCAACAATGATGCTCCCATAACGTGCAGAACGGCTCACAATGCGTCACAATGGGTATCGGATTATCAGGATCCCAACGAGGAGCGCTCGTGGCCAAGCGATCAATTTCACAGCTGATGGATGAAGCCCAGTCCGCAACCAGTCGCGGAGATCATGCCAAGGCCGCCAAGCAGCTCAAGCATGCATTCAAGATGGAGCCCTCCAATGAGGAGGTCATCAGAAGATTCAGCGATTCACTGGTTGCCTCGGGCAAGGCAGCCGAAGCCGTCGCCATTCTTCGAAAAGCCACCACTGGCAGAAGCGGACATCCGGTCCTGACGGCCAATCTGGTGGCGGCGGAACATGCCGCCGGCAATGTCGCCCAGGCGCTGGCCGCGGCGCAGGAGATGACCAGAATCGATCCGGACAATCCACAATCGTGGTTTCTTCTCGGTCGAATGCAGATGTCCGCAGCTGATTCCCCGACCGCATACAAGACACTCCAACAAGCCAATCAACTCGATCCGGAGGATCTGACCATACGTGGCCTGTTGGCGGATGCCCAGATGAGCATCGGCCAGTACCCCCTGCCGATCGATCAAGCCGAGGAGATGGTCAGAAGACAGCCCAATCTTTCTCGCAATCATTCGAGACTCGGCAACGGCTTCCGTATCAACCACCGATTCGACGAGGCGATCGCGGCGTTCGACGAGGCACTCAAGCTCGACAGACATAATCTGGAGGCCGTGGCCGGCAAGGCCGAGGTACTCGAATCGCTGGGTGAGACGGACAACGCGATCGCGCTGATCAAGCCCAGAATCGTCACGGGCCAGGTCTCCTTTCTGCTGCTGAGTTGCTGGGCGAGACTCTGCCAGAGAACGAAGGATCCACAAGCGGCGATCGGCCCGATCGAGAATTTCATCGCCTCCGGACGCGCCTCCGCATGGCATAGAAGCAATCTTCTGATCAAGCTCGGCCAGCTCTACGAGAAGGTCGAGCGATTCGACGAGGCCATGCAGGCATGGACCATCGGGAACGGGCTTCACAAGGGCAGATGGGACAACGGCAATCACGAACAGCTGATCGATGAACTGATCGAGGCCTTTTCCGACCAGAGCATGAAGGAACATCCCACAAGCGACTTCGCCAGCGAGCAACCCGTGTTCATCGTCGGGATGTATCGAAGTGGAACGACACTGACCGAACAGATCCTCTCCGCCCATCCGGACATCGCCGGAGCCGGGGAGCTCGGGCACATGATCAGCCTGATACAGGGAATGCCCGCTCGCATCGGGAGCGAAAGCCACTATCCCGCCTGCCTGGGCGAGCTCGAGGGCACGCATCTCAAGGACATGGCCCAGAGCTACTGCGACTATTCGCATCAGATGGCCGGCGATGAAGCCCGCATCACCGACAAGATGCCGATGAACTATCTGAACGTCGGCCTGATCTCGCTCATGTTCCCCAACGCGCGGATTCTCCATTGCACGAGGAATCCTCTGGACACATGCCTGTCCTGCTATGGCAATGCATTCTCATCGAGAATGGCCTACACCGCCGATCTGACCGATCTGGGAAGGACCTACCGTCAGTATCAGCGCATCATGGAACACTGGAATTCGATCGAGACCATTCCCATCATGGAGGTGAACTACGAGACACTCGTCTCGGATCCGGAACCACTTCTCAGAGGGGTCCTTGATTTCATCGGCATGCCCTGGGATGACGCCTGCATGAACTTCCATGAAACCAACAGGATCAACGCCACTCCCAGCATCGATCAGGTGAGGGAGCCGTTGTACAGGGCATCGATGGGACGTGGGGACAGATTCGGCTCGAAGCTCGACGAGCTCAGGGCATCGCTTCAGATCGACTAGGCCACACCACCGACGATCGTTCCGGCAATGCATTCCTCCGCACCACCGAGAATGACGGCGGCCATCAGATCCTGATCCGCCACGCCAGTCAACGACGTCGCATCGAGATCCACGAGGACGAAATCAGCCAGGCGACCGGCTTCGAGACGGCCAGCGTTCAAGCCGAGCGAATCGGCCCCATGTCGTGTCGCCATGTCGATGAGCACACGATCGATGTGGCCACCTTCATCTCGACAGATGCCTCGCCCTTCGTGCCGAAGCCGCTGTCCGTATTCGGTCAGCCGCATCTCCTCGATCATCGAGATCCTGGCATTTGAATCACTGCCCAGGCAGATGCGTCCTTCACAATCAAGGATATGCCTGACGTCGGCGATGCCATCACCCAGATTGGCCTCGGTCAAGGGGCATAGGCACACCCGTGAACCCGACTGAAGGTATCTGGCCATGTCGTCATGATCGGTATGCGTGTCATGGACAGCGGTGAATCGATCATCCAACTTCAGACTGTCCAGCAGAAGGGAGGTCGGCGTCGAGCCGTAGGCCTCCCGGCAGGCCTCTATTTCCGCACGCTGTTCCTCGACATGCATGTGGAAGACCAGACCACGCCGCCGGGACTCCTCGTGCAAGGCAATCAGCTGATCCCTTGGAACGGCGCGAATGGAATGCGCGACGACACCAAGTTGCTGCATGGAACCGTCGACCAGTCCAGCCAACCGATCCATGTTGGCCCAATAGCCTTCGAGAGATTCCCCATCGAAACGCCTCTGGGCCGACTCGAGCGGCTGACCGAAGCCTCCACTGACGTAGTAGGCGTTCAGAAGAACGATTCGAATGCCCACTTCACGAGCCGATTCCAGAATGATCTCGTCGAATGCCCAGTCGTGGCCGTTCTCGTGATGCAGGTAATGGAATTCACCGACACTCGTCATTCCGGCCATTCGCATCTCATGAAAAGCCTGTGTGGCGATCCGCTTCATCGAGTCGAGATCCATCTCCTCTACCAGTTCGTACATCGCCTTACGCCAGGACCAGAAATTGGAGTCCGGGTGATCGAAGTATTCACCTCGCCCACGCAACGCCCGCTGGAATGAATGGCTGTGGGAATTGACGAATCCAGGCAGCAGCGCGATTCGATCATGGGTCGGCTCGGCAGCCGTCTTCTCGATCGAAGCGATGACACCGTCCGATGCGATCGTCAACTCGAGTCCCCGATGAAGCTCGCCATCGACCCAGGCCATCTCGGGCCTGATGCAGTCCAGCATGGCCATCATGCCCGTGCCTCTTGATGACAGTGGGCCTGGACGGCCTCAGCCAGGTGTCCGGACCCTTTCAGGAACTGATCCATGGCGATGAATTCATCTGGTTGATGGGCCTGCGTGATGGAACCCGGACCCCATAGGACGGATTCAAGACCCAGACTCGACAGGTGACCACCGTCGCTGCAGTAGGACACGCCGATGCTTCTGGATTGCTCGATGGCGTCACAGGCAAGCCTGTTGACGGCTGTATCCTCATCGGTGCACATTGGCGGATTGTCGTTGTAGACCTCGAGGACCCAACGACCCTCTGGGAGCGATGACGACAACGCCTCTCGAATCATGCTCAGGTACTCCGCGGCATCCTGATCCGGCATCACACGAAGACCACATCGGATCTCGGACGCCTCCGGGATGATGTTCCATGCGGCCCCACCATCGATTCCGACGATCGACAGAACGGGATGAGGAACGGAATCGAATATGGGACTCGCCTCGGTGCGGATATCCTCGAACGAACTGATCAGATCGCCGAGCACTCCGATGGCCTTGCCTGCCATCTCGATGGCGTTGATGCCGGAGGTGGGCGTTCCACTGTGTCCCGACGCACCACTGAGTCGAATCGTGAACTTGAGATGCCCCTTGTGCATGCGAACGACCTCGAGCATCGTCGGCTCACCGATGATGGTCGATCTCGGAAGGACAAGATCCGATGGCCACTGCTCGACCAGCGAGGCGGCTCCCAGACTGCCGAGTTCCTCATCACAGGTCAGCACCAATGCCAGCGGGTGACCATCCGAGGACTGGGCTTCCCTGGCCATCGCATTGACGGCAAGCGCGTCGAATCCCTTCATGTCACAGGAACCACGGGCGAAGAGCCTGCCATCACGTTCATGGAGTTCATGGGGGTCCGTGGTCCATCCCGAACCGACGGGCACACAGTCGAGATGGCCCGACAATGTCATCCCGTCACCGGAACCATCGAGTGATCCCGAATGAACCACCAGATTCTCCTTGCCCTCACTGGCTTCGAATCGACGTGTGGTGAGGCCGGGCCGATCGAGATAGTCGCAGAGGAAGTCCATGATCGGACGATTGGACAACTCGCTGGTCGTATCGAAGGCAACGAGTCGTGAGAGAAGGTCCTGATCGTTCATAATGGTCTTGGTCATGGCACCGGAGGATACCGTCGCGAGGACGGCCTCGGCGGCGTATAGTGACGAAACCCTGTTGGAATTAGCCATGAGGAGCCCACCATGCCCACTTCCACCCGCATGAAGACCAAGTCCCCTGTCACGCCCGAGAGCATCAAGGACCTCGTACTGCTCGGATCCCCCGCCCTCTCGCCGGACGGTTCCAGAGTGGCCTTCGTTCACAAGAAGATCGGATCGAAGAACAACTACGTCACCAACATCTGGATGATGGACAGCGACCGAGGCGCACCCGTCCAGTTCACCAACGGATCCCGCGACGGCGCGCCGGCCTGGTCACCGGACGGCCACTGGCTGGCGTTCGTCTCCTCTCGAGAACAGAGAAGCCCGCAGGTCTATGTGATGCCCAGCACCGGAGGTGAGGCCAGAGCCCTGACCGATCTTCCAGAAGGCGCCATCACACAGCTCAAATGGTCCCCGAACGGAACACAGGTCGCGTTCTCCTTCCGGGAACAAGCCGATGATCTCACCCGGAAAGCGACGAGACGACGCAAGGAGGCTGGTGGAACGACACCCCCACTGGTCACCGAGGACATCTTCTATCGCCTCGATGGAGATGGATACTTCGGAGAGAGACGATTCAAGCTCCATGTCGCGAGCATCGAGGATGGCGGGCATCGAATGGTCTATGGCAAGGACACCATGGGCTTCTTCGATTACGACTGGGCTCCCGATGGACGCCGAATCGTCCTTGCGACCAATCGAAACAAGCAACCACTGAAGAATCCGGACAGAACCGAACTGCTTGTGCTGGATGTCCAGACGGGCAAGACCACCGTCATCCCGAACATGCCCCGGGGCACCAAGGGCAGTCCCGTCTTCTCGCCCAACGGCCGATGGATCGCCTATGCGGGCCGAACGGGCAAGGACTCGAGCTATTCGACGGACAATCTGGAACTCTGGCTCTGTGATTCAAAGACAGGCAAGGCACGATGCCTCAGTGGCGATACCGACTGGTGCCTGCTGGCCGCCACACTCTCGGACACGAGTGAAGCGAGCTTCGAACCATGGATCGCCTGGAGTGGCAATGACCAGATCCTGGCTCGAATCGGATGGCACGGGGAAGCCCATGTCGTGAGATTCGATCGACAGGGCAAGAAGAAACCCAGACGTCTGACCCTTGGCCGCGTCGTGTTGGGACCGGGCAATCTGTCCGCGGACGGCAAACGAATCGTCACGACGCTCGATCAGCCCACCGCCCCGCCAGAACTGCATGTCGGTCGAATAAGCGCCACGAGCATCTCGCTGAAGAAGCGAACGAGCTTCAATGACCAGTTCGTCAAGACCCACACCATCGCCAAGCCGACCATGAACTGGGTTCGATCGGCCGATGGCACCCGGGTCCAGACCTGGGTACTCAAGCCGCCCACCAGCCGGGGCAAGAGGCATCCGGGCATCGTCGAGGTCCATGGTGGTCCACATGCCCAGTACGGATGCACCTTCTTCCATGAGTTCCAGGTCCTCGCCAATGCAGGCTATGTGGTCGCCTATTCAAATCCGAGAGGCAGCAAGGGCTATGGCCGTGACTTCTGCGCCGCGATACGTGGCTGCTGGGGAACCGTCGACTGGGAGGACATCCATGCCGTCTCCCAGTGGCTGCAATCCAGGGAGTACGTCCAGACCAAGAAGATCGGGATCATGGGTGGCAGCTACGGCGGCTACATGACCAACTGGGCCATCGGCAGCACCGACATGTTCACCGCGGCCATTTCCGATCGTTGCGTCAGCAACATGGTGAGCATGGGCGGCAACAGCGACTTCCCGTTCGAACCTGATCGCTACTGGGAGGGCAATTGCTGGGATCGCCCTGAAGCACTCTGGAAGAGCAGCCCCATTCGTCTGATGGGCCAGGCCAGGACCCCCACTCTCGTCATCCACTCGGAAGGCGACCTCCGATGCAACATAGAACAAGGCGAACAGATCTTCTCAGCCCTGAAGATCCAGAACGTGCCCGCTCGCTTCGTGCGATACCCGAGTGAAACAAGTCATGGCATGAGCCGGAATGGCCCACCGGACATGCGACTGCATCGCCTCGATGAAATCCTCAACTGGTGGAGACGATGGTTCAAGGGCAAGTCCTCCAGATGAGTGATTTCAAGGGAACGCTCGATGGCAAGGGGCTGCTGATCGGGATGGTGCATCTGAGAGCACTACCGGGAACCCCCCGTCATGAACTGCCGATCGACGAGATCGAGCGGATAGCGGTGCATGAAGCGATGGCGCTCGCCGATGCCGGCTTCGATGCCGTTCTGATCGAGAACATGCACGATCTGCCCTATCTGAATCGTCAGGTCGGGCCCGAGATCGTCGCGGCCATGACTCGAGTATCGACCGTCATTCGCAGTGCGGTGGAATGCCCAGTCGGCATCCAGGTACTGGCCGGCGCCAATCAGGCGGCACTGGCCATCGCCCATTGCTGCCAGCTTGATTTCATCCGAGCCGAGGCTTTCGTCCATGCGCACGTCGCCGACGAGGGGCTCATGAATGCGGATGCCGCCGAGTTGCTGCGGGAACGCAAGCGACTCGGAGCCGAACATGTCGCCATCATCGCGGACATCTGCAAGAAGCATGCGAGCCATGCCATCACGGCGGACCTGACACTGGCGGATCATGCCAATGCCGCCATGTTCTGCGGTGCCGATGCCGTGATCGTGACCGGCAATGCGACTGGATCGCCAGTGGACACCAACGACCTCGATTCTGTCAGGGCTGCAACTCGACTTCCGGTCATCGTCGGATCGGGCGCCACGGCACAATCCATCCCCGGACTCATGCAGAAGGCCCATGGCGTGATCGTCGGGAGTGATCTGAAGGTGGATGGACGATGGGATGGCGAACTGGACATGGCAAGAGTCCAGGCGGCAGTCGCCAACCGAGCAGTCTGATCCAGGCTAGCCGTGCTTCTTCTTCAGCTCCGCCAATGCCCCGATGAGACGATCAAGATGCGCCTGTTCATGAGCGGCCGAGATCTGGACTCTCAGCCGAGCCGTACCTTCCGGCACGACGGGGTAGCCGAATCCGATCACGAAGACGCCCATGTCCAGCAGTTCATTGCTCATGGCGATCGCCTTGGCCGTATCGCCCACGATGATGGGACAGATGGCAGTCGGACTCTCGATCACCTCGAATCCCACTTCACCGATCCCCTTGCGGGCGTAGGCGACGTTGTCACGAAGCGTCTGGACCATGGACGGATTCTCCTGCAGCAGGGAGATCGCCTTTTCGGCGGAACACGCGACGGTCGTGGGTAGTGCATTGGAGAAGAGTGTTGGACGACCACGCTGGACGATCATCTCGATGCCCGCCTTGGAACCCGCGATGTAGCCACCGGCACCTCCACCGAGCGCCTTGCCCAGAGTGCCGGTGAAGAAATCGACCTGACTTCCATCGAGACCGAAATGCTCATGCGTACCGCGACCAGTCGCACCCATGACACCCGTTCCATGACTGTCGTCCACCACCAGCATCGCCCCGAACTCGTCGCAGATCGAGCGAAGCTCGTCGAGCTTGCCGAGATCACCCTCCATGGAGAAGACACCGTCGGTGACCACCCACGCGACACCCGTCATGTCCGGATTGTCGGCGGCCTTCTGAAGGACTTCCCGAAGATGATCCATGTCGCTGTGACGATAGACCGCCTTGTGCAGTCCCTTCTTGATGACCGCTGCCAGACGTATGCCGTCGATGATGCAGGCATGATTCAGCTCGTCGCTGATGATGATGTCGCCTGGCTCGCAGAGTGTCGGGAAGATGGCCTCGTTGGCCGTCCAGCAGGACACGAACGTGTAGGCGGCTTCGACACCGAGGAAGTCCGCTATTCGTGACTCGAGACGCTCATGTGGATCGAATGTCCCACAGATGAAACGAACCGATGCCGTACCCGCCCCATACCGCCGAAGCCCCTCTACACCAGCCTCCACGACCTCGGGATGGTTGGCCAAGCCGAGATAGTTGTTCGAGCAGAAGCAATCGACGGTACCGCGACCCCTCAGCTGTATCGACGGTCCCATCGGGCCCTCGATCATCTGGAGACGCTTGAGCTGCCCTCCGGCTTCAAGTTCGGAAAGCACTCCCGAAGTCCTTGAATCGAATCCCTCGACACCTTCTGTTCGCATGATGGTCATGACAATTCCTCAACTGACGTTTTCGTAGTGACGCCTGATCGACGGCACGATGTACTGATCAAGGGCCTCTTCCAGAGTCCATTTAGGGGTGTATCCCCAGTCTCGTGACGCTCGGGACGTATCCACGTCCATCGGCCATGAATCCACCAGCTTCTGCCGACCCTCGTCGGGCACGAAGCTGATTCGGGCCTCGGGAAAACGCTTCATAATCGCCTTGGCGAATTCGCCCGCACTGGCCGAGAAGGATCCGATGTTGTAGACGACATGTGGCGGCGGGTCCACTTCGGCAATGCGAAGAAGCGCATCGACGCATTCAGGCATCGTCGTCCAGGGAATCACCGTGTCCTCACGAAC
>MDTG01205461.1_pt1 | contig 10747 bp, 8 predicted proteins | sample 811421 | NCBI WGS metagenome assembly MDTG01 (sample SAMN05326645, study PRJNA326480) | marine metagenome | isolation source: seawater | place: Pacific Ocean: South East | collected 2011
ATGGCCTAGAGCATTAGATAATCAATATACATTTAAAAAAAGATTAATTCTTTTGATAAGAATTATAAAAACTATCTTAGTTAGAATACCTTTAAATATAATTCAAAGAACTCCGATTTATTCAAAGTATTTAATTTTCAGAGGAAGAGACAATCAAATGCATGAGGCAACAAGTGTAAACAGAAGTTTGTGGTCTTATCTTGTAAGTATTTACTTAATAATTACTAGACGAAAATATAATGAAGATTTATTCAATAAATGGTTAGATTTGAAGTATAAATGGCAAACTAAATCTAACAAAAATCTTGCTCTTGATAATGGGATTCCTAGAGACAAAAGAATTGCGGATTGGTTCTTTAGACTTAACGGCTCAATTGGAATTTTCGTTTACAGAAATCCAAGAATCCAATACCAACGGATTGTTGAGGCTTCTAAAAGGAAAAAACTTCCCTTTCCATCATATGAAGATTTTTGCTCTAATCTAGAGAGCCAGTATCAATCTATAAAATGGATATTAGAATCAAATTATAAAATCCTTTTTATTTCTTTTGATAATCTTTTAAATGATATGTCGTATAGAAATAAAATAGAGTCATACTTTAAAAAGAGTAATATTTTAAATGAATTAAACTACGATTTTAATAAATCAATCGATAATAATAATCAAGTCTCTAATTTATCTGAATATATAACTCAAAATACACAAAGCATAATTAGTGAAAAAAATATTTACAGATATCATCAGTTGTTCAAAGAAAATTTATTTAAAATTTTAGAAACATAGGATTATTTCATCAATACATATATCATTTATAAAGACAATTTCAATTGAAATGTGAAAAAGGAGAATTTATCACATGAAAGATAATATTTTTAAAGATAAAACATTATTAATAACAGGTGGGACAGGTTCTTTTGGTAAGGCGGTTCTTAGAAGATTTTTAGAGACTGATATAAAAGAAATTAGAATATTTTCTCGTGATGAGCTTAAGCAAGACAATATGAGAAGATTCTATAATAATGATAAATTGAAATTTCATATCGGTGATGTCAGAGATCCAAGCTCCATAGATGACTCAATAAGAGGAGTTGACTTTGTATTTCATGCCGCAGCATTAAAGCAAGTGCCATCTTGTGAATTCTATCCAATGCAGGCGGTTAAAACAAATGTTATTGGTACTGAGAATCTTCTTGAGTCATCTATAAGAGCTGGAGTCAAAAAAGTGATATGTCTGAGCACCGATAAAGCTGTATACCCAATTAATGCCATGGGTATTAGCAAGGCAATGATGGAAAGAGTTGTTGTTGCTAAGGGGCGAAATGTAAAAAATACAATGATTGCATGTACAAGATATGGCAATGTTATGGCCAGTCGTGGCTCAGTAATACCTTTATTCATTGAACAAATAAAAAATGAAAAACCAATTACTGTTACAGACCCTAGTATGACAAGATTCATGATGAGTTTAGATCAAGCTGTTGATTTGGTTTTATTTGCTTTTGAAAATGGTAAAAGTGGAGATATTTTTGTTCAAAAGGCACCTGCTGCTTCAGTAAAAACATTAGCAACTACTCTAAAAAATATGTTGGGCAAGCCAGAAAATAAAATAAAAGTTATTGGTACACGACATGGAGAAAAGCTGTATGAAACTCTTTTAACAAAAGAAGAGATGGTAAAAGCAATTGATATGAAAAATTATTTTCGCATTCCAGCTGATACGCGCGATTTAAACTATAACAAATTTGTTGATGATGGAGAGAAGGTAATTACAGAAGCCCACGAATATCACTCTCATAACACCAATCAACTTTGTGAAAATGATTTAAAAGAACTGCTTTTAGATTTACATGAAATAAAGAATGAGCTTAAGGTATTTGGAATTAAATAAATGCAAGTATTAGTTACTGGATCTGAGGGATTTATTGGAAAAAATTTGATTATTCGTCTTAATGAAATGAATATTTCTTATGATGTATATAACAGAAATAATTCTTCAAAAGATTTACCAAAATTAATAAAAAGATGTAACTTTATAGTTCATCTAGCTGGTGAAAATAGACCTAAAAATGATAATGATTATGAGCTTGTAAACGTAGGTTTAACAAAATTAATTTGTGATGAAATTAGAAAATTAAACAAAAATATACCATTAATTTTCTCATCATCAACTCAGGCAAATACTAAAAATTTGTATGGTATAAGTAAAAGCAATGCAGAGATTGAAATAAAAAATCTTGAAAGCGAAACTGGAAATACATCCTATATCTATCGTCTGCCAGGTGTTTTTGGAAAATGGTCTAAGCCAAACTATAACTCTGTTGTTGCAACATTTTGCAACAATATTGGTAAAGATCTACCTATACAGATAAATGATAGAGAGTTCAAATTAAAACTTGTTTATATCGATGATGTGGTCGAAGAATTTATCAATAAAATTTTAGGAAAAACCGAACATATTAAAGATCCATCAGTTACACCTGAATATCAAATAACATTAGGCGAATTAGCAGATCAAATTAAAAGATTTAAAATCAGCAGGGATACACTTATTACTGAAAGAGTTGGAGAAGGATTTACTAGAAAGCTTTATTCAACGTATTTAAGCTTTCTTTCTCCTGATAAATTCACATATTCAATTCCAACTCATGAAGACAAGAGAGGTATGTTTGCTGAAATGTTGAAGACAAAAGATAGTGGTCAATTTTCATTTTTTACTGCAGGCCCTGGAGTTACTAGAGGCGGTCATTATCATCACTCTAAAACTGAGAAATTCTTAACACTGCAAGGTAAAGCAAGGTTTAAATTCAGACATTTAATTACAAAAGAAAAGTATGAAATTATCACCGATCATGAGGAATTAAGGATTGTTGAAACTATGCCTGGATGGGTTCATGACATAACTAATATTGGAGATAAAGATATGATAGTAATGTTATGGGCAAATGAAATTTTTGACCCTGAGAGACCCGACACTTATGCCAATTCGTTATAATAGTATAAATTCAACTATTAGCTGGAAATGAGTAAAAAAGTTAAGAAAATGAAAGTTATGACAATTGTAGGTACAAGGCCTGAAATTATTAGGCTCTCTAGGGTAATTAATAATTTAGATGACAATTGTGAGCATGTTCTTGTTCATACCGGACAAAATTATGACTATGAGTTAAATGAAGTCTTCTTCAAAGATCTTGAGATTCGGCAACCAGACTTTTTTTTAGATTCTGCAGGCAGTAGCGGCTCTGAAACTATTGGAAAAGTTATAATCGCAGTAGATAAACTTCTTAAAAATGAAAAGCCAGAAGCTATTCTTGTACTTGGAGACACAAACAGCTGCATGGCAGCAATTCCAGCTAAACGTCAGAAAATACCTATTTTTCACATGGAAGCTGGTAACAGATGTTTTGACATGAGAGTACCAGAGGAGATAAATCGTCGTATTGTTGATCATACTGCTGATATTAATCTAACCTATAGCACTATTGCTCGTGATTATTTAATAGCAGAGGGCCTTCCTGCTGATAGAGTCATAAAAACAGGTAGCCCATTATTTGAGGTGTTAAATTATTACAGATCTAAAATAGATTCATCTAATGTATTGTCAGATTTAGATATAGTTAAAGAAAAATATTTTCTTGTTAGTGCGCATCGTGAAGAAAATATTGATTCCGATAGAAATTTTTTTAAATTAGTTACAACTTTAAATGATGTTTCAGAGATATATAATTTACCTATTATTGTATCAACTCATCCTCGAACTCAAAAAAGAATTGATTCCTTGGATATTTCTTTTCATAAAAATATCCGCTTATTGAAGCCTTTAAGTTTTACTGATTATAATAAACTTCAGATAAACTCAAAGGCAGTTTTATCTGACAGCGGAACTATAAATGAAGAGTCTTCCATTCTTAATTTCCCTGCATTAAATATTCGTGAAGCACATGAAAGACCGGAAGGAATGGAAGAGACCGCCGTAATGATGGTAGGCCTTAATTCAACTAGAGTCTTGCAAGGTCTTGAAATTCTTGAGTCACAAAAAAGAGGTGATGATCGAGACATTATATTAGTTGCAGACTATAGCAAACCAAATGTGGCTTCAAAAGTAGTCAGAATTATTCTAAGTTATACAGATTATGTTAAAAGAGAGGTGTGGAAAGAATACTAGAAAAATTATACTTTCTAATATTCCAATATATTTACTTTAATAAACCAAATATCCTCAGAAATTTTTAAATGCAAAAAAAATTAGCTCATTTTGTTGGCACTATATCCTCTAATCTAAAAAAGTATTTAGTGATAAGCAATGACTTTATTTGTCTTTTCATAGTCTATTATTTTGTCAGCATATCGTTAAATTTCTTTAATTCTGTAGAGGTGTTTTATTCGGCATCATTTTTTGCGTTTATAAATATTTTTATATCTTTTATGCTTAAAAACTATCAGATAGTATGGGGATATTTTAGTATACGGGATGTTTTTTCAATTGGGATTTCCATTTTATTAAGTTCATCAATTTCTGGTATCTTAAGTGAATTTGATAATGGTATATATTTTTACATCTTTATTGCATTACTGTCATTTTATTCAATTATTTTTCTAAGAATAATATATTCAAAATGGAGAGATTTTTTTCCATATGAAGTTGAGTCAGAAAGGGTTATTATCATAGGAGCTGGAGCCGCAGGAGTACAAATATATGATCAATTAAAATCAATACCCTCACTTAAAATAAATCCAATTGGATTTTTGGATGATTCCTCAGAGTTACAAAACAGAACTGTGGGCGGGGCTCCAGTATTAGGAACTATAAGTGAAATAAGAACTTTGAAAGAAAAATATGGATTTACAAAAGCAATTATAGCTATACCATCAGCATCGTCATCACAGATTAAAACTATATATAAGAAAATAAAGGAAGCTAAAATTGAATCAAAAATCTTACCATCTTTAACTCAAATATTAGATGGGAAAGTCAGCACTAATCAAATTAAGGACATTGAACCAGAAGATTTATTAGGAAGAGATCCAGTATATTTTAAAGATGATTTTGTTGAAAAAATTATATCGAATGAGGTTATTATGATAACAGGTGCCGGAGGATCAATAGGGAGCGAACTATGCTTTCAAATTGCAAAGTTTTCGCCGAAACAAATTATTTTATTCGAACAAACAGAATTGTTCCTATATGAGGTAAGTATGAAAATTAATTCATATTTTCCAAAAATTCCTATAGTTTCGTTGATTGGTGACATTAGAGATATCGATAGCATCGAAAATGCAATTTCCAAATATAAACCCTCAGTAATATTTCATGCAGCCGCATATAAGCATGTTCCACTTATGGAAGAAAATCCAGCAGAGGCTCTTGTTGCAAATGTTATTGGTACACATAATATTGCTAAAATATCAGCAAAACATAATATTTCTCGTTTTGTTTTAGTATCAACTGATAAAGCAGTGAATCCTACTAATGTTATGGGAGCAACTAAAAGAGCAGCTGAAATAGCCTGTCATATTATTTCTGAGGATTGTACTAAAACTAAATTTATGATTGTGCGCTTTGGTAACGTACTTGGTAGCAGTGGGAGTGTTATACCTCTGTTCAAAAAACAAATTTCTGATGGAGGGCCATTAACTGTAACTCATAAAAATATAACTCGTTATTTTATGTCTATTCCAGAGGCATGTCAGCTTATTTTATACGCTGGTGCAATTGGCTCAGGAGGAGAGTTATATGTTTTGGATATGGGTGAGCCAGTAAAGATTAAGAAATTAGCTGAAGATATGATTCGCTTGAGTGGTTTAGAACCAGATGTTGATATTAAAATTGAGTATACAGGTTTAAGAAAGGGTGAAAAAATGTTTGAAGAACTCCTTCATGACGAAGAAAATACTATAAAAACTATTCATCCAAAAATTAGAGCAGCAAAATATACTGCATCTAGCAAAGCTATTAAAGATAAAATGAATAAATTATTACTTCTTAACAAAAATTCTAAAACTTCAGCTGTATTAGAGTTGTTAAAAGATTTGATACCTGAATTTAATCATAAGAATTAATTCTAAAAATGAGTACTATTAATTCAACTAAAAGCATTCTTATTGTTACTCAATATTTTTGGCCTGAAAATTTTAGAATTAATGAGCTTGCAAAAGAATTTAAAATTAGAGGATATTCTGTCGAAGTTTTAACTAGTATTCCAAACTATCCATCTGGAAAAGTTTTCGATGATTATGTTTCTAATCCAGAAAAATTTAGAGATTACTCAGGAATTAAGGTTCATAGAGTTTGGCAATTTGCTAGAAATAATAATAAGTTAAGCCTTGCATTAAATTATTTATCATTCATAGTAAGTGCAACCGTATATTCATTTTTTAAGTTAAGAAATAAGAATTTTGATTTAATTTTTGGAGTTCAGCTTTCTCCAATTTTTTCAATGGTTCCAGCAATTTTTTTGAAGAAAATAATCAAAAAACCTCTATATTTTTGGGTTCTAGACATTTGGCCTGATAGTCTTTTAGGAGCTGGAGTAAAGCCTTCATTAATTTTTAAATTTTTAATGAGATTGTGTGTTCAAATATATTCTTCTGCAGATATTTTGTTTTTGAGCTCAAGGAGTTTTGAAAAAAAATTGATTGATATGCAAGTATCATCGCCTCAGAAGATATATTTTCCTCAATGGATTGAGTCAAATTTTATGAGTTCATATCCACCAAAAATTACTGAGGATGAAGAAGTTTTTAAATTAATGTCAAAATGGAAGGAAAAAATTATTTTTACTTTCACTGGAAATATTGGTGAGGCTCAAGATTTTCCTAGTCTAATAGGTGGGTTAAAAAAATGTTCAAATATAAAAGATATTGTTTTACTAATTATTGGTGATGGAAGATATAAAGAAGAACTTGTAAAAAAAATTAAAGACGAATCTCTAGATGATGTGGTCTTTTGTCTTGGACAATATCCTTCAAAATATATGAGTCTTTTTTATTATTATTCTTCATATCTTGTGCTGCCTCTAAGAGACGTACCAATCTTCTCGTATACATTACCTGGAAAAATACAAAGTTATATGAGCTCTGGTAAACCAATCATTGGAATTGTTGATGGAGAGTCTGCAAGAGTTATTGATGAAGCGAAATGTGGCTTTATTGTTTCGCCTGGCAATCAGGAAGATATAGCTTCAACATTTGACAAATGTTGTTTATTAGACAAAAAACAACAAGAAAAATTAGGCCGTAATGGCCGAATGTATGTAAATGAGAATTTCAAACTTGAATCATTATTAGATAATGTAATGAAATATTTTTAGAGCAATCAAAATTATAGTGAAAAAGAAGTGAATGCAATTAGAAATACATATATATCAAATCAATGCAGCTAACTTTGCTTTTAACTAATATAATGACATGCAAACTTTATAATTAAAGTTATTAAAAAATTATGAATTATTTAGACTTAATTGGAAGAGAAGAAGAACTATTTAAATATGATATTTCTATATTAGAGGAAGAAATTCTTCATAAAGTAGAAAGTTCAAGGTTTTTAATTATTGGAGGTGCAGGAAGTATAGGACAAGCTGTATCAAAAGAAATTTTTAAACGCGATCCACGAGCTCTTCATGTTGTTGATATTTCTGAAAATAATATGGTTGAACTAGTGCGCGATATTAGAAGTACTCTTGGTTATGGGAGTGGTGAATTTAAAACTTTTTCAATTGATTGTGGTTCCCCAGAATTCAATGCACTTGTTGCAGGAGAGGGCCCATATGATTATGTATTCAATTTATCAGCTTTAAAACATGTAAGAAGTGAGAAAGATCCATTTACATTGATGAGAATGATAATGGTTAATATTTTCAATACTATAAATACTGTAAGATTATCGAATCAAATGGATGCAAAAAAATATTTTTGTGTTTCAACTGATAAGGCTGCTAATCCAGTAAATATGATGGGCGCAAGTAAAAGAATTATGGAAATGTTCTTAATGCAAGAGAGCAAATCACAAAATATTTCTATGGCACGTTTCGCAAATGTTGCATTCTCGGATGGGTCGCTTCTTCATGGTTTCAATCAAAGATTTGCAAAACAGCAACCAATTTCAGCACCTAAAGATATTCGTCGTTATTTTGTTACACCTCAAGAGTCTGGGGAGCTATGTCTTATGTCTGGATTATTTGGAAATAATAGAGATATTTTTTTTCCAAAATTAAGTGAAAAATTACATTTGATAACTTTTTCAGAAATCGCCATAAAATACCTTAAAGAAAGAGGCTATGAGCATTACGAATGTGAATCTGAAGATGAAGCGCGTCATAGCATTAAACAACTTATTAATGATAAGAAGTGGCCATGTTATTTCTTTAAAAGTGATACAACTGGCGAGAAAGATTTTGAAGAGTTTTTTACTGATAAAGAGGATTTAGATCTAGATACTTTTAAGACAATAGGAATTATTCACAATCGGGCAGATTTCGACGCAAAAAAATTAGATAATTTTATAAAAGGAATAAAAAATCTACAAAGTGAAGGAGTATGGAGCAAAATAGAAATTCTTGATTTATTTAATATGCTTTTACCAGAATTCAATCACAAAGAAACAGGTAAATATCTAGATCAGAGAATGTAATCATGGAGCGTTTTTTTGATATAGTCTTTTCTGGAATTGCGTTACTTATTTTTTCTCCATTACTCACATTTGTTATTTTAATCCTCAAGTTTACAGGAGAGGGTGAGATATTTTTTTTTCAGGAGCGTATTGGCCGAGATAGAAAAAAATTTAAGTTATATAAATTTGCAACTATGCTTAAGAATAGCCCCAATATTGGTACTGGAACAATAACAATAAAAGAAGATCCAAGAGTTTTACCATTTGGAAAGTATCTTAGAAAAACTAAAATTAATGAATTGCCACAGTTAGTTAATATTTTTTTTGGTGATATGAGTGTAATCGGACCAAGGCCATTAACACCTCAGACCTTCAATTCTTATTCAATTGAAATACAAGAAATAATTAAAAAAGTTAGACCAGGATTGTCTGGAATTGGTTCGATAATCTTTAGAGATGAAGAAGAAATAATGAAAGGAAAAATGGCTACGATAGAATTTTATGAAAATGTAATTGCTCCATACAAAGGTTCTCTTGAAATGTGGTTTATTAATCACAAAAACCTCTACATTTATTTTGTAGCTATTTTTGTAACTATTTGGTCAGTTATAAACCCAAAATCTCAAATAGCATGGCGATTATTTAATAATCTACCCCAACCCCCAAAGGAGTTGAAGATACCTTTAAATTATTTTGACTAAAATGTTCTTGATTGATTTGAGTTATATTATCTCAATAAAAAATATTTGCATAAAGTATTAAATAATAAAATGGAGCTTTTTACATGATAAAAAAAATTTTAATTTTTGGAGCAGGCTATGTAGGAAGTACATTGGGAGTTCTATTATCACAAAATTTTGAAGTAGTTCTTGTAGATTTAGACGAAGATAAAGTAAAAAATATTAATAATAAGATCGCTCCAATTAAAGAACCTTTATTAAGTGAATATCTAAATAAACCCAATTTAAATATCTTAGCAACCCAACACTTTGAAGAGCATATTGCTAAAACTAATCTTGTTATTTTAGCTTTACCAACAAATTATGATGAAAAAATTAATCACTTTGATACTTCTCTTTTAGATTCAGTTTTAAGAAAATTAAATAAGTTGGAGTTCAGTGGACAAATAATAGTTAAGTCCACAATACCTATCGGCTTTACTGAAAATTCAAATAAGAAATTTAAAAAATTAAATATTATTTTTGTACCTGAATTTTTGAGAGAAGGTAAGGCAATAGAGGACAACCTTAATCCTTCTAGAATTATTATTGGTGAAATAAAAGAAAAAACTAATGAAATTTTAAATGTATTACAAAGCATTACTGTGAATAATCCAAAAGTTATATATATGAACTCAACAGAAGCTGAAGCTGTTAAACTTTTTGCAAATACTTACCTTGCTGCTCGTATAAGTTTTTTTAATGAACTAGATTCATTTGCCATTCAATATAATTTAAGTACAAAGAATATTATTGATGGCATTTCATCCGATGAAAGAATTGGTGATGGGTATAATAATCCTTCATTCGGATATGGTGGTTACTGTTTACCAAAAGATTCAAAACAACTTTTAGCTAATTTTAAAGGCATACCACAAGAAATCTTTGGTGCTGTCGTAAAAAGTAATATATCAAGAAAGAAATTTATTGCGCAAAAAATTCTTGATCACAAACCAGAAGTAGTTGGAGTATATAGGCTAATCATGAAAAAGGGTTCTAGCAATTTTAGAGGCACAGCCATCTATGATGTAATTAAACTTCTGGAAAATGAAGGTAAAAAAGTTGTTGTTTATGAGCCTCTAATTAAAGATGAGGATAGTGAATTTAGCATACTAGATGACTTAAATATTTTTAAAGAAACCTGTGATATCATTCTAGCAAATCGCATGGATGAATCTTTGAAAGATGTTCAAATTAAAGTTTTTACTCGTGATGTATATGGAGAAAATTAAATATTTATTTGTATGATTGAATTTATAACACTCAGTAAAGATTCTCCTTATACTTATTTTAAGGAACAATATGATGCTGCTTTAAATGCAGGTCAAAGCAACATAGAAGCAATTTCTATCTCATCATATGATAAAAAAAAGAATCTAGTTGATTCAAGATATGTCAATTTAAAGTTTGTTATAGAAGACA
>MDTG01375562.1_pt1 | contig 10747 bp, 6 predicted proteins | sample 811421 | NCBI WGS metagenome assembly MDTG01 (sample SAMN05326645, study PRJNA326480) | marine metagenome | isolation source: seawater | place: Pacific Ocean: South East | collected 2011
CAAGACGCTGCCGCAGGTTGTCGTGCGTTTGTTGCAAGAAGCCTGGAGCAAGCAATTGCAACTGATTTGCCTGCGCAGTGGCACCGAGTCTGCTGAATGGCAGGGCGCGCTTGCGCTGATGGATGACTTGATCTGGAGCGTGCAACCGCACACCGAACCGGGCACGCAAGCGCGGTTGATTAAAATGATTCCGACGCTGGTGAAAGCCATTCGTGAAGGCTTGGCCGACTCCGGGGTCGATCCGTTCTCCAGTGGCGAGTTACTGATTCAGCTTGAAGCCCTGCATATCCAAAGCATTCGCCGGGCAGAGAAAACCGTAGAGCGGGCTGCGCCAGCACAGGTGATTGCGTTTGAGCGGGCCACCACCGATACCGGTATTGCGTTGCTCGAAGTGCCGCCACCTGATGAGCCCGCCCCGGCTGAAGCTGAGGCTGAGCAGGCGCAAGCCGAGCCAGCGCCAGTGCTTGAAGCCGCGCCGCAAGTGGAGCCAGAGCCTGCGCCGATTCTTGAAGCGGTCGAGATGGTTGAGGTCGTCGAAGAAATCGTTTTGTCGGCGCCCGATGAGCCGATCAGCGAAGTGCCACCGCCCAGCTTGCCAGACGATGATGAAAGCCTTCTGTGGGTGGATTCCTTGCGTGTCGGCAGTTGGTTTGAGCTGGTTGAAGATGACGAGCACAAGGTTCGCTGCAAACTGGCCGCGATGATCAAGCCGACCGGCAAGTACATCTTCGTCAACCGCACCGGCATGAAAGTGCTGGAAAAGACCCGCATGGGGCTGGCGGTAGAATATCGCCGTCAGTCGATTCGCATGCTCGATGACGCCCTGTTATTCGACCGTGCGCTTGAGTCAGTAATCGGCAACCTGCGCCGCCTGAAAGACGTCTCCTGAAGCAATCAAACGCAGCCATGCACGCTCAAATGCCGTCGTATGTGAATGATGCGGAGGATGGATAGCGGCGCTCCCGCCGCAATCCGTCATTGCGATCTCCGCGAGGTTATTTATCCGTCGTGACGTTTCCGCGAAGACTATTTATCCCTCATCGCGGTTACGCACAGGATTACTCATCCCTCATCGCGATTCCCGCCAATAATCTCCGATCGATCATCTCAATCCCCGCCATCCGCCTCACAATAGCGCCAACCCCACACCTATCACTCACCGTCGCCTGTTTGGCTTTTGCTTTGCGCTGCGCTGCTCTAGAGTAGGCCCATCACGCAGATTGCCCAATGTCAGTAAAACTGGCGCGGGTGCCATGGTCTGCTCAGGAGCCTACTATGCAGCTTGACCCCAGCAGTGGCTGGTGCGCTGGTATCGCGCATTGCCCCTCGGACAACTTCAACGAGCGCCCGCTTGGTGAAGTCTCTTTATTGATTATCCATAACATCAGCCTGCCGCCGGGCCAGTTTGGTACGGGCAAAGTGCAGGAGTTTTTTCAGAATCGACTGCAGGCGGACGAGCATCCGTACTTCGCGGACATCGCCAGCATGACGGTATCCGCGCACTTTTTGATCGAGCGCGACGGCGCCGTCACTCAGTTTGTGTCCTGCAACGCGCGCGCCTGGCATGCCGGCGTTTCGTGTTTTATCGATCGCGAAAATTGTAATGATTTCTCGCTGGGCATCGAGCTTGAAGGCACCGATGATCTGCCCTTCACAGATGCGCAGTACCATAGCCTGATCGCGCTGACGCGCCAGTTGCAGCGTGAGTATCCGGCGATTACCCCAGAGCGTATTTGCGGCCACAGTGACATTGCGCCGGGCCGCAAAACTGATCCGGGGCCGGCGTTTGACTGGTCGCGCTTGCGTGCAGCACTGGCGATGAGTGAGGAGGATTCATGAGTTTTTTGGTGTTGTTGTTGGCTGTCTGGGTCGAGAAGTTTTCGGCGTGGCGCAGTGCCGTGCAACAGGACGGTTTGTGGCTGGGCTGGCTGCGCAAGGTGCAGCAAAAGCCAGACTCTGCGACTAACGCATGGCTGGCGATTGCTCTGCTGGTGGTGCTGCCGGTGGCCGTGCTTGGGGTTGCAATGAGCTATTTGCAGGCCGTGTTTTACGGCTGGTTATTGCTGCCGCTGCACCTGTTGGTGCTCATTTACAGCTTGGGGCGTGGGGATTTGCAGGCGGCGCTCGGGCCGTTCCGGGATAACTGGCGGCGCGGGGACAGCGAGGCGGCTTATCTGGTTGCGCAGCGCGATCTGGGGATTGATGCCAGTGCGCAAGACAGCCTGCTTAACAGCGTGCAGAACTATCTGATCTGGCAGGGTTTTCAGAGTTTCTTTGCGGTGATCTTCTGGTATGCGCTGCTCGGGCCGATGGCCGCACTGGCGTATCGCCTGATTGCGCTGTTGGCTGAACATGCCGAACAGCCGCTTTTGCAGGCGCGTGCCGAACAGTTGCGCCATGCTGTGGACTGGTTGCCGGCGCGGGCCTTGGCCCTGAGTTTAGGGCTGGTGGGCAATTTTGTTGGAGTGAGTCGGGCGCTGCTGCATGAGCTGTTGAGCTGGGACATTCATGCTTCGATATTGCTCGGCCATGTGGCTCGTTCAGCCTGTGCCACGCCTGCACCAGTGCTGGGCGAAGAGGGCGTTGAAACGCTCTACGAGCTTTGGCAATTGCTGGTTCGCGCTGCCGTACTCTGGTACGCGGTGTTTGCGATTTTCACGCTATTTTTCTGATGTGTTCAGCGGCGGCCAGCACTGAAGCCGGTCGCCGCGCTCTACCGCGCTACTTTCAGCACCTGCATGCTGCCCGCCCAAGTATGCGTTGCCTGCCTTAAGTTACCAGCCCTCCTGCCGATAAACGTTATACCGAACCCTGCTTCGCCGTCTGTTGGGCAGGCCTGTTCAGGCTAAACACAATAATTAGAAAGTGGAGAGCGCTTGTGAAGACCGTGTTGTATCCGGCCATCGCCCTGATGAACCGCCTGAGCTTCGGTATGAAGTTTGGTTTAATCAGCATTCTGTTTTTTCTGCCCATGCTGGTGACCAATTACTACCTGATGCGGGATGTGTATAACCAGTATCAGGCGACCCGCATTGCCCGTAGCAGTATCGAGGTGCTCAGCACTGCATTGCAGTTGCGGCAAAATCTCGAAAGCTACAGCGATCTGTTGCGGGTGGATGCCGAGCTGCGTTCCCGTGCAACCAACAATGAACTGGCGCAGCGTATCAGTAGCACACGCCAGACGATTGATGCGCAGCTTGTCAGTCTGCAACCTTTCGTCACTGAGCCCGAGCAACAGCAAGAGTTTGTTGCCCAGCGCGATGCTCTGCAGGCCAGCCTGCAAGCGGTGGACGCCGAGCCATCGCTGCGCAGCAAAGTCGATCTGAGCCAGGCTGTGTTGGCCAAGACCGGCGTTCTCATCAAACTGATGACCAGTCAGGCGGGCTTGAGTCAGGATCGTGAGCGCGCCGTGCTTCAACTTACCGAACTGCTGACCACCAGTATGCCGGCTGTTACGGCCGAGCTGGCGCAGGGCCGTTCACTGGGTTCTTCTGCGTTGATTCTCGGCTTGCTCAACTCGGTCGACACCACCTCTTTCTCGAATTTGCTCGAGTCGATGGAGACGCTGGAAGGCGCTTATTCTGTCGATATCCAGCAAGCGCTGAGTATCAATCCGCAAGTGCGCAGCGCACTTGAGGCGCAAGCCGAATTAAGCCAAAAGTCGATCAGCGAAGGTGTCGCCCTGTTTGAAGACAGCGTGATCATTGCCGAATCGCTGGATACGCCGTGGATGAGCTTTTACGACCAGACCAGCGAGCTGATCCAGCGCACTTACGCACTCAATGATGAGGTGCTGAAGTTCCTCGATCAGCGCCTGCAAGAGCGCCTGCAAGCCAGCCTTAACCGCATGCTGTTGATGGCCGTTGCCCTTGGCGTGGTGCTGGTGCTGATTGTTTACCTCTACAGCGCCTTCTATGTCTCGATTCGCGGCAGCCTGAAAGCGCTGGGAAGGACCATGGATCAGGTTGCAGCCGGCGACATGACCGTGAGTTTTAAATCCTGGAGCAATGATGAAATTGCCGAGCTGGGCCAGGTATTCAATGGCGCAGTGGCGAAGATTCGCGAGCTGATCAAGCGCGTCGGTGAAACCGTGGTTGAGGTCGAGCGTCAGGCTGATCGGGTCGAAAGCGTGTCGGCGCAGAGCAATCAGGCCGTTGCCGGGCAGCGTAGCCAGATTGAACAGGTCGCCACCGCCATGAACCAGATGTCTGCGACCGCGCAAGAAGTGGCGCGCAGCGCAGCGGCCGCAGTGGGCAGCGCTCAGGGTGTGAATATGGAGACCGAGAGCGGCCGTGAACTGGTCGGCTCGGAGGTCAGCAGCATCCAGCGATTGGCAGCAGAAATTGACCAGTCGGTAAGCGTGATTAACCAGTTGGCCAGCGACAGCGCTTCGATCAGCCAGGTACCGGATGTGATCAAGGGCATTGCCGAACAGACCAACTTGCTGGCGCTTAACGCTGCGATTGAAGCAGCGCGGGCGGGCGAGCAGGGTCGTGGCTTTGCTGTGGTTGCCGATGAGGTGCGCAGCCTGGCCAAGCGTACGCAACAGTCCACGGCTGAAATCGAAAACATGATCGACCGGCTGCAAAGTGGTGTTGCCGCAGCGGTCAAGACCATGGGCGTGAGTCACCAGATGGCCGACGGCACTGTCGGTGAGTCCGGTCAGGTGCAGCAGGCGCTGGAGAATATTCTGGCGGCGGTTGGCATGATCGTCGATCAGAACCAGCAAATTGCCGCCGCCGCCGAGCAGCAAACAGCGGTGGCGCACGATATCGACCAGAACATTGTCGAGATCAACAGCGCCGGGGAAACCACCGCACAAGGGGCCGCGCATACCGAGCAGGCCAGCCGCGAGCTCAGCAGCCAGGTCTCGCAACTCAAGCAGCTGATCGGTGCCTTCCGGGTTTAAAGCGCAGTGCAGATGAGGCTATTGGCGAACCTTGAGGGTTCGCGCAATGGCCTCAATGCCAGGCGAATAGTGATTGTGCTCTATCGCCTGCAGCGCCCAATACAGCACTTTTTCGGCAATCTGCTGGTGCTGCTGAGCAATGGTGTTTACCCGCCACGGCAAGAAGTCGAGCAACTGGGTATCCCCAAAGGTCGCCAGTTGCAGGTCTTGGCTCCGGCTAGGCGCCACGCTTTGCAGCGCATCCAGCACGCCTTCGAGCAGAACATAGGCGGTGGTGACGATAGCGTCTGGCAGCCCTTGCTCGCTGTTTATCAGTCTGAGCATTTGCGCCTCGCCGCATGGGCGGCTGAATTGCTCGCCATTGACCACGCTGACTAACGCATCCGAGCCGGCCACCGCCTGGCGGAATCCCAACTCCCGCGCCTGACTGATGGCCAGCTCTGCACGCCCCCCAATCAGGGCGATATGCCGTGGCTTGCGTGCCAGTAAGGTGTGCGTGAGTTGCGCGCCGGCGTGCTGGTCATCACTGACCACCGAGCGAATTGTTGCGGCATCCAGTGCGCGGTCTACCGCGATCACCGGCATGCCGGATTCAATCAACTGCGCGAAAATCGGCTCATCCTGCGCCAGGCAACTGGCAACAATCAGTGCGTCGCAGCGCCGTGAGCGGAACAGTTCGATCAATTGGCGTTCGCTTTGCGCGTTGTCGTCGGAGCTGGCAATCAGTAGCTGGTAGCCCGCGGCTCTGGCGCCTTGTTCGAGCAGCTTGGCGATGCGCGCGTAACTGGGGTTTTCCAGATCGGGGAGGATAAAACCGAGGCACTTGCTTTGGCCGCTGCGCAGCCCGGCGGCTTGCGGGTCGGGGCGGTAGTCGTATTGCGCAACGACCGCAAGAACGCGCTCAACGGTCGCCGCAGCAATCCGCCGTTTAGCGGCCTGACCGTTGATAACGTAGCTTGCAGTGGTGACGGAAACCTCGGCCAGGCGAGCGATATCGGCAAGTTTCAAGGGGCTGTTCCTGAACGTTGATGACAGGATTATGACTCAGGTGCTTTCAAGAATTGAGCATTTTCGGGTAATGTTCCACAATTAGCTGAAACGATTCAGCAAAATTTCAGGCTGACTATCCTTGCTACATGCATCGAGCGACGCAGCCTACACGCTGGTAGCGCTCGCGTGCCCGTTCCCGAGGAGCCCTGTAATGCTTGAATTGAATACCGCACAGATCCAGATGGGCCGCAGCGCCGCGAATAAACGGGAAGCGCTGGCCCTGCTGGCGCAGACGTTGAGCGATGACGGGCTGGTTCGTCCCGGTTATCTGAACGGCATGCAGGCGCGCGAAGCGCAGGGCTCGACTTATCTCGGTCAGGGCATCGCCATTCCACACGGCACACCCGACACCCGTGATCAGGTGCTTGAGACCGGCGTGCGCCTTATGCACTTTCCGCAGGGCGTGGATTGGGGCGATGGCCAGCAGGTGTACTTGGCAATCGCTATCGCGGCGCGCTCCGATGAGCATTTACGGCTGCTGCAATTACTCACGCGGGCGCTGGGTGATGGCGATCTGAGCCAGGCCCTGCATCAAGCCACCGAAGCTGAAACTATCGTCGCCTTGTTGCAAGGTGCGCCGCAGGAGTTGGCGCTGGACAGCCAGTTGATCCGGCTCAATGTACCCGCCGAAGACTTCGACGAGCTGGTTTGGCAGGGCGCCCGGCTGCTGAAAAAGTCTGGCTGCGTCGATTCTGCATTTATCCCGCGCTTGATGGAAACCGAGCCGCTACCGCTGGGCGATGGCCTGTGGTGGCTGAACAATGAACAGGCTGTGCAATTGCCGGGATTGTCGTTTGTCACGCCGGATCAACGCCTTGAGCGCGACGGCAAACCGGTTAAGGGGTTGTTTTGTCTGGCCAGTTTGGGCGAGGCGCATCGCCAGTTGCTGGAGCGCTTGTGTGATCTGCTGATTGAGGGGCGCGGAGATACCCTGAGTGGAGCTGAGTCGAGGCGCACAGTGCTGGAGGCGCTGGGCGGCGAAGTGCCGCCGGACTGGCAGCGCGTGTCCATCACCCTGGCCAACTCGCACGGCTTACATGCGCGGCCGGCCAAGGTGCTGAGCGAGATTGCCCAGCAGTTCGACGGTGACATTCGCGTGCGTCTGGCCGAAGAGCCGGGTCTGGGTGTTTCCGCCAAAAGTTTGAGCAAGTTGCTGGCATTGGGCGCGCGCCGTGGGCAGGTGTTGGAGTTCAGCGCCGAGCCGGGCATCGCCGCCGATGCGCTGGCCGCGCTGCAAACCGCTGTCGAGCAAGGGTTGGGCGAGACAGTCGAGCCGCTGCCGGTATTCACCGAGCCCGCGGTGCAGGCAACCGTTGAGCAGGCGCTGGCATCCGAGCGTGCTTATGTGGTTGAAGCGCCCGCTGCCGGTTCGCGTTTGCGCGCCGTGGCCGCATCGCCGGGCATTGCGATTGGGCCCGCGCTGGTGCGTGTGCCGCAGACTCTGGATTATCCGGCGCAAGGGCAGGGCGAGGCGCATGAGCGTGAGCGCCTGCAGGCGGCGTTAAAGGCGGTGAGCGCCGACATTCAAACGGTGGTGGATTCCTGTGAGGAAGCCAGCGTGCGCGACATCCTCAGCATGCATCAGGCCATGCTCAGCGACCCGGCGCTGCATGATGATATTCAAGCGCGCCTCGCCGACGGAGCCAGTGCCGAAGCCGCCTGGAGTGCCGAAATCGATGCGGCGGCCAAGCAGCAGGAGGCGCTGCATGACATGCTGCTCGCCGAACGCGCGGCAGACTTGCGCGATATTGGCCGGCGCGTGTTGGCCAGCTTGTGCGGCGTCAAACCGCTGGCCGAGCCGGACGAGCCTTATGTGTTGGTGATGGAAGAAGTGGCGCCCTCGGATGTCGCCAATCTCAATCGCCAGCGCGTCGCCGGCATTCTCACCGCGCGGGGCGGCGCTACCGCGCACAGTGCAATTATCGCCCGCGCTCTGGGCATTCCCGCCGTGGTGGGCGCCGGTGAGCAGGTGCTGGCGTTGGCGCAGCGCACCCCGTTGTTGCTCGACGGCGACCACGGTTCGGTGCGCGTCTCGCCAGACGAGCAGACTTTGCAGCAGGCGCTGCGCGAGCGCGAAATCAGCCAGCAACGCCAGCAGCAGGCGCATGCTGAACGCTATAAACCTGCCGTTACCCGTGACGGCCATGCGCTGGAAGTGGCTGCGAATATTGGCGCCAGCAGCGAAACTGATATGGCCGTTGAGCTGGGCGCAGAAGGCATCGGCTTGCTGCGCACCGAACTGGTGTTTATGGACCACGCCAAGGCGCCAGACCAAGCCACGCAGGAGCGTGAGTACCGGCGGGTTCTGGATACGCTGAATGGTCTGCCGCTGGTGGTGCGCACGCTGGATGTGGGCGGCGACAAACCGCTGGCTTACTGGCCGATGCCGGCTGAAACCAATCCGTTTCTGGGTGTGCGCGGGATTCGTCTGAGTCTGCAGCGCCCGGACATTCTCGAAACTCAACTGCGGGCGCTGTTTGCCTCCGCAGACGACCGCCCGCTGCGGGTTATGTTTCCGATGGTGGGCAGCGTCGAAGAGTGGCGCGCCGCACGCGATATCGCCTTGCGGGTGCGTGCGGAAATTCCGGTCAAGAACCTGCAACTGGGCATCATGATCGAAGTGCCAAGCGCTGCCTTGCTCGCGCCGATTCTGGCCCGCGAGGTGGACTTTTTCAGCGTCGGCACCAATGACCTGACTCAATACACCTTAGCCATCGACCGTGATCACCCGACATTGTCGGCGCAGGCGGATGGCTTGCATCCGGCGGTGCTGAGCCTGATCAACCAGACGGTGGTTGCGGCGCACGCGCACGGCAAGTGGGTGGGCGTTTGCGGCGAGTTGGCCAGTGACATGCTGGCGGTGCCGCTGCTGGTCGGCCTCGGCGTGGATGAATTGAGTGTTTCTGCGCGTTCGGTGGCCATGGTCAAGGCGCGGGTGCGTGAACTCGACTGGCAGCACAGCCAGCAATTGGCGCAACAGGCGCTGGTTCAGGACAGCGCCGCGAGTGTGCGCGCACTGGTCGAGGAGTCGAACTGATGGCGCGGATACTCACCATCACCCTTAATCCTGCGCTCGACGTGACTGTAAGCCTCGAAACCCTGGTGCCGGGCAGCGTAAATCGCAGCAAGGGATTGAACACCCACGCCGCCGGTAAAGGCCTGAATGTGGCTCAGGTGCTGGCCGATTTGGGTCACAGCGTAACGGTGAGTGGCTTTCTCGGGGAGGCCAATGCCCAGCCGTTTGAGGCACTGTTTGCTGCACGCGGTTTCACCGACGCCTTTATCCGCGTGCCCGGCGAGACGCGCAGCAACATCAAGCTGGCCGAACACAGTGGACGCGTCACCGATCTCAATGGCCCCGGCATTACCGTCGGGCCGGCGCAACAGCAGCAGTTACTGGCGTCGCTTGAGCAAATCGCTCGTGAGCATGACGCGGTAATCGTGGCCGGCAGTCTGGCCCCCGCCATCAGTGTCGAGTGGTTCGCTCAGTTGCTGCAAAGCCTTATCAATCAGGGACTGCGGGTAGCGCTCGATACCAGTGGCGCAGCCCTGCGTGAAGGCTTGAAGCAGCCGCTGTGGCTGGTAAAGCCTAACGAACACGAGCTGGCTGAGGCGTGCGCGGTTGACTCGCAGGCGCTGGCCGATTTGCAAGCGGCGGCCAGGGCTGTGCATGCACGCGGCGTCGAGAATGTGTTGTTGTCGCTCGGCGCGGATGGCGTGTGCTGGTTCGCCGACAACATTGCGCTGCATGCGCAGCCACCAGCGGTTGCGGTGTTGAGTACCGTGGGCGCGGGTGACTCGCTGCTCGGCGCAACAGTTCACGGGTTGTTGAGCGGTTGGCCGCCAGAGCGTTGCCTGGGCATGGCCACTGCGGTGGCTGCGCAAGCCGTCACCCAGCTGGGCTTTGGCATTCAGGACCGCGAGCAACTGGCCCGAATCGAGGCGGGTGTGCGTGTCACGCCGCTGCCTAACGAATAACAAGAGGCTCTACCTTTTATGAATTTGCTGATTGTTACAGCCTGCCCGAATGGCATGGTCACAAGCGTTTTATGCTCGCGCCTGCTTGAAGCCGCTGCGCAGAAAATCGGCTGGACCACTCAGGTTGAAGTACACGACCCCAAAGCCATTGGTTCACCGCTGACCGAGCAGGCAATTGCCGAGGCGGATCTGGTGGTTGTGGTTAAAACCGGCGAGTTGCCGCTGCAGCGCTTTGTCGGCAAGCGGGTGGTGCAATCGACGCCGTCCCACGCCCTTGAAGACCCGCAAAAATTCTTGCGTGACGCCGAAGCCAATGCCCAAATCCTTGAGGTTGTTGCAGAACCTCAAGCGGTCGTGAAGGTGGCTGACGGAGTGCGGATGGTGGCGGTCACAGCATGCCCGACCGGTGTTGCGCACACATTTATGGCCGCCGAGGCGCTGCAACAGGCGGCTGAGCAACTGGGCTACCAGCTCAAGGTGGAAACACGGGGCTCGGTCGGGGCGAAGAATCTGCTCAGCGAAGATGACATCGCCCAAGCCGATGCGGTGTTGTTGGCAACCGATATCGAGGTCGATACCGAGCGTTTCGCCGGTAAGAAAATCTTCCGCTGCGGCACCGGCGTTGCACTCAAGCAACCGCGGCAGACCCTTGAGCGCGCGCTGGCCGAGGCGCTGCCGATGGCGGCAGCTGCCAGTTCTGAACAGGCTGGCGGCAATCATGCATCAGGCGCTGCCAGCAAAGCCGGGCCTTACAAACACTTGCTCACGGGCGTGTCGTACATGCTGCCGATGGTGGTGGCGGGCGGCCTG
>MDTG01389701.1_pt1 | contig 10747 bp, 7 predicted proteins | sample 811421 | NCBI WGS metagenome assembly MDTG01 (sample SAMN05326645, study PRJNA326480) | marine metagenome | isolation source: seawater | place: Pacific Ocean: South East | collected 2011
ATATCAATATGTTGAAGCCTTACCTTAAACGGGTCCCCTATTCCTTGTTTATAAATTAATTGATTATCTTTATTGAAGAATTCGAGTGCATAAAAATCATTTTTTCTTAATATTGGATCTCGAATTAGGTTTTTATTTGGAATAGCTATATCTACAGAATTCAGAAAAATATGATTATTCGAAATATTTAAATTCAATATTTTTTGAATTGTATTAGATTTAGGTCTTTCAAAGTTAATATGTTTTGTAGTTTTTGAAGAAAATTCACTTGATGTTTGTTGATATTTAGACCAATTAATCTTAAATGTTGTACCCATAGAGCAGCAAGCTGCAGCAAATAGGAAATTATCCATATTAGAAGAATCAACACTTTCATCTGTAAACCAACCGTTATTAGGGTCGTACCACTCAAAAGAACCAATATAAGGCCAAGAAGAAGCTATAGGAGTTAGAGAAGGATCAGTTTGATAATAGTATGATCTCTCAAATGCACCCTCATAAAAATCACTTGCATCAGATAAATCATTTGGTGCAAAAAGATTACCGGTTAAGTCTTCAGCAATATATGAATATGACTTCCAGCTATTATCATTGGGTCTTTCAAAAGTCACGCTAGTTTGATTTTCATATTGAGTTTGTTCAATCCCATCAATAAACCATTTTAGCTTCAACTTAGATTGATCATATACTGCATCAACAGATAGTGTAACAGTATCACCAATAGCAGTTTGATTAGTTAAATCGCCATAACCATCAACACCGTTAACTGCATAGTCTCTAAAGCCTTGATTCATAATGGAGCCTACAGCGAAACCATCAATATTCACAACACCGTATTCTAACGTGCAGCACCACATAATACTCCACCATTTAGGTCTATAATTATCAATTTCTCCATAGTAGGTTCCTTCAAGCAAACCCACCCTATCCTTGCAGCCATCATCAGCATTAAAACCGTTATATTCATCATTATCAGGATATTGATTCATATAACATTCACATTCTTCATAAGAAAGCTCATCACGGTAATAAATAGTACCATCAGAGTAGTTGAAACAAATATCATAATCAACACCTGGAATATCTTGAGTAAAGTCAATATGATGATTCCACTTGACTAAGTTAGGATCATTAACTGTAGATGTATTGACAGCCCAATTACCATACCATTCAACGAATGTTCTCTCGCCACCAGAATCATATTCATCACCCATATATGCATGTGAATGACCAAGTTCATGCATAACAACATTTCTTGATCTGCTTGATATAGGTTGTATATTAACTGATCCCTGAGCTACACCTCTTCCACTTATTGAGGTAAGGAATGATGCAACAGTCCAGTTTGGAACAACTTCAGTCATAAAACTTCTATCAACTTCTCCAATGCAATAAATAGAAGCATCCCAACTCGCATAACATCCAGTTCTTATGTCAAAAATTGAAACACCAGTTAAATCTACTTCTTCAAGGACAATAATATTAAAATATCCATCAATAAAATCTGATGCATCTGAACTCATTAAAAGGTTTACTGAAGATAACAAAGCTTCATGAAAAGAATCTCTTCCTGATTCTCCGTTTAATTGATCACCAATAAAAAGATAATTTGTTCTAGCTTCTGTATTAGGACCACCGACCAAGTAATACAAATATTGATCGCTAGATGAGCAGTTATTGCCTGTACTATCACAATAATCAACTGATTTAATTTCTTTGCTGCCAGGAAAATATGCTTGTATTTGGCCACCGCATGATGAATCAGTGCCATCTGTAACACAAATATCCATTGGGTTTAAGCCTGCATAAAGATTAGATGAAATATTTATTGCCGCATTACCAGCACCTGGTATGGACAAGTCTTCTGTAAATATTCCACTAAAAGTCTGCCCTTCTATTGTTCCATATACAGAGAGTTCAGAGAGAATATTATCTATATCTGAAATCGTAACATTGATAGATAAAGTATCATCAAAAATTAAGGTATTTTCGTTATAGATCGACAAATCATCATTCACAGTAATTTCAGGGGGGTCATTAACTGATATAACACTCGCGATTACATTAAATGTTGTACTTTCATATGAACCGGTCTCGCCTTCGGGTGTAGCAATTACTGTTATTGAAAAATTATCAGAACCAAAATAATTAGGTTTTGGTGAATAAAACAAAGCACCTGAATTTGATATTGTGATATTCGCATTAGCTGATGGTTTTGAAATAGTATAAGTAATTGTTGCAGGCTTATTTGTCGACGAAGAAATAACAGTTTGATATGTGTCATCTTCATTTACAGAAAAAGATGAAAATTGCTGAACTGTAAGAATTAATGGTGAACCGCCACCACCGCCTCCACATGAAGCAATAAATATCGAAATAAATAAAAATTTTAGCGAATTATTTTTCATATTATATCTTCTAATGTATTATAGCGCAGATGGCGAAAGAAGATAATATTGAATTAGAAGGTCTAGTTATAGAAACACTTCCAAACACTACTTTTAAGGTTAAACTTGAGAATGATCACGTTATCACTGCGCACATATCAGGAAAAATGAGAAAAAATTACATAAGGATCCTTACAGGTGACAAGGTAAAAGTTGAAATGTCACCATATGATCTTTCCAAAGGAAGAATAACATTTAGAAGTAGATAATTATTTCTTTACTTTAAGGCCTATTTTCTTTTTTGAAAAATTGATTTTCTTATCTTTGATTGATAAATTTATAACCCCACCCTCTTTTAGATCTTTATCTAATATTTTATCTACTAGAGGTTTTTTTATATTATCTGTTATAAACCTTTCCATAGGTCTTGCACCCATTTCTCTATTAAAACTGTTCTCCGATATCCATTTCAGAAGTTCTTTGTTATAAACTATTTCGATATTGCGTTCGTCAAGTTGGGCTTGAAGTTTAGTCATAAATTTATCTGCAACAGATAAAATAACATCTATATTTAATGAATTGAATTCAATAATTTCATCTAAACGATTACGAAATTCTGGTGAAAATAATTTTTTTAATGACTCCATCGCATCAGATTTATTAGATTGTTCATTAAACCCAATGTTTCTTTTAGAAAGTAACTGAGCTCCTACATTGGTTGTCATTATAAGGACACAATTTCTAAAATCAGCTTTTCTACCATTATTATCAGTTAGAACTCCAGCATCCATTACTTGAAGCAGTATATTAAAAATATCAGGATGTGCTTTCTCAATTTCGTCTAAAAGTATTACACTATTTGGGTTTTTAGTGACGGAATCTGTGAGAAGTCCGCCTTGATCAGAGCCAACATAACCTGGCGGTGCTCCTATTAGTCGCGAAACAGCATGACGCTCCATATATTCAGACATATCAAATCTTAATAACTTAACTCCCAATATGGTTGATAATTGTTTAGAGATTTCTGTTTTTCCAACACCTGTGGGTCCGGTGAATAAGAACGATCCTATAGTTTTATTATCATCTCTAAGTCCAACCCTTGATAATTTAATTGCATTAGATAAAACTTTTATAGCCTCATCTTGACCAAATATAACAGTTTTGAGTTTAGTTTCTATATCCTTAAGATTTTCTACATCAGTTGAAGTTAGATTCTTTTTAGGAATTTGAGTCATAAAAGAAATAGTATTTTCGATATCATGTGTAGTTATTTGTATAGGATCATCGTTATCTCTATATAAATTTTTAGATGCTCCTGTTTCATCAATTACATCGAAAGCTTTATCAGGCAGATACTTATCATTGATAAATTTATCTGAGAGCTTAACTGCACCTATAATTGATTCATCAGAAAATTCAACATTATGATATTTTTCAAATTCTTTAATTACACCATTAATAATGATTATGCATTCATCAACAGATGGTTCTTTTATATCAATTTTTTGAAATCTTCTCGATAACGCCTGATTTTTTGAGAATATATTTCTGTATTCTTGAAAGGTAGTCGAACCTATGCATCTAATATTACCTTTAGCTAATTCAGGTTTAAGCAAATTAGATACATCTAAAGATCCGCCTCCTGCAGAACCAGCACCAATTATTGTATGAATTTCATCTATAAATAAGATTGGATTTTCTTTAGATTTTAAATAATTAATTACTTCTTTAATTCTTTTTTCAAAATCACCTCTATATTTAGTTCCAGCAATTAAGGATGCAATATCTAGTGAATATATAGAAAAATTTTGTGCAGATTTTGGAATTGATCCATCATAAATCATTTGGGCTAGTCCTTCTATTAATGCAGTTTTCCCTACACCTGACTCGCCGACAAGTATTGGATTATTTTTATTTTTTCTTGAAAGTATTTGAACTAGTCTATTTAATTCCTCTGTTCTGCCAATTAATGTGTCTAATTTTTTTAGAGATGCAAGATCTTTGAGGTTGATAAGATGATTAGATGAAGCATCTGATACTTGTTCTTTTTGATCAGATTGACTGATTTCCCCTGTGTCTTCTTTAACAGATTTTTTTCCATGCGATATAAATGTAACAACATCCAATCTACTGACACCATGTTTGGTCAATAAATATATAGCATGTGATTCTTTTTCTGAGAATATAGCTACAAGTATATTTATATGCTTAACAAGTCCTTTACCTGATGACTGAACATGAAAAACAGATCTCTGTAAGACTCTCTGGAAACCAAGTGTTGGTTGTGAAGATTTTGCATTCTCCCCTTTTATAATCGATGTATCTTCAAGAAATTCTTTAATATCGTTATTAAGTGCTGATAAATTACAGTTTGAAGATTTAAGTGCATCTCTTACTTCATAATCTTCCATTATCATTAACAATAAGTGCTCTACAGTTATATATTGCAATCCTGACTTAGTTGCTTGATCAAATAATGATGAAATAGAACTTTCTAACTCTTTACTAAACATACCTAATCATAAATTGGTTTAACTACACTTATCAATGGATGTTCGTTAATTTTTGCAAGATCATTTACTTCAAAAGATTTAGTTTCTGCAATATCTTTAGGGAAAATACCACATGATGCTTCTCCTTCATGATGGATTTTAAGCATAATTTCATGAGCATAGTCATCAGAATAGTTAAAAACATCTTTTAAAACAAAAATAACAAAATCCATAGGGGTAAAATCATCATTCAATATAACGACATCAAACATTGGCGGTTTTTTTGTTTTGGGCTGTAATTCTTGTACTTTTTTTTCAGAAGAAGTTATTTCAGACATTAAATACTATTACATTCTTTTAATCATTTCTTTTACAAATCCAGAGCAAGAAACAAGTATAGCTTTATCCATTAATCGCTCAAAATCATAAGTTACATATTTGTCTTGAATTGTTTTTTCAATAGAATTAATAAGAAGATCAGCTGCTTCATTCCAATTAATATGTCTTAACATCATTTCTGCAGAAAGAATCAAAGAAAGCGGGTTAACTTTATCTAAACCAGCATATTTAGGCGCTGTACCATGAGTTGCCTCAAACATTGCTGCATCGTCACCAATATTTGCACCAGGTGCAATGCCAATTCCACCAACCATTGCGGCTAACGCATCTGATAGATAATCACCATTAAGATTCATTGTTGCAATAACATCGTACTCTCTAGGGCGTAAGAGAATTTGTTGTAAAAAGGCGTCACAAATAACATCTTTTACTATAATCTTTCTGCCATTGTTTGGATTAATAAAGTAATGCCAAGGACCTCCATCAAGATCATCACCTTCAAATTCCTCTCTGCAAAGCTCATAACCCCAGTCTCTAAATGCACCTTCGGTAAATTTCATAATATTACCCTTATGCACTAAAGTAACTGAAGATCTATCTTGTTCAATTGCATATTCGAATGCTCTTTTTACTAATCTCTTTGTTCCTTCTTCTGAAATAGGTTTAACACCTAACCCAACGTTTTGTGGGAATCTGATTTGATTAACATTGAATTTTTCTTGGAGTATTTTAACTAAGTCAGATGATTCCTTAGAATCGGAAGCAAATTCTACTCCAGCATAAATATCCTCTGAATTTTCTCTAAAAATTACCATATCAACATCACCAGGGCTTTTTACTGGACTTGGAACACCTGTAAACCATCTAACTGGACGTAGACATACATACAAATCAAGGATTTGTCTTAATGATACATTCAACGATCTTATGCCTCCGCCAACAGGAGTTGTTAATGGTCCTTTGATACTTACAACATATTCACGAAGCGCATCTAAAGTTTCCTCAGGCAACCACTCATCTTTACCATAGACCTTTGTAGATTTTTCTCCACAATATATTTCCATCCAGGAGATAGATTTATTTTCACCATAAGCTTTATCTACGGCTGCGTTTACAACATCAATCATTGCAGGTGTAATATCTGAGCCGATGCCATCTCCCTCGATAAATGGAATTATTGGATTATCAGGAACTGTTAAAAGTCCATTTTTTAGAGTAATCTTCTCTCCTGATTTAGGTATTTTAATTTTTTTATAAGACAATTTATATCCCTTTATATTTAACAAATTTAGTGATGCAAATTATACTCCTTATAAAAATTATTTTAAGAGTTAATATTAAATAATTATGTCTAACAAAACAGTGGTTGTAGGTATGTCAGGTGGAGTTGATTCATCAGTTTCTGCATACCTACTAAAAAATCAAGGCTATAAAGTAATAGGTTTGTTTATGAAAAATTGGCAATCTGAACCTGGTGAAGTTTGTACATCAGAAATCGACTTTAATGATGCTTCTGAGGTTTGTGACAGACTTGATATCCCCTTACATAAAGCTAATTTCTCAGATGATTATTGGGATAAAGTTTTTAAACAATTTCTTTCAGAACATAAAAAAGGAAGAACACCTAATCCAGATATTCTATGTAATAAAGAAATAAAATTTAAATCTTTTTATGATTATGCTTTAAAAATAGGCGCTGACTTCATAGCGACTGGTCACTATGCAAAGGTTGAACATCACGATGGTGATGCAAGACTTTATAGATCAAAAGATATTCTTAAAGATCAAACCTATTTTCTTCATGAAGTGAACTCTAAGCAGTTAAGTAAAACCATATTCCCTCTTTCAGATTTATATAAAGGTGAAGTTAGGGACATAGCCAAACAATTAAATTTAAAGATTCATTCAAAAAAAGACTCAGTAGGAATATGTTTTGTAGGTGAAAAAAATTTAAAAGATTTCTTAAGTAGGTTTATTGAATTTGAACAAGGAAATATTTTAAATACAGATAACGAAATAATTGGTAAGCATAATGGCTCAGTTTTATACACAATTGGTCAAAGACAAGGGTTAGGCATTGGAGGTATAAAAGATAAAGATCATCTCCCATGGTATGTTTATAGGAAAGATATATCTAAAAACGAAATATTTGTTTGTCAGGGTGTTGATAATAACCTTTTATATAGCGAAAGTATTTGTCTTGAAAAGATTCATTGGATCAATAATTTAAAAGAATTTAAAAATTTTGAATGCCTAGTTCAGATAAGACATCAACATGATCCAGTAAAATGTAAAGTTGATTATAAAAATGGGTTTAATGTTAAATTCGATCAAGAAATAAGGGGAGTAGCAGCTGGTCAATCAGCTGTTTTTTACAAAGATAACTTATGTTTGGGCGGTGGAGTTATAGAAGCGAGGAATAATGATTTATAATCCCAATGTGAATAATCCTATAAATAATTTATCCCCACTTGATGGAAGATATTCTAAAAAAGTTTCTGAGATTGCTGAACTCTTTAATGAAAAAGCATTAATTAAAAAAAGATTTATTATTGAAATTGAATGGCTACTATTTGTTGTTAACGAAAGTTTTTATAAAACTATAAAAATATCAAAAGTTGATATAAAAAAAATTAACGCCTTTAAAAATAGTTTTGATAACTCATTTGCAAAAAAAATTAAATCTATTGAAAATCTAACTAATCATGACGTTAAAGCTGTTGAATATTTTATAAATGATTTTTTTAAGAAGAATAACCTTGAAAAATTTATCCCATACGTGCATTTAGGACTGACTTCTGAGGATGTAAATTCACTTTCTTATGCATTAATGATTAGAGAGGTTAAAGAAGCATCTATTATTTCAATAAATGATTTGAATAAGACAATAAAATCTTTGGCGACTAGATATAAAAAAATATCATTTCTTGCAAGAACTCATGGACAACCAGCTTCCCCTTCAACTATTGGTAAAGAAATACTTGTTTTTCATAAAAGATTACAAAGGCAAATTCATCAGATAAATAATATTATTCCTATGGCCAAGTGGGGAGGAGCAACTGGAAATTACCATACAATTCATTTAGCTAATCAAAAAAAAGATCCAATTAAAATCGCTAAAAAATTTCTAAAGAAATTTAATGTAGATCACAATGAAGTTACGACCCAAATTGAACCTCACGACTGGATTGCAGAAACATGTCATGCTCTTATTCGCATAAATAATATTATTAATGATTTAAATAAAGATATGTGGATGTATATTGCCAATGATATTTTTGTTCTTAAAACAATAAAAAATGAAGTTGGTTCGTCAACTATGCCACACAAGGTAAATCCAATTGATTTCGAAAATTCTGAAGGAAATATCGGTTTAGCAAATTCAATGTTTAATTTTTTTGCTGAGAAACTGCCAATATCAAGATTGCAAAGAGACTTAAGTGATTCTACTTCATTGAGGAATATAGGAGTTGCTTTTGGTTATTCAGTAATAGCATATAAATCAACTGTAAATGGGTTAACCAAAATTAGTCCAAACAAGAAAAAAATAAATGAAGAATTAAATAACAATTGGGTTGTATTAAGTGAGGCAATTCAAACGATAATGCGATTAGAAAATATTAATAATGCTTACGAAAAACTAAAAGATCTAACAAGGGGTAAGGATCTAAATGAAGAAAAATATCTTGAATTTGTTAAGAGTTTAGAAATTTCAGATGAAAATAAAAATTTCTTGTTAAAACTTAAACCGAAAAATTATATTGGGGTTGGTGCAAAGCTTAAATAACTGTTTAAGTTTTAGGCATAAAATATTATTATTAAATCCCTTGAGGTAACAATATGAAAAAATATAGCGATCTAATTGAAGATATTAAGAACTCTAATAGTTTTCAGAATCCATCCTGGAATTCAATAAACCCTGAATATGTCGCAAGAATGCAGCTTCAAAATAGATTTAAGTCTGGAATTGAAATTGCTAAGTATAATGCTGCCATAATGAGAAGAGATATGGATGATTATGATAATGATTCATCTAAATACACCCAATCGCTTGGATGTTGGCATGGCTTCATTGCACAACAGAAACTTATATCAATTAAGAAACATTTTGATACAAATGATAAAAAATATCTCTATCTTTCTGGCTGGATGATAGCAGCACTTAGATCGGAGTTTGGACCATTACCCGATCAGTCAATGCATGAGAAAACTTCAGTTGCTAGTCTAATCAATGAACTTTATACATTCTTAAGGCAAGCTGACGCAAGAGAGCTTGGTGGACTCTTTAGAGAATTAGATGAAGCTAATGATGACGCTAAAAATGAAATCATTAATAAAATAGATAATTTCCAAACACATGTAGTGCCCATAATTGCTGATATTGATGCAGGTTTTGGTAATGAAGAAGCTACATATCTAATGGCAAAGCAAATGATTGAAGCTGGAGCATGTGCTATTCAAATTGAAAATCAAGTATCTGATGAAAAGCAATGCGGTCATCAGGATGGAAAGGTTACTGTTCCTCATGCTGAGTTTTTAGCTAAAATTAATGCTGTTAGATACGCATTTCTTGAATTAGGTGTTGATGATGGGGTTATAGTCGCTAGAACGGACTCTCTGGGTGCTGGTTTAACAGCAAAGATTGCAATTACAAAGGAAGTTGGAGATTTAGGTGACCAATATAATTCTTTTTTAGATACTGAAGAGGTTAATGAAACAGACATTAAACATGGCGATGTAATGATTAATCATCATGGAAAAATTGTCAGACCAAAAAGATTACCATCAAATCTATATAAATTTAAAGAAGGAACTGGTGAGGAAAGATGTATTTTAGACTCCATTACAAGCCTTCAAAGTGGAGCGGATCTAATATGGATAGAGACAGAAAAGCCGCATATAGGTCAAATAGCTAAAATGATGAATGAGATAAAGAAAGTTATTCCAAATGCAAAACTTGTTTACAACAATAGTCCATCATTTAATTGGACTCTTAGCTTTAGACAACAAGTTTTCGATAGTTGGAGCTCTGAAGGGAAGGATTTAACAAAATATGAAAGAGAAAGTTTAATGGATAAAAAATATGATTCAACAGACTTAGCAAGTGAGGCTGATCAGAAAATAAGGTCTTTTCAAGCTGATGCAGCAAAAGAAGCAGGAATATTCCATCACCTGATAACATTACCGACATATCACACAGCCGCCCTATCAACTGATAATTTAGCGAAAGCTTATTTTGGTAAAGATGGAATGTTGGGTTATGTTAAAAATGTTCAAAGAGAAGAAATTAGACAGGGTATCGCATGCGTTAAACACCAAAACATGGCAGGATCTGATATGGGGGATGATCACAAAGAGTATTTTGCTGGTGAAGCTGCTTTAAAGGCTGGTGGTAAAGACAATACTATGAATCAGTTTTAAGACAATTACCCTGCTCTTTACCGCAAAACTCACATGGTGCACCTTCCTCAAATGATGAGAGACCACCACAAGATCCTTCCAAAGGCTTATTATTTAGTATAAAACCAA
>MDTG01444303.1_pt1 | contig 10746 bp, 11 predicted proteins | sample 811421 | NCBI WGS metagenome assembly MDTG01 (sample SAMN05326645, study PRJNA326480) | marine metagenome | isolation source: seawater | place: Pacific Ocean: South East | collected 2011
ATATCTCGAGGCTAATAATATTAAAATTGAAGATGTAATGGCTGAGTTGGATAAAAGAAAAAAATGAGTTACGATAACAATAATATTTTTGCAAAAATTTTAAGAAGTGAAATTCCTTGTAAAAAAATTTATGAAGATGATTTCGTATTATCATTTCATGATATTAATCCTCAAAAAAAAATTCATGCATTAGTAATCCCTAAAGGAAAATATACTGATCTTGACGATTTCACTGCAAATGCTTCAGTAGACGAAATGGTTGGTTTATTAAAAGGTATTAATGCGGTTGCAAAAAAACTTAACATCTCTGTAGATACAGGGCAGGGTTATAGAGCATTAGCAAATATTAGTGAACATGGAGGCCAAGAAGTACCCCATTTACATTTTCATTTATTTGGCGGTGAAAAAGTTGGTAAAATGGTTGAGTGAATAAAAAAGTTCAAAGAAATTACTTAGAGATTAATTCTTTAACAGAATTGAAAGATAATAATATTCATCCCAAAAGCTATAAATTACAGCTTATAAATCCCTCAGATTTTCAACTGAATAAATTTTTTTATAAGAATATTGGAAAGAAGCATCATTGGGTTGATCGTTTAATTTGGACAGAAAAACAATGGATTGAATATTCATCTGATAAAAAAGTAAAAACTTATGTTTTAAAAAAAAATGAAGATATGGCTGGATATTTTGAACTTATTGTTCATTCAAGTAATAATGAAGTTGAAATTGCTTATCTTGGTCTACTTGAGGAGTACCAAAACCAAAAACTGGGATCTTATATTCTGTCCTCAGCGATTAAAAAAGCTTTTTTGACTCATCCTGATAGAGTATGGGTGCACACTTGTTCTTTAGATCATAAAAATGCTTTAGCAAATTATATTTCAAGAGGAATGAAAATTTTCAAAAGTGAGTCTATCTTAATCTAAATTAGTTTTGTTGAGGTAACTTGAATAAGTTCGTACCTAATTTTTTATTTTTCTCGATCGAAGATAAATAAGTTATGTTTAAGTTCTGATATATATCTTTTGTTTGCCAACCAATTAAATCATAATTTTCTTTTTCAAAAAAAATATTTACTTCACTTTCAGCTTCAAAAAATTTAAAATTTATAAATTTTTGGTCTATTATTCTTGAGTCCAGGTTGGTTATTTTTTGAATCAAAAATTTTTTGTCTAAAATATAATTCAATTTTGTTTTATCTAAAGGATAAAGAAAATAACTGCTTAAAGTTTTTACAACCAATGACTTACCGTTAGAAACTAAAATTTTTTTATTTGGTAAGTTATATTTGCAAATGATTTTTTTTGGATATTGAATAATGCATTTCCCATTTTCTATTTTATCATTAATATTTTGCTGAAAATCGAAGCTAAAATTATCTGTATTTTCTAAATTTTTAATTATTTTTTCTTTAATATTTGCTAGAGCATAAGATTGGAAATTTATTATCAAAATTATTAAAATAATATACCTCATTATAAAACGTCGCGTTTACCAACATGATTTGCTTTACTTACAATACCTTCAGTTTCCATCATATCAATTATCCTAGCAGCTCTATTGTATCCTATTTGAAGTTTTCTTTGTAAGAATGATGTCGAAGCTTTACCCTCTGATTTAATAATATCCACAGCAGCTGGGTAAAGTTCGTCTTTATCACCTTGATTTTTTATATTTTCACCAATTTCTTTTTCATCGGCAAAATTTAAAATTTCGTCAATATAATCTGGTTCTGCTTGTGATCTTAAAAAATTGTTAATTTTTTCAATTTCATTATCTGCAACAAATGGAGCATGGATTCTAACAATTTTATTAGCTGAGGACATATAAAGCATATCTCCTTTTCCTAATAGTTGTTCTGCACCTTGTTCACCCAAAATTGTTCTACTATCAATTTTTGATGTTACTTGAAAAGAGATTCGTGTTGGAAAGTTTGCTTTAATAGTTCCTGTGATAACATCTACACTAGGTCTCTGTGTTGCCATTATGATATGAATTCCAGCTGCCCTAGCCATTTGAGATAATTTTTGAATGTAATTTTCTATATCTTTACTTGCAACTAACATTAAATCGGACATTTCATCCACTACAACTACTATGTAAGGCATAGGTAGTTTGTGTTTGACATTATAACTATCAATATTTCTAACCCCTTCTCTTGTCATGAGCCTGTATCTGCTTTCCATTTCTTTAACTACCCATCCTAAAACTGATGCTGCCTTTTTAGCCTCTGTTATAACGGGACAAAGCAGGTGAGGAACACCTTCATATGTGGAAAGTTCTAACATTTTAGGATCTATTAATATGAACTTACATTTATCTGGGGAATGTCGATAAAGAAGAGACAATATAATTGTGTTAATACAAACTGATTTACCAGATCCTGTTGTACCAGCTATCAATAAATGAGGCATTGAGGATAAATCACCAATTATTGGAACCCCTGAAATATTTTTACCTAAAGCTATGGGTAATTTAATTTCTTTCTTTTTAAAATTTAAATCACTTATTATTTCACTTAAGTAAACATTCTCTCTAGATATATTCGGTAGCTCAATACCAATTGTATTACTTCCTGGAATAGTAGAAATCCTCGCTGACTCAGAACTTGTATTTCTGGCAATATCGTCAGAGAGATTGATTATCTTAGAAACTTTAACACCAGCAGCGGGTTCAAACTCGTTTAAAGTAACGACAGGTCCTTGACTTACCTTCTTAATTTTACCACTTACGCCAAAATCTAAAAGAATCTTTTCTAGAAATTCTGGATTATTATTTTCATTTTTATTTATGTCTTCTCTTTCTTTTTTTGAAGGGGTTTTTAATAAATCAATTAAAGGTAATTGAAATTTGGCTTTATTACTAGATTGATAATTTTCAGCTTTTACAAAAGGCAAATCTTCTTGAATCAAATTCTTAATTTCATCTTGGGGTATATATTCTTTAATAACTTCATTCTTATTAGTGTAATTCTTATCTCTTTTTTTAAAAATAAATTTATAAGTTTCTTTCATAACAAAAATAAAATTTTTATGATTAAGATTTATGCTATAAAAAAATAATATAAAAATAATTAAAATAATTGAGCTAAAAATTACAGTCTCATAAGAATTATTTGCATTATTAAAAATTACCTCGCTAATACGATCACCAATAAAACCACCATTTCCGTTAGTATACAAATTGAATGCATCAGGATAAAAGATTGAGAAAAAAACAGAGCCTACTAATGAATAGGTGATTATATAAAAACTACTTTCAATAAATAAAAGAAATTCTTTTTTTATTAAAATATTGATACCCGTAATTAAAAAAGTAATAGGAATTAAATATGCGATGAGACCAATTGTTTGAAAAAAAAGGTCTGAAATATAACTACCTCTAAAACCAAGTAAATTCTTAATTTCTGTATTTTCGGGGAAAATAAAGTTGGGATCACTTGGAGAATAAGTTAAAAGCGAAATACACAATAAAACACCAAAAATAGAAATAATAATTCCAAATATCTCTATTAATCTTTTGATTATAAAAATTAATATATTATTAGCTATATTTTTAATACTCATACATTATGAATCAAATTTACCACTTTGTATCATCTAATTTTTATTGTTAAAATTAAAATTATTATGAAAGTCTGTATAATTGGAGATGGCTTAACAAGCTTAACTCTAGCCAAAACTTTGGTTAATCAAGGTATTTACGTAGATATTTTTTCTGATTCAAAAAATCAAAATAAAAATCAAAATAAAAATCGAACGATAGGTGTTTCTAAATCTAATATAGATTTTTTTAACAAAAATATTTTAAATATTAATAAATTATTGTGGAATATTAATAAGATCGAGATTTACAGTCAAAGTTTAAATAATAAAAAGATATTAAATTTTGAAAAAAATGATGAACAACTTTTTTCAATTATAAAAAATTATGAATTATTAAGAAATTTAGAGTCAGCATTAAGAAAAAGTAAATTTTCTAATTTTAAAAAAAAAAAATTTAATTATGAGCTACTTGGCCGAAATTATAAATTAGTATTTAATTGTGACACCAATAGTCCCATTTTTAAAAAATATTTTTATAAAAAAATTGAAAAAGATTATAAAAGCTATGCTCATACTACTATTATAAATCATAAAAAATTTTTGAATAACAATATTGCTTTTCAAATTTTTACTGATAATGGACCTATTGCTTTTCTACCAATTTCAAAATTACAAACTTCAGTCGTTTACTCAAGTAAAGAAAAAAAAACAATTGACTTAAAAAAATATATAAGGATGTATAATAAGAATTATACGATTACAAAAATTAATAAATCTATTAATTTTAGACTTAAGTCATCTAATCTTAGAATTTATCGCTACAAAAATATTTTGGCTTTTGGAGATTCGCTTCACAAGTTACATCCTTTGGCTGGGCAAGGTTTTAATATGACAATAAGGGATATAAATGAAATTCTTCGTTTAATTAGATCAAAAGTTAAGCTTGGATTAGATTTAGATGAATCAATTTTTTTAGACTTTGAAAAAAATATAAAACACAAAAACTATATTTTTTCTAATGGTGTTGATTTTGTTTATGAGTTCTTTAATTTGGAGAGTAAAATGAAAGCAAAATTTTTCAGTCAAACAGTAAAAGTTTTAGGCAAAAATAAATTTTTTAATAAATTTTTTACTAATTTTGCTGACAGGGGAATATTGAATTAGCTATTATTGCAAGGTGGTATTATTGTATTGATCGAAAAGATATGTTTTTAAAATTTCGGAAATTTTATTTTTTCTATCATCTAAATTTTTAGCCTCTAACAAAACTTGCTTTTCTTCAAGTGTAAAAGGTGAGGCCATAGCTAGTGCATTTATTGTTTCATCTAAGCTTTGCTTTTCTAATCCTTTCCAATTGATTATAAATCCTTTTTTTTCGAAAAGAGTTTTTAAATCTTTAAAAATTAATTCTAGATCAGAAAACTTAAGATCTTCTTTTTTATTTTCTAAATCCTTATAATAATTTTTATAGTCAACTTCACATTCTCTATATTTTTTGCTTGTGTCTATCTCTTTTACTAAGTCAAACCTTATTACTCCTTTTATTTCAATTAAATATCTTGAATCGGTACTTTTCTTAAAATTTGTGATTTTACCTAAGCAACCAACTTTATGCAATTCAGGTATATCATCGTTAGAACTCTTCGGCTGAATCATTCCAATAAGTTTATTTGTGCTCATACTATTATTAATCATTTCTATGTATCTTGGCTCAAAAATATTTAACGGTACGGTTGTTTTGGGAAAGATTATAAAATTGCTGAGTGGAAAAATAGGTATTTTATTTGGTAAATCTTTAGAAAGCATTTTTATAGATCTTATATAATTATAATCATCTAATGTCATTAAATCAAAACTGATATAATCATTCTTTTTTCGGATTTTTCTAATTACTGTTAGAATGTAATAATTTCTTGCTTTACAGAACTTCCAAATTATAATCATCGTTTAATGCGGGCATAGCTCAGTGGTAGAGCGTCTCGTTGCCAACGAGAAGGTCGAGGGTTCGACCCCCTTTGCCCGCTCCAAAATTAATTGTGATTAAATCTAGATTTATAACCAAAATTTTTCAAAATCTTTTAAATGATAGGGATATAAGAAGATTTAAAAGGAGTTTTTTTTATTATGTGATTTTTCGGGTTATAAGAAATTTTTTAGACAAGGATATAATAATAAAAATATTCAATTTCAAAGTTTATGGAAGTGTAAAAAAAAATAATACGTCTTATTTTTTACTTAAAAAATGTGAATTTGGAGATGATCACGAGATGGAAACTATAAGTAGGATATCAAAATATAATAAAGTCCTATTATTAGATTGTGGTGCAAATTATGGTTTTTATAGTTTTTATACGGCATCTATTTCAAGTGGTAATAAAGTAATAGCTGTAGAAGCCTCTAAAAATACATCAGCTTTGTTTCTAAAAAATTTGGAACTAAATAACTTAAAGAATATATCTTTTCATAATATGGCAATATCGAGTCAAGACAATATAGAAGTAACCTTTAATGAAAGTAAAAATGATTGGGAAAGTTCTTTGACTCATAATAATTATGTGTCGGGTTTGGAAGAAAAGATTAAAACTTGTAAGATTGATACTTTACTTAAAAAGTATAATCTTCGAGATTATATATTGCTTTTTAAGCTTGATATAGAAGGGAATGAAATTAATGCAATTAGGGGAGGAAATAAAATAATAAGTGAATTTTCACCAGTCATAATAATTGAATTTTCCAAGTTCATTTTTGATAAAAAAGAAAATACTGATTATTTAATAGAATTTTTAATAAATTTTGATTATCAAATTTATGATACTAATAAAAATAAAGTAGATATAAAAGATGTTTTGTTTAAATTAGACCAATTAACTAAAAGACATAAAACTATAGGAAATTTTTATTTGATTAAAAATGACTCAAAACAACTAGAATTATTTGAAAAAAATGACTGATCTATTAAGTAAAAAATGTGTGCCTTGTGAAGGTGGTGTTACACCATTTGACATATCAGAAATTCATAAATATCAAAAAAAAGTTGACGATTGGGATCTTATTAAAAACGAAAAAAATATTTATTTTTTAGAAAAAAAATTCGTTTTTAAAAACTTTTTAGAAAGCCAGGATTTTGTTAATCAAGTAGGAAAGATATCAGAAGATGAGGGGCATCATCCAGACATTTCATTTGGTTGGGGATATGCAAAAGTGACCATAACTACCCATGCTATTGAAGGTTTATCTGAAAATGATTTTATCTTGGCTGCAAAAATTGATAAAAGTACTAATGCTTAAAATGTCTTGTTTTAGAAAAAACTAATATTGTCCCAGTATCGTTAGCAAATTTAATAATTTCTTTATCTCTAACTGATCCTGATGGTTGAATAACTGCAGAAATTCCAGATTGAACAAGTCTTTCAATTCCATCTATGAAGGGAAAAAATGCATCTGATGCAGCAACAATCTCTTTTTTTGTTCTACTAAATCGTTTCATTTTATCTACTGCTATCTTACAGCTATCAAGCCTGCTTGGTTGCCCAGATCCAATTCCAACAATAGATTTATCACTAGCTAACACTATCGCATTAGATTTTACGTGGCGGCAGATATTAAAAGCAAATATAAGATTATCAAATTGGGATTTATTTGGTTTCTTCTTTGAAACAACCTTGAAATTTTTTTTCGAAAATATCTGTTTGTCCTCTGATTGAAACAAAATAGAACTACCAATAGAATTATACTTTATATTTTCATTTAAGGAATAATCTGAAGAATCTATTAATCTTAAATTCTTCTTAGACTTCAATATTTTTATTGCGTCTTTATTAAACCCGTTAGCTATGATTACCTCGAGAAATATTTTATTTAATTCTAATGCAAGAGTCTTTGAAATTTTAAAATTACAAAAAACAATTCCACCAAAAGCGCTAATTGGGTCACATGCCAAGGCTGATTTATAACTTTCAATACTATTTTTATGAATGGATACACCACAAGGGTTAGCGTGTTTTATTATGATTGTGCCAATATTTTTTGGAAAAGATTTAGAAATTGTTAAAGCTGAAAAAATATCATTATAATTATTATAACTCAGCTGTTTACCATGAATCTTATTTAATTTTGTATTTTGATTTTGAGAATAAACAGCACTCTCCTGATGAGGGTTCTCTCCATATCTTAATTTTTCAATCAGTTCACTATGAATAGTTCTTTTTTCAGGAAAATTGATATTTAATACTTTGTTAAAATAATTAGCTATTATAGAATCGTAATAAGCTGTTTCACCAAAAGCAATCTGAGACATTTTTTTTCTAAATTCTAAGGATGTCGATCCTTTGTTAATTTTTAACTGATCAATTAGTTCAGAATAATGATTAATTGATGTAATCACAGTAACATCTTTATAATTTTTTGCTGCTGCCCTAACCATAGTCGGCCCACCTATATCTATATTTTGGATAATTTTATCATGATTTTTTGTTTCTCTTAAAGTTTGTTCAAAAGGATAAAAATTCACAATCACAAGATCTATATTCTCAAAATTATTATCTTTTAGTTCTTTTAAGTGTGATTTGTCGCTTCTTTTATAAAGAATTCCAGCATGGATTTTGGGATGCAAAGTTTTCACTCTTCCCCCTAAAACCTCTTTAGATCCAGTAAATTTTGAAATTTCTAAGCATTTGAATTTAAGTTTTTGGATTTTTTTATATGTTCCCCCCGAGCTAATTATTTTAATATTATTTTTTTTAAGTATCTGTAAAAGTGGTTTCAAATTTGATTTGTCTGAAACAGATATTAATGCTGATTTTATTTTTTTCATTATATTTTTTTTATTTTCCATTTAATATTTTCAGTCTGACTATTTGAAATACCAGAAATAAAAATATTATGGTTCTCAGTATATAAATTTTTATTACCGAAATATAAACCATTATCAATATTTATATCATAATTATCACACGTAAATTTCCACCCCTCGTCATTTAAATCGATTAAGATTGTTTTATTATCTTGAGTTTTCATTAATTTGACACCTGGTTCAACATGAAATCTAATATCGAATTTGTAATTATGATTTACTTTCCTTTTAATTATTTTGTCTAAACCAATAAAAGTCATTTGTTCAGGATAAAACTCAATTTCTCTTTCATGTATAGAATTGTATTTTTTTAGATAACCATCATGGGATGCAGTAATTTTCCAATAATTTTTCTCAAAAATTGAATCTTTTTTAATTATTTTTAAATCTCCTTTTGCCAACAATGATTTACCAGAGCTGGTAAACTTACATGATGAATTATCATCAATAACTAGTGTACTTTGTGTGGCCGACGATTTTGATAACTGATTAAGTTTACTGTTATTTTTTTTATAATATCCACAATTACTGATTAACTTTTTTCCGCTTGATATAATTTCAAAAGATAAAGCTCCAGATTGGTAATCCTTTGTATAATTTAAACTTGGACTTGGTCCTGCATCCATAGTTAAACTAATTTTTTTGTTTTTTAGTGATATATATCCACCTAATTCTTGGCTTTCACTTTTAAAAGTATAACCGAGTCTTTTAAGGTAGTTATCAAATTCATCATTGTTGGAGATATTATTACCATTAAATAAAAGATCAGATCCTGAATTTTTCCAAAAAAAAGCATATCCTTGTCCAAGGTAATAAATAGTTTCTTCAACATGCTCAGGGATAGATACTTGAGACTCTTTAAACCATTCTCTTATTAAAATAAAATACTTTAGATAGAATATTAATTGTTTAATACTCCGTGATTTTGGAAAGCCAAAATTATCTAATGTCACTTTTGATATTTTCCTTAAAAGTGTTAATCCAAAAGATAAGTAATTTTTTTCATTTCTATAGCTAAGTCCCACTAGAATAATTGAGGCACATCCTATTAATTTATCTGTAATTAGATTTGATCTATTAATTTCATTTATAAGATGATTAGTTTGTTTTTGAATAATTTTGTTAAAGTTATCTTTGTAATTTTGATCACTTTCATCATAAGTAAGGTTATGACAAGACAACCAGGCAATGATTCTTTTGGCTGTTAAATCAAAATTCCAACTTTTATCATCATATTTATAATTATTATTTATCCAATTTATAATTACATCTTGAGAAGATTGTTTTGATGATTTTAAATCTAAACTAAAAAACCAGTAAAAATTGTTAAGAGTTTTATATTCTTTATCATTAATTTTTTTATTACTCCAAACGTTTTCAAGAGCAAAATCTTCAATTCTAAATTTTTTATTATGGTATTTAATTAGGGATGAAAGTAAGTGAGGACTGGGTTTGTATATTAATTCTTTACCATATGCTTTAGAGATCTTTCTATCATAAATATTTGAGTTAAGATAAAGTTTTCTAAGTTGATTAGAAATACCAAAAAAAAACTGATCTATATAAATCATTAAATTATTTTGACTTTAGTAATTCAATATTTTTTTTTATATCTCCATTATTACTTTTAAAAATTGTTGTTCCTGACACTAAGATATTGGCTCCAGCTTTAATTGCTGCTTTATAATTGTCAAAATTAATACCACCATCAATTTCAATATCAAAGCTTAACCCTTTTTCTTCTTGAATCTTTTTTAATTCCTTTATTTTGACTAAAACTTCAGGCATGAACTTTTGACCTCCAAATCCTGGATTTACACTCATTATAAGAACTAAATCAATTTGATCTAAATTTTTTTTGATAACATTGGTTTCAGTTTCAGGATTTAAAGAAACACCTACTTTTTTTTTTAGTTCTTTAATTTTTAAAATTGAAGACTGAAGATCTTCTGTCGCCTCAGGATGAATTGTAATAATATCTGCCCCAGCATCGGCATATGCTTCTATATATTTATGTACAGGGGAAATCATTAGGTGCACATCAAAAATTATCGATGTTTGTTTTTTTAGAGCTTTTATTACAGGAGGGCCAATGGTTAAATTTGGAACAAAATGACCATCCATTACATCCACATGTATCATGTCTGCACCAGCTTCCTCTAATCTTTTTATCTCATTTCCTAACTGGCTAAAGTCTGCAGATAAGATTGAAGGTGAAATTTTTATTTTTTTCATCAAAGTCTAAGTTTACTTGTATCAATTTTTAAAATTTTATTTAATTAAAAAATTGATAAATTTGTCTCGAAATTTCACTTTCGAGAGGAAATGATAACATACCCATTACTG
>MDTG01092349.1_pt1 | contig 10745 bp, 13 predicted proteins | sample 811421 | NCBI WGS metagenome assembly MDTG01 (sample SAMN05326645, study PRJNA326480) | marine metagenome | isolation source: seawater | place: Pacific Ocean: South East | collected 2011
AAGTTGGGTTAATGAAGTCACAATGTTTTCACCAGCCCCATCAATTTATGGAGGCACTGATCAAGTTCAACGAAATATTATTGGAGAACGGATCCTTGGCTTACCTAAAGAACCCGGTCACCCGAAAGAAACTCCATTCGTAGAATTACCGAAAAACTAATGAACTGGAGCCTTCGCCGACCTGCAGCAAGAGTTGTCGTGCTCGATTCCTCTTCTCGAATTTTTCTAATGAAAGGCTCAGACCCCATGAGGCCTGAGAATGGAACATGGTGGGAAATACCTGGTGGAGGGATGGAACCAGGGGAACAGAGTGAAGATGCGGCTAGAAGAGAGCTGTATGAAGAGTGCGGATTTTCTGATGTTGAAGTTGGCCCTTGTATATGGACTCAATATGTTGAGTTCGATTTTGCTATGTACCATTTCAAATCTGATGAGAGAATCCACATCGCCTATTCATCAACGTCGGGTGAATGGGACCCGAAAGGGCTAGAAGCGTTAGAGGCGGCGGCATTTGAAGATGGGAGATGGTGGTCTATTGATGAACTGCTTGACTCAGAAGAAGCAACGTTACCTCAGAGGCTACGAGAGTTTCTCCCAGAGATTATCAACGGAAACATTCCCGAATCACCAATTGATATCTCTCCAGTAACCTAAACGCTGCCTGTCTGAGACTGCGAAACCATGAAGGCATCTCACAGTGCTTATGTATGAGGGTCTTCCCGTTCGGCGGCCCGAACAGCGTAAGAGAGAACAATAGATGGTAGAAGCACGACACAACCTGAGATAAGACAAGTGAGCAATACTACGACAAAGGGTCCATCAAAATCTGTAAAGAAGAGAAGGAAGAACAAACAAATAGCTATCAGCCAAAGAGAATACCCTATTCTTTTTCCGAGTTTAACAAATTTTGCAACTCGTTTTCTTTGTTCCCGTAGATCGCTATCGGTGTTGTTTCCACTTGAGATGCCTTTCTTCATAGCTAAATTCCGCTTCCCCTCATAGACCCAGATAACTGGCTTCCAGGGGCATACACGTAGCACGCTGCCGTTCTGTACAATCCGACTTCCCAATCCTCGCGTTGAGGTGGTATCGACCCAATCTCCAGATCAGATAGAACATAATCAGATCCAACAAAATCTTTGAATCCCTCAAAACATTTTATGGAAGCCCATCGATTAATTTCTGTTCGGCCTGGGTACGGCTCGCCGGCACCGGAAGGATGAACATACTCTCCATAGATTTCAGCGTCATGAGGGCGCCGGCAGTCCACAATCGTTGTTAAGTCGCTTATATCGCCAGTTCGGTCATCTATCAGCCTGTATTCATTAAAACAATCTTCAGAACTCAGTTCGTAAAGAAAAGTTACTATTTTCCCCTCAAGGACTAAGGAATCCACACTTCCAGTCTTTGCTAGAACACCTGGGATAATTCCGGGAGTGAACTCGGTGGTTTCTTTCTCTTCCGAGGAGCATGCAATAAACGAAAGCGAAAATAACAGAAAAACTAAACCGGCTCCTAGAACATTCTTGACATAACGGGGGAAGAACTTTCCCCTGTTTCTATGTTTTGAATTATTGAGAATAAAGGTCATTGGAGATCAAACTTTGTAGGAACTGCTCTATACCGTATCAACGATAGAACCAGTTTCTAATAACTCGGTAACGCCCGATCAAGATTAAAGAACCAGACACTCATTACAACCACGAACGGTATGAATGCAATTAGGTAAGTTGGCCATTTCTTCCATCGAGATGCAACATAATTAGCGGACATCATTAATACTAAGAGCGCAACTCCCCAAGTTATTGATGGGAGAATCGCTGACCTATCACCATCTAATCCTTCGCCAAAACCTGTAGAGCGCGCAGTGAGGTTAGTTGCACCTGAAGGCCTAATTTGATCTTCCGAACTATCCACCAAAGGAGCAACTGTTGGAGTTGGGGTTTCAACCTCAATTTGAGAATTCTCATCGACGCTGGTTGCATCTGTTTCTTCAATTATGGTTGGTGCCGTCGTTACATCTTGGACTGTATTACCGGATCCAACATTGGCTGCTTCGCTACCAAAGACTTCCGGATCAAATGCGAAGAAAAACCCTGGTTGAGACGCCGTGTCAGGCCTTTGAAAGTATTCAGCAGGTTCTCCAACCAGTTCTGCAACAACAATAATTCGATTCCGTGCAGTTAATTTCGGATGACAAGAAATCAAGGTAAGCCTATTAGGGTATTCTTCATAATTCTGCCCCAAGACATCTAGCCGTTGCGGGCTCACAATGAAACTGCCTCGGCCTCCAGCTTGTTCAACTACCTTGTATGTAAAACTTCCCTGAATCGTTTGGATATTAATCTCATCACCGGGTTCCAACTCATCAATTCTGCTGAACGGAGCCCCCCATGTTGTCCGGTGTCCCGCTATTGAAGCATTTCCGGGCATTCCGGGCATAGGGGTATTCTGGTAATGTCCGGGTCCTCTCCGAAGAGACTCAGATGAAACACCTGAAACAACCGTTTGGGTAAGATCCATTCTCGGAATTACTAACTGTGCGATTGCTTCCCCTTCTGAACGCCAGAGAAAGTCGGAAAATGTAATCTCCTCGTCTGGGGTTTCTTCTGCCCCGCTCAAGTCTGTATTGGTTTCTTCAACAATCTCGACAAGTTCTTCAAAATCTTCTTTCAGGTCTTCTTGGTATCGATCAGTTAGAAAACCTGTTCCCCAAAGTTGATAAGCAACGAAGAGTAGAGTCAAGGCACCGACGACTACAAGGCTTTGCCCAAATTTCTGAAAGATTCGTGAAAGAAGCATCTCAGATGACGTTAGCGAAAAGAATGATAGATCACTTCCAATTAAGCTTTTTTTGCTTCCGTGAGGAAGCTATCTAGTTAGGAATCGTTAGAAAGACATTCCTGCTACTAGATTTCAATATAGAACAAAGACAATTTAGGATTTCTAATGACACCAGTTATTGATCTCCAAGGCAGCATGGTGTTGCTTGGGCGATTTCCTGCATTAACCGATATCACAATGACCGCTTCGGAAGGCGAAATCATTATCGTAAAAGGTCCTAATGGCGCTGGGAAATCAACCCTTCTTCGCCTCTGTGCAGGGCTTCTTCCATTGAAGCAAGGTAAAGGGTCTGTGCTTGGTTTCGACATTGCTACAGAACGAATGTCAATTCGGCCACATGTAGGGATGCTTGGCCACAAAACGGGTTTATACCCCGATCTCACTGTCAAAGAAAATATGCAATTTTGGGCACAAGTAACTAACGCAACTCCGAAAGATGTCATGAATGCGGTTAATCTTCTTGGCTTAGATGGCCGTTTAGAAAGCGTTTACGTTAGGAACCTTTCAGAAGGTCAACGTCGAAGAGTTTCATTGGCGACACTGGTAGTTCAACGCCCTAGCCTTTGGCTACTTGATGAACCACATGCTGCTTTAGATTCAGAGGGAAAACAAATAGTTGACTCCTTGATTCTCCAAGCAGGTAAATCCGGGGCAACCGTCATGGTTGCATCACATGAGATAGACAAGGTTGGTGAGAGCCAAACACGGATTATCAAGGTTGCAGGAGGAGCAGTTATAAACGATACGAGAAATGATTATGAGGGAGACCATGATGCTTCGTGACGCATGGCTGATCACCCGAAAAGATTTACGTATAGAGATTCGGTCTAGAATAATAACGAATCAGATAGCCCCATACACGCTTCTTATTCTTGTGTTATTCGGATTCGCTCTTGATGCTGACACAGAGACTCTTCGCGATACAGGTCCCGGACTTTTCTGGGTATCTATTCTTCTCGTCGCTATTCTTGCGATACAAAGAGCAGTAGATATAGAGAACTCTGACTCTGCGCAGGATCGTTTATTGTTGTCGCCAATCTCATCACTCTCGCTATTCATTGGTAAAACTATTGGGTTGTTCCTGCAACTGATCGTGCTTGAAATACTTATGATGATTGCAATGGTTACGCTTTTTGATTCATCAATAGACAATTTTTTCCTAATTATTGTCTCGGCGATTATTGCCACAATCGGAATAGCTAGTACTGGGACCCTTTATGGTGTCTTAGCGACAGGATTGGGTGTTCGTGAAACGCTGCTCCCTATTCTACTTCTCCCTGTTCTTGCTCCTGTCGTCGTCGGAGCGACACGGGCTTTCGGTGATGGCTTCGGGCGAGTAAATGCAGATGGTTGGGCTTGGGTTGGATTACTTTCAGTAGTTGCCGTTCTATACACTGTTCTCGGTATGTTGGCATATGGACAGCTTCTAGAGGAGGCATAATGCACAGTGTCCAGAAATCAAATCTAACTAATTCCAAAGGAACCAGATTCATGGGGGCCCTGCTTCTATTAGGCCTGCCAACACTCGTCATTTTCGCGTTCTTCCTCAGCCCTGAAGACGACAATATGAAAGACGCAGTACGTTTATTGTACATTCATGTTCCGATGGCAATTTTTGCTTACGTTGCTGTCATCATGACCGGCATAGGTAGTGTTTTCTATCTTTGGAAAAAATCTCGATGGTGGGATACGGTCGCACATGCATCCGCAGAAATTGGCCTCATATTTTGTGGTTTGGTTCTTGTCACCGGAAGTATTTGGGGAAGGCCGACATGGAACACATGGTGGGAATGGGGAGATGTTCGCCTAGTTACGACTCTTGTCTTATTTCTCATGCTTTTGGGGTATCTAGCGCTAAGACAAGTACCAGCCAATCCAGAGACCCGTGCTAAAAGAGCTTCTATCGTGGGGATAATTACGGCTATCAACATCCCTATAATTAATAGATCTGTTGAGTGGTGGGAGAACAATACCCTCCATCAAAAATCTTCATTGACTGATGGGAAATTAGAGAACCTTACATTGTTCACTCTGTTTCTAGGCATCATTCTTACTGGCGTTTTCTACCTCTGGCTCATGACGCACAGATTCCGCGTCGGATGGTTACAAACAGAAATTGAGAATGAAGGAGCTATGGGGGCTTTGCAGGAACGAATAGCTGAAGGTGCTTCAGCAAATTCAGAAACAAACAATAAAGAAAACGGACAAGGAGAAGTCATATGAGCCATCTTGGATATCTTCTCGCAGGCTGGATTATTGCTGTAGGAGTACTAACAATGTATGCCTGGAGAATCATCCGGAAAGGGAAAGCGCTATCTTCGCAAGTGCCAGAACACCGTCAGAGATGGATGTCTTCATCTCAAGACACATGAGGTAACGCATGCCCGAAGATGATCAAGCTATGGACTTATCACCAAGAGATCAACATGTTAAAAACTCGCCTAAGTGGCTGCCGCTGTTAGTTCTTGCAGCTGTCACTGCTGCAGTTGTTGTGCTTATCTGGTTTCTTGTTACCAATAGTCAATCATTTCTTCCAGCTGATGAAGCTGTTGAAGAACGATCCGAACTGGGCGACCGAAGATTCCAAATTTTGGGGTCTCCAGTTTCCAACGTCAATGAGGGGCAAACATTCTTGATTGATGGGAAAGAATATACGTTCTTCTCTATCTCATTTGACGAAGTCCTCGTTGATGTAGTTAGTCAAGGCACCCCCCCTGACTTATTTGATGAAGGAATCCCTGTTGTTTTGGAGGGCAAATGGATTCAAGGACCGTTACCAATACCCGAATACATATTTGAGAGCGGAGCCAACGATGGGTGGTGGTTCTCTACAAATAGAATCCTAGTCAAACATGACAATGACTACCGCGAAGACCGAATAGACGACGCTGAAGAGCGTGGGCAACTGTCAGAACCTTCGGATTAATTATGAATCTCGTAATCGGATCCTTTGGAGTGGTTCTCACTTTAGCTGCAGCCGTAACGGGCGCCATGACAGTCTTTATCGGCGTGAAATACAAACGAGATAGGCTTCGTATAGTCGGAGCGAAATACGCGTGGATTGCTTTTGCAGGAATGTGTCTCTCTACCTTTGCTATGCAAAGAGCGTTAATCACCAGAGACTTTTCAATCCAATACGTCGCTGAGCACGGAAGTTCGACGACACCACCACTTTATAATGTGGCAACTATGTGGTCGGCCCTTGAGGGTTCAATCCTTCTCTGGGGTCTTATTTTGGCAGGCTACCTAGCAGTCGTTGCTAAGAAATTTTCGAACCGATTATCTGACCCAATGGTTTCTTGGGCGCTTATCACGATGTTCTTGGTCACCGCTTTTTTCTCACTAATCATGTTAGGACCAGCTAACCCATTCCAATCATTTAACCCACCAGTTGGCTATGACGGCCCTGGCCCTAATCCTTTGCTCCAAAACCATATACTCGTGGCATTCCACCCACCAATGCTTTATCTAGGGTACGTAGGTTTTACCGTCCCTTTCTCTTTCGCTATGGCTGCTCTGATTACAGGGAGATTAGGTGAAGGTTGGCTTTTGGTAACACGCCGATGGACACTCCTTTCCTGGGGTTTCCTAACAGCGGGGATCATACTTGGAGCCTGGTGGGCCTATGACGTCCTTGGCTGGGGCGGATATTGGGGGTGGGACCCTGTTGAAAATGCGTCGTTATTGCCCTGGTTGACTGGGACAGCGTACTTACACTCCGTTCTTGTGCAGGAAAGAAGAGGGTTGCTGAGAGTTTGGAACCTTTCTTTGGTATGTGCGACATTTCTACTAACAATTTTGGGAACATTTATTACAAGGTCAGGGATAATAGCTTCAGTCCACGCCTTTTCTGAAGGTGGTATCGGCCCATGGCTACTCTGGTTTTTCTCCATCGTCTTATTTGCCGTAATTTGTTTAATTTTCTGGAGAGGCGAAACTCTGCGTTCACAAGGAGGAATAGATTCACCGCTTTCGCGAGAAGGCGCTTTCCTCGCTAATAATCTAGCCTTCGCAGGTTTCGCTTTTGTGGTACTACTAGGAACAATTTTTCCCCTTATAGTTGAAGCTCTTCAAGATAGGCAGATTTCGGTTGGAGCCCCATATTTTGACAGAATGTCTATGCCCATTGGATTTGCTTTACTGTTCCTTATGGCTGTGGCCCCTGTGCTTCCATGGCGAAAGGCAAGCACGGAATTGCTCCGTGACCGTATCGAATGGCCCGCATGGGGTGGCGTGCTTTCCCTAGTAGTAGCAGTGTTGGTTGGAGGAAGAGGATTTCTCTCCCTTCTGGGTTTTGCATTTGCTGGTTTCGCCGGAATGAGCGCCATTCGTCACCTATTCCTCTCAATAACTAGAAACAAATGGAGAGGAATCATTGGAAGGACTAATGGAGGAATGATCGTTCATCTTGGCGTAGTTTTTCTGGCAATTGGCCTTATAGCTAGCTCCTCTTATCTTTCCCAAGGTTCATATTCACTCCAGCCAGGCGAAAGTATTCAGTTCAGTCAGTCCACAATCACATACCGCTCAGCAGAACAGCTGACATTTCCTAACAGAATCGAAGAAAGGGTTCAAATAGAAATTGATGGCAAGACTCTTGAACCGTCTGTTGAACGATTTACCGCATCGGGTCAATTGGTTCCTTCACCAGCTACAAACACAACGGTAATAAAAGATATCCAGATAGCACTTTTAGATCCGCCAAATGAAGAAGATAAATCAATAGTCATACAAGTAACGAAACAACCCCTACTTGTCTGGATTTGGCTAGGGGGTCTTATCATGCTTATCGGAACAGTGCTGTCGGCGGTATCAATTCCAAAAAGAAGAAAGATACTGCATAAACGAATGCCGAAACCCCTTTCCACAAAAGGTCAAACAACATGACTTTAATGAAGTCGGGGACTCTTGCGCTTGGGGTGCTGGGTATTGTTTTCGTGATTCTTTTGGCTACGAGAACGACTCAAACGAACGGCCCTAATTTTGATATTGTCGGGCAGCCTTCACCACCTATACAAGGCGAAGCGGTTAACGGAGAAGAATTTAAACTTGATGAGATACTCCTTGCCAATCGGTCATTACCACCATCTGATCAGGAATGGGTTGCTGTGAATTTCTTCGCCAGTTGGTGCTCGGGTTGCATCATTGAGCACAGTGAGCTTCTGAAATTTCATCAAGAAGGAGTTTCTCTTGAAGATGGGACAAAATGTCAAACAAGACTCATTGGGGTTGCGTTTAATGACCGACTGGATGACATCCGAGACTTCTTTGAAAAATATGGCGGTGATTGGCTGGTACTTGCAGATGAAGGCACAAACCGAGTCGCTATTGATTTTAGTGTCATGACTGCTCCAGAAACTGTTCTGATAGCCCCTAACGGTTTAGTTGTAAAGAAAATAGTTGGTCCGGTAAGTTACGATGACCTTGTAACGGGGATCACATGTTAACTCTCTCAAAATCTCGAGCTATTTCATGGTTCTTCATGATGGCAGTTTTTCTTGCAGCATTGATTTTTGGGACACTTGACTCAAGAACCGCCGAAACGCCTGCAGAAAGAGCTGCCTCGCTAGCATCCACGATCGCGTGCCCGCAATGTTCAGGGCAGCCAGTCTCCGAAAGTTCAGCTCCAATAGCTCAAGTCATACGAGCAGAAATAAAGGAACAAGTCGATCAAGGTTTAAGCGATTCTGAGATTAAAGCTATCTACATTCAACGTTACGGAGATTGGGTTAATTTAAACCCAAGCAATAAGGGCTTCGATTCCATAGTTTGGATTGCACCTTTCTTGATCATAGGAATAGGGCTCGGAGGGATCACTCTCGCTTACTCAAGAAGAAAAGCCGATCTAGAACAGGTAATCCTAACGAGTGATGAAGAAGAGAAAGTTCTCGCTATGCGGGAAGAATTTAAAGATAGCGATTACTCCGGTCAAGCTAGCAAAGAGCAACCCATTGGAGAATAAATGAACAATGGAAACCTCAAGAAAGAACAACATTTCATCCTTCAATCCCTCAAAGATCTTGATGAAGAACTTGCCAAGGGAGAAATAAGTTCTGAAGACCATGCATCGCTTACACACGATTATTCAAAGCGCCTCGCACGCTTAGGCAAAAGCGAAAAAAGCTTTACAAATGAAAGAAATCCTAATCAGAGAAGAAAGACTTGGCTCTGGGTTTTGTTTCTAGTGTCAATAGTTACCATTTCAGGCTTCGCAATTAGTCTTTCATCTGAGGAGAGAACTAGTTCCGAAGGGATGACTGGAAGCATAAGGCAAAGTGTCGTGACGAAACTCTCCCAAGCTCAAGAACTATTTAGTGATCAGAACAAGTGGGGTGAAGCGATAGATTTGTATGAACAGGTGCTTGAGCAGCAACCGAGCAATACTGAAGCCTTAACGTATCGGGCATGGCTTCAATACCGGCAAGGGGAATCAAGTGATGAACAAATCGCTGTTTGGCAAGAAGTTCTTATAATCCAACCTGACTTCCCAGACGCGATTGTTTTTCTAGCTATAGCTCTTTCAGACGAGAGACGATTCGCCGAAGCCGCACAACAACTCAATAATTTAGAAAAAATACAAGTATCAGAAGAATTGCAGAGTGTCCTGTTGGTTCAAGGACTCAGAGGAGAAGTATTCGCTGAAGCGGAATATGAAACGATAGTTCGCAATGATGAGCCAACCCTCCAAGACCTAGGAATGAGCGTTGATGTAGCACTTGAAGCAGCTAATTATCTCCTTCAAAGCGACAAGCAGCAGAGGAGTGTCAGCGCACTGAAGCTATTCAGAGCAATCCTCCAAGAAGAGCCCTCTAACCCGGCCGCGTTAAGTCGGGAATCGTTGCTATTGGCACAAACCGGTGATCCTCTTCTTTACGAAAGGGCGATAACTCAGATGGATAAAGCTATTCAGAGCAACCCCATGAATCTTGAGGTCTTATTAACACGTGTAACTATCAACGCTGACGTAGACCCGAGTCTTGCCTGTGAAGATTTATTTACGATTTCTGATCCATCATTCGCGAGTGCAATTTCTCAATCAGCGCAGCTTCAGTCGCAAATCAATTCTTTAACTACATATTTGGCTTGCGGCGGCTAGAGCGCTACAGAGGTGACGCAAACTTCATCTCCTTGGGCAAGACTTGATGAAGTTTCAGCTTCAGTCTTTCCGTACAGGGAACCAAGCATTCCCTTTACCATCCCACGATCAACAGCGCATATCACTGGGTGTTTGACAGCCGAATCGCCGAAGGGGCAATGTTCAGAAATTATCTGAAGCTCATCACCAAACTGTTTTGCGTGGGCAGCGAAACCATGTGCAGTTAATGCTTCAGCTACAGCGTGGAGGCTTTGCCGGAAAGAATATCCGGAATCTTCGTAGCCCAGCGAATGAGCCATAGTTTTTCCGTACTCAAACCCAACCTCTTCGGCTAGCGCTTCCGCTTGGTCACTTGAAAGTAGCGAAAGCGCTTTCCCAAGGAGAGTCACCAGAACATCTTGGTGGCGAATTGGTAGGTCAAGATGAATCTCAGTATCAGTGCAAGCGTATGTTTTTGATGGCCGACCTGCTTTCGAGTCAGACTTCTTGCCAACATCAAGATAGCCACCTGCTGCGAGCTTATCTAGATGGTGCCGGGCGACATTAGGGTGCAGGTTAAATTCTTTGGCAGTTTCTGCAGCTGTGATCCCAACCGAATTTTCATGAGCAAATAGATAAATATCTCTTCGGGTCTTATCTCCAAATGCTGCAGTAATAGCTGTGACTACAGAAGAGAACTCTGTTGCTGTTAGAGATTGACTGTTACTGATATCCATGTTCACTCCAATGGTGACTCCCCATAACCATGCTATCCACTGAACGAGTGTGATGCATGAAGAAGCACTTCATTTGCATTGAGGTTCTC
>MDTG01119125.1_pt1 | contig 10745 bp, 9 predicted proteins | sample 811421 | NCBI WGS metagenome assembly MDTG01 (sample SAMN05326645, study PRJNA326480) | marine metagenome | isolation source: seawater | place: Pacific Ocean: South East | collected 2011
CGATAATAGGCCTGGCCTCGGGTTTGCACGCGGATATCGCCGTCCACACCCTTGATAGCGCCAGCGGGTAAATTTAACGACGCTGACTGAATCGCTTGCACTACATCATCAAACGACAGATTGTGGCGCCGTAAGTCAAGCTCCGAGACATTGACCGACACCTCATAGCGACGGGGGGATTCTAGATCAACGGCCGATACCCAAGGTTGGCGAGCCAAGTCGTCTCGGAGAGTTTCGCCAAGCTCCTTCAGCTCCCACTCATCAAGATCACCTGACAACTGCACCACACCCACCAAATGCCGGTATACCAACTCAGTAACAACAGGTCGCTCAGCGTCTACGGGAAAGGTCGTGATTGCGTCGACTCGGGTTTTAATCTCATTAGTGAGGCGCAAAGTAGGATAGCCCGGCAACGCCTCAACAATTACCTTGCCTACACCGTCTAGCGCAATCGAGCGAACCTCTTTGATTCCATCTAGCTCGTGAATCGCCTCTTCGATGCGCACACAAATTTGCTCCTCCACCTCCTTGGGGCTTGCGCCATCAAAAGGCATAGAAATGTAAACCTTATCGATCTGAGGGGTAGGAAAGAACTGTTTGTCAAGGCCTGGGATGTTGTACAGCCCGCCTATCACCAAAACCACCATCAGTAAATTGGCGGCGATTGGGTTGGAAATAAACCAGCCCAGTAGACCCGGCTTATCAGCCATTGTTTTCTCTGACACGCGCGATTTCAATCGCAGCGCCAGCAGCCAACAGGCCACTCTGCTCGGCCACCACGTTGTGACCAGCCGCAATACCTCTTACCCAGACGCGATCGCGCTCACGCCGCAAAAGCTCCACCGGCAAGCGCTCGAGACGACTGTTTTCATTCACCAAGAGCACCGTGTTATCGCCCCGCAGCGCTGTTGCAGGCAATTCGACAGACTGTCGAATTGGCTTGCCAGCGATACTGGCCTCAACAAATAGGCCTGGCGTTAGTGGGGGACGGTCTGAATCACTCTCGGCGAAAGGATTACTCACCTCTGCGATGGCGAAGGTCACTCTGCTATCGCGATCGATTCTCGCCTCAACCCTAGATATCTCCCCCAGCCATTGCCAGCGCTCGCCACCAAAACTTGCGCTTAGAATGACTGCGGGGTAAGTGGTAGCGGTTGTCTCAAACAAGGGAAGGTCTAAAAGCGCCAACTGCGAGTCACTGATAGGCAGATGCACCTCTATCCGATCGGTGGCATAAACCTGCGCCAACACGGTGCCGGGCGCTACAAACTGCCCAATATCAACTGATTTGCTCTCAAGCCGCCCGTCAAAAGGAGCCCTGACTGTGGTGCGATCCAGTGCCAACTCGGCTGCCGCTACATCAGCTTTGGCAGCCACCAATGAGGCTTCAGCCGCACGAAGCTGAGGTTTCCGCAGGAAGAGTTCATTGGCTTCACTAGCACCAAGATCGCGCCATTCGCGCTGCGCTTGCTGGTTGCGGCCACGTTCTTCTGCCACTCGCTGCGCCGCTGCAGCTTCCTGCGCTCGGGCCCTAGCAATGGCAAATTCGTAATCTGCTTTTTCAAGTTGTAAGAGCGTGTCGCCCGCTTTAAAAAAACGCCCGTCGAGAAACAAGTCGCTGACCGCTTCAACCTTGCCACTGACCTGCGCTACGAGTCCCACCCGCCGGACCGGCTCTACCGTTCCCTGAGTGCGCACCGTGATGCTATGGTCCGAGGGCAAAGCAGTGATGACATCGACTAAAGGCCGCCGTGCCTCCGGAAGTTGCGTCGGCTGAGTTGCAGGCTTGCCGACCAATATTAGAAAACAGAACGCCAAACCCGCACCCGTAAACGCCACAGAACCGAATAACCTGCGTCGGCTAAAGCGACTGCTCTTCTGGCTAGTTTCTGTCACGAAAGGTCGCCCTGCTCCGTTCATTTTCTTGATAGCTTCTCTAGGATGGCTTTCAAGGTCTGCCGCCCTTCAATTTGCAACCTTGCAAACCATGTTCATCGCCCCTCTGAGGCGCACCGCGTTCACGCGGAAGAATGCGGACCCGCCTGCAAGTTGAAGATTTTAACGCTTTACGCGTTAAGGGGCATTTGGGCCAGTATGCAAAGCTAACAAACGAGATTGTCCAAAGCTTTGCTCATTTACTCTGTGCAGCAGACACAACGCGCATAACCGCTGCTGCAATGATGTCCGGTACCTCTTCCTGCAGGAAATGGCCAGCATTGGTCTTGGTAGCGGGCGCAGTTGGAAACATTTTCTTCATAACGGGCAGGCCCTTGGCCAGAATGGGATCGCTCATTCCCCATATGAGCTCTGCCGGGATGTCCAATTTCTCCACATAGCGCTCAATGTTCCGAAGCGCGGGCGAACTGGCATGGTCAGGTCCATCTGCCACCATTCGCATTAGCGCCAGCGTTGCTTTCGCATTGCCGCTCTGCTGCAAAGGTCGACGATACAGATCTATCACTTCGGTTGGCATCGTAGCGGGGTCACCCTGCACCTCTGCCAGCCGCTTAAAAAACATGGGAGACATCCTCTCGACCACCAGCTCACCAACAAGCGGTGTTTTCACCAGCGCATGTGCTCTGCTTAAATCCATGGGTGCACGAGGAGCACGAAACCCTGTATTCATAAGCACAGCTCCTTTCAGCACCCCTGGTGACAGTGACAAAGCTCCCATTCCCACTGGCCCACCCCAATCCTGGCCCACATAAACTAGCTCAGCGAGGTCAAGTGTCTTTAAAGCCGTGTGCATCCAGCGCATATGATTGGCGAGGGTGTGCTGACTTGCGGGAATCTTGGTCGAGTACCCAAGACCTACCATGGTCGGCATAATGACCCTGACGCGATTCAAAGGTAACGATGCAGCTACCTTTCGATATAGCAAACCCGTTGTCGGATTCCCGTGTTGTAGATAAACCGGGTACCCCTGACCGACCTCAAGCACATGGATTTTGATCCCGGGCTCGACTTCAATGAAGTAGCTTTTATAGTCATCACTGACAACATCGGCCGCGTAATCAGGGAGCGGGAATGCCTCGAACTCACCTGCTTCCAGTTTAACCCTACCTACCCCTTGAGGGACTATTTTCTCGCCATCCCGCAATAACATTAGGATAGCCAGCGCGAGTAAAGCGCCAAGGACCGCTAACACTTTTAACATTGTTCCCATCGCTAATACCCTCTGGACACGAGATGAATTGACGGGTTCTTCGCAACTTTATTTCAGCCTGTGGAAAATTGCCAAGGTGACCAAGGTTTTTAGAGTGCAGATTCTAATTTTAGACGGCACCCTGTCGCGCTCAAGTGTTTTTATTCAGTGAGGAGAAATGCATGGCAACAGCCAAAACAAGAGCAACACCCAAAGTCTCGGAGAAAGAGGCAGTGGTGAAGAAAGCACCAGCTAAAGCGAAGAAGGCATCGACAAAAAAAAAGTCGAGCGCAAAAACCAAGGCCAAGACAGCAACTAAAAGCAAGACCAGAGCGCGACCTAAAGCGATCAACTCCGGTCGCAATGCACTGCTCGCAGGCCTCGGCGTTTACGGAAAAGCCTACGATCAGGTTCTGGAACAGTTTTCCAGCCTGCAAGAGCAGGTCGATGAGGCGCAGAGCCACCTGACTGAGCGTCGCAAGCAAGCTGAAGATCTATATAAATCGTTAATCAAGCGCGGTACCGCGGTTGAGAGAGAAGCACTAAAAGCGCTGGCTGATCTTGAACTCGATTCACTGGCTGACCGGTCGAAGCTGGAAGCACAAATGAAGAAGGCAAAGTCACGATTCGACGATCTGAAGTCCAAGTTTGGCAAGGCCGCTTGAACTGTCCCTTGAAAGCGTTTTTTGGAGGGGAGCGCTGCTCCCCTTTTTATTTTTTGACAGATATAGAGTGGCGTCCAGCGCGAGGAATCGTCCACCCCGCAAACTGACACTGCTACTCGGCGAAGGCAAGCGAGGCGCTCACTAACGACACGCCGAGGGCGCATTACTAGCACATCACACTCCGCTTCATCAGTTACACTCTCAGCTAATGAGGACATCCGAGCGCATTCTGGTTACCGCCACCCAGCTATTCAACGAACGGGGTGAGCGCAATGTGACCGCCAGCGATATCGCTCTAGAGCTCGATATGAGTCCCGGAAATCTTTATTACCACTTCAAGGGAAAAGACGCGATTCTCGGCGCCCTATTTACGGGATACTATCGAGCATTGGCTGGCATTCTCGCGACACCCATTCTGGAATCATCTTTTCTCGAGGACGAGAATGCACTCGAGCGTAGCTGGCTATTTTTGACGGTTTTGCTGGAAACCATGTACGACGCTCGTTTCCTTTACTCCAATCAAAACGATTTAATGCAGCGATATCCAGACATAGATCGCGGCATGCGCAGATTGATGTCGTTAAAAAAAGAGGCGGCGAAGCAGCTCGCCACCACCTTACTCGTTTCCGTCGATATCAGCTCGCAACCACAGCGCCTCCAACATGTGTCGGACAGCATGGCGCTGACGCTCATGCACTGGCTCAATTTTGAGCAGCTGTCGGCAGACCCTGTGTCACCACAGCAAACGGTTCATAGGGCGGTGTTGCAGGTTTTATCGCATTGCGCCCCCTACCTAGGCGACAAACAGGCCAATTTCTACGCAGAATGTGAACAAATCAACGCTCGACTACTCGACGATCGCGGTGCATGAGGTACTATTCACGGGTTGTAAGTAGCTGGCTGCGCGGCATCAAGCGCGAAAGAGTGACAACCGAGTCTGAACCTGAAAAGAATGGAGCTAAATCATGACTATCGCCATAGGAGATTGCATCCCAAACTGTACCTTGTCCGTTATGGGTAGTGAGGGCCCCGCGCCAGTTTCGACTGCAGACCTTTTCAACAATAACAAAATCTTAATGTTCGCCGTCCCGGGAGCCTTTACCCCCGGGTGCTCGATGACCCACTTACCGGGTTACGTCGCCAACGCGGATAAAATCAAAGAGATGGGAGTGGACGGAATAATTTGTCTGTCCGTGAACGACGTGTTCGTAATGCATGCTTGGGGCGAGGCGCAAAACTCTAACGATTCGCTCGTGATGTTGGCCGATGGCAATGGGGAGTTCACACAAGCCCTTGGCCTCGAGATGGATGCTACTGGGTTCGGAATGGCCATGCGTAGTCAGCGGTATGCCCTGATTGCGGAAGACGGCCACATCACACATCTCAACGTTGAGGAAGGGCCTGGTGTCGACGTCAGCTCTGCCGAGACCATGATGGCGCTACTCTGATGAACTCCTGCGCTGCGCGCCCCGCATAATCAGGACGCGCAGTAACAATGCACCCGGCCTGTCTATAAATCTGCCGAGATGCGCCGGGGAAGCGATTTCTTCTCGATGGAGTCCCCCCAGAGCCTCAAGCCAAAGTAGCATCGGCACACCGGCACCTGCATCTGTGACTCCCTTAAAACAGTTTAAAGCAATATCAGCCAAGCAACGCTGGCAATCACCCCCGCTCCGATCAGATTCAACACGAACCCCTCTCGCACCATGCGCCGTATGGACAACTCCCCACTCCCAAAAGCGACCGCGTTGGGTGCCGTCGCTACAGGTAGCATGAAGGCACAACTAGCGCTGAGCGCTGCCGGGACCATCAACCAAAGCGGATCTATTTCCGAGGCGATTGCCACGGCCACCAGTATGGGCATCAGCAAGGCCGTGGTAGCGGTATTAGAGGTTGCCTCGGTGAGGAATGTCACGCAGAGCGCTAGCAGCAACACCGTAGCAAAGCTGGGCAGCTTCGTAACCAATGTCATCGCGTCCCCCACTTCATTGCTGAGGCCCGAGGCGATAAAAGCGCGCGCTAAACAAATGCCGCCGCCGAATAAAAGCAGTACGCCCCAGGGAATTTGGCTAGCCTGCTGCCAGGTAATAAGCGCATTACCCCGACGGTCCCGCACAACGAACAAAGCTATCACCGCCAGCAAGGCGACAGATGCGTCATTAGCGGTGGGCAAGTCCATCCACTGCTGCCAACCGCCAAAGGGTTCCGCGCGCGTAATCCATGCCAGCGCCGTCAGCCCAAAGATAAACAGCACCCGCCGCTCAGCACTGCGCCATGGACCGGCTTCTGGGAGCACTATATCCAGCTCACGGGGCACACTCCGAGTAACCCACAACCACGCAAGAGGTAGCAGCATGCTAACGACAGGCAAACCCCACGACATCCACTGGCTAAAGCTGACCACTTGCCCTGTATTTTCCTGAAGGACCTGGACAAGAATCAGATTAGGCGGCGTCCCAATGGGTGTGCCCAGCCCACCAATACTGCAAGACCAAGCTAATCCCAGCAGCAGCGGCGGTGCCAGTTGCGCTCGATCTGAACAGGAGGCGAGCACAGCTAGCGCCACTGGCATGAGCATCAGAACAGACGCGGTATTGGAGATCCACATGCTGAGCAACGCGCCAGCCAACATGAAACCCAGCACGAGCTGGCGAGGCCGCTGTGCGCCCACTAGGTTGACGACCGTCAGGGCAATCCTGTGATGTGCGCCAGTGCTCTCCATGCCCCGGGACAGCAAAAACCCGCCCATCAAAAGAATAATCAGCGGCGAACCTACAGACGCAGCCACCTGCTCGGCACTGAGAATATCCGTTAGGGGGAATACTGCTATCGGCAGCAGCGATGTAACAGGGATCGGTATGGGTTCAAAAATCCACCACATCATACACAGCCATGCCACGACCGAGGTGACCATGATCGGTTGGGTTTGCTCGGTGGCGGATAGCAAGAAGGCGAGACACAGACCGGAAACCACGCCGGGGAAAATGGTCTCTCTAGGATCAAGGTAGGTCGTCAGCGTCATCTACTGTATGCTCTCCAACATTCGACCTTGTGTAAACTCCCCAACATGCCACCCACTCCTCCCGCGCAGCTGATTGATAGCTTTGATCGCCGGATCTCCTATCTGCGTCTCTCCGTCACTGATCGCTGCGACTTTCGGTGTCAATATTGCATGGCGGAGACCATGGAATTCTTGCCTCGCGCAGGGGTACTGACGATTGAGGAATTGATCAGAACAGCTCGACTTTTCACAGAGCTCGGGGTTCGTAAGATACGCGTAACGGGTGGAGAACCCCTGATTCGTCGCGGCGTCGACGAACTTTTCGCTGGCCTAGGCGAGCTGCCCGGCCTCGAGACACTTGCTCTGACCACCAACGGCAGTCAGCTTGCCAAGCAAGCGACCCATTTGCGCGACGCAGGTGTTAGCTCAGTTAATATAAGCTTGGATAGTCTAAACCCGTCACGTTTTCACGCGATTACGCGTATCGGTCATCTCGATGCTGTGATAAACGGCATTGAGGCCGCCATTACCGTGGGCCTCAAGCGGATCCGGCTCAATGCAGTGATCCTAAACGGGGTCAACCGCGATGAAACGCTATCTTTAACGCGCTTCGCTATCGACAAAAACATCCACATTGCCTTCATTGAAGAAATGCCGCTTGGTCACGTCAACGTAGGAGGCAAGGCTCTCGCCTATGTGTCATCGGACGACATAAAAGCGGAACTCGAGCAGCACTTTGAGCTACAAGCGCTTAGCAGTAGGGCAGACGCAGGTCCCTCGAGAGACTTTCGCATTGCGGGTACCCGCACCGAGGTAGGATTCATCTCACCGCACAGCCACAACTTCTGTTCACAGTGTAATCGGCTGCGCATTAGCGCCGAGGGCCGTTTACTCATGTGCCTTGGTAACGAAGAATCCATAGACTTGCGTGACCTGCTTCGCTCTGGCTACAGCGATGAGGACATTAAAACCTTTATCATAGACAGCCTGTCCATCAAGCCTGAGCGACATATCTTTGACCGACCTAATGAACCACAGATCGTTCGGTTCATGAATGCGACAGGTGGCTAACTTACTTAAACCGAGAGAATCCTGTGTCAGATAACCACTATCCCGCCCTGCACGATGTCGATGCAATTCAGCAGGCTTTTGAGTCTGCGGGCTATATTTGCACCCGCCGGATCGCCACAGTGGTTCGATTAGCGGCTGCTCTGGAGAAGCCCATGCTGATCGAGGGCCCGCCAGGCGTCGGCAAGACCGAGCTAGCAAAAACCTGCGCGATGGTAGTCGACCGACCCCTGGTCAGGCTGCAATGCTACGAAGGGCTGGATGAAAGCAAGGCACTTTATGAATGGAAGTACGGTAAGCAGTTGCTTTACACCCAGTTACTAAAGGAGCAGTTAGGCGACGTGCTGGAAGGTGCTCAGGGATTATCCGAGTCGATGGCACGGTTACGCCAGTTAAGTGATGTTTTTTACTCAGAGGATTTCCTCGAGTCGCGGCCGCTGCTCAAAGCCATGGAAGAGCAGCAAGGTGGCGTTCTCCTGATCGACGAAATTGACAAAGCGGACTTCGAATTTGAATCCCTGCTGTTGGAAGTACTGTCTGATTTTCAAGTTTCCATTCCAGAGCTGGGCACGATTGAGGCGCGATCCAAACCATTGGTTTTTTTAACCAGTAACGACACCCGGGACCTGTCAGATGCGCTCAAGCGGCGGTGTTTACACTTGCACATCCCGTTTCCCACCGTCGGACTGGAAGCAAGGATTGTGGAAAGTCGTGTCCCAGATCTCACCCAATCGATGACCGAACAACTGGTTCGATTTGTACAGGCGGTTCGCTCACTTGATCTCAAGAAAGCGCCCGCCATATCAGAGACAGTAGATTGGGCAAGGTGTCTCGTACTGTTACATGCTCGCGATCTGGACAGTGATTTGGTTACCGACACACTAAATGTGCTCCTTAAATACGAAGGGGATATACAGACTGCGGAGGGGCATTTACCGAAACTCATGGCGGCCGCGGCGGGCTAGAGACATTGAAGCCCGTGCCTGAGGCCAAGGTCTCACCCTCCGCCAGCAGTGATCAACTTCTTGATTTTGTGCAGTACCTGCGCGGGAAAAAAATTCCAGTGTCGCCAGCCGATACACTCGACGCGGTCGAGGTCGCCGAACTGACAGGCTATACTGATAGAACGTTACTCAAGCACGGCCTCGCAGCTGCGCTCGCGAAGACGAAGGATGAGTTGACGCTGTTTGAGGCGGCGTTCGACGAGTACTTTCAACCCGGAAACTTGAATAGTCTTGCCAACCAATCCCCCACCCACTCCCAGAACGATGCGGAACCCCCGCCTGCGCCGGACAGGGGACCTTCAAATGAGCAGGCGTCCAAACCCAATCTGGAGCCTCTGGAAGGCCTGCGTGGCAATGCGCTCTTTAACGCATTGGAATCGCAGGATGAAGCGTCGCTGTCTGTCGCCATTGAAGCCGCGGCCGCAGAGGCGAAAGTAGAAGAAATCATTCTGTTTACTCAACGTGGTCAATATGTACGCAAAATGCTCGATGCTTTGGGAGACGAAACGTTAAGGGAAGCCGCTATCGAGTTTGAGCAGAGTGAACCCGCTGCGTTTGAGGCGTTACAAGCGCTACGGGAGGAACTCCGCGAGCGGGTCAGAGATCGCGTTGAACGCGCCTACCTCATCCACGCCAGCGCTGCGACGGAGGACCTGCTCGATGAATCTCTGTCAAAGATCAAGTTAGGTAACGTCGATCACGGCCAGATGGCGCGCCTAAAAAGATTGATTGATCGTATGGCGCGCAAGCTCGCCGCTCGGCACGGGCGTCGCCGGCGGCGCTTTCGTAAAGGCAAGTTGCATGTCGCCGAGACGGTACGCCAAGCCATCCCAACTGATGGCGTGCCGTTTCATCCTCGCTGGCGCAAAACAGAGCGAAAGAGGCCCCAGATCATGGCAATTTGCGATGTCAGCGGTTCAGTTGCGGCTTACGCTAAGTTTTTGCTGATGTTTCTGTACGCGCTTCAAGACTTGCTGCCACGAACGCGAAGTTTTGCCTTCTCGGCAGCGCTAGGCGAGGTCAGCGATCTGTTTGCCCAGCTGCCCGTTGAGGAAGCGATCGAGCGGGTCAACTTGAAATACGGCGGCGCGACGGATTACGGGCGGGCACTGCAGGACTTCTCAGACTTGGCACTGGCCGAGGTTAACAGCGCGACCACGGTCATCATTCTGGGTGACGCCCGGAACAATCAAGCCGACCTAAAAATCTACCTGTTAGGGGAGATTAAGGCGCGCGCAAGGCAAGTTATTTGGCTCAATCCCGAATCACTCCGGCTTTGGGGCACCGGCGATTCGGAAATGTTACAGGTGAAAAGACACTGTCACATGGCCAGAGAGTGCAATAACTTGAGGCAACTAGAGAAGATTGTTGACAAACTGCTGTCGGACCGACGCTAACAAATATCAGACGAATTGGTCACAGTTTTATCCAGAAGCACCGTTGCAGCCACTGAGCATCGTTACTTAATTTCAATAAGTGGCCACAGTGATGGGCTTCGGATGAAAGTCACAGACATTCATGCATCAAGTGGGGTAAAACCAACCACAGGGCGGGCAAGCGGAGATAAAAAGACAAACGTTAAAGTCACTGCTCCCTGTCATGACTGATGATCAATCGTTAAACAGCATCGCAGATGCCGCCACTTGTATCAGCGCCCCATCCATGGATTTAAAGGTTCCGTATATAGAAACGAACTCTGTACGGTGCCTGTCGCGCCCCGTACACTCCGCACCACCGTAACTTGGCCCCTTATGGCAATTGCCTGGGGGCATTAGCATCAGTAAGTCACAGAGGAGCCCTTGTGGCCAGTAATGCGTCCGTTTTCTGGCAGCTTCTTGAGGCTGAGCCCAAATGGCTTGGCC
>MDTG01179591.1_pt1 | contig 10745 bp, 5 predicted proteins | sample 811421 | NCBI WGS metagenome assembly MDTG01 (sample SAMN05326645, study PRJNA326480) | marine metagenome | isolation source: seawater | place: Pacific Ocean: South East | collected 2011
CCGTGTTGATTGGCTTCAGCCGCATCCACCTCGGGGTGCACTACCCCGGGGACGTGCTCGGCGGATTTGTCGTGGGCTGGGGCGTCGGCGCCCTCGCGCTACAGATGGCCCGCCATTGGGTGTCTCCTTTGGCCGAAAATCCAACGACAAGCCATGGCTGAGGGCATCACAGCCATGACCTGGGTCGCCGTCTTTTTTGGCGGCGGGGTGGGCAGCGTGTTGCGCTTTGGGCTAGGACAAGCCCTGCGTGTGGTGCAGGCCGGACCCTTTCCTTGGGCGGTGCTTGCGGCGAACGTCTTGGCCACGGCCCTTCTTGCTTGGTGCGCCGTGGCGGGCGCCGACCAATGGGGACGAACCTCCCCCATGTGGTTCTTCATGACCGTGGGGGTTTGTGGCGGATTCAGCACGTTTTCCACCTTTGCCTGGGACACCTTGCGCCTGTGGGAAAACGGTGGGTGGCCCCTGGCCGTCGCCAACGTGGCGTTGTCGGTGGTGGGTTGCGTCGCAGTGAGCTGGTGGGTGGCACGGGCGTACGCGTCCACTTGAGGCGTTGCCGAGGGCACGCAAGCGACCTATCTTCGGGCACCATGAAGCACGCGTTTTCCACCTGCGCCGCAGCCCTCTTGATAACGGGATGCTCCGTTCAAACAGAAGTCCAACTGGGCGGCAGTGAGCCCCACGACCCTCCCAAGCTCGTCGTCGGCATCACGGTGGATCAAATGCGTGCGGACTACCTCACGCGTTTTGGGGCTTGGTCGGACGCCGCGTCACCGGCCACCTTCGGCGAAGGTGGATTCAGGCGCATGGTGGAAGAAGGCTTTGCGTGCAGGGACCACCACTTCGGCTACGCGCCCACCTACACCGGCCCAGGTCACGCCTCCATCTACACCGGCACCACGCCCACCGTGCATGGCATCGTGGCCAACGATTGGTACGACCGCGACTCCGGGTCCAGCGTCTACTGCGCTTCGGACACCTCGGTGCGAGGCGTGCACGGCGGCGGCGTGGACGTCGACGGTTCGGTTCTGGGGTCTTCTGGCCAAATGTCTCCCCACCGCATGCTCTCCTCCACCCTCGGAGACGAGTTGAAAATGGCCACGGGCGGACAAGCCAAGGTGTATGGCGTAAGCATGAAAGACCGAGGGGCCATTTTGCCAGCGGGGCATGCCGCAGACGGGGCGTTTTGGTTCTACGGCAAGGATTTGGGTCACTTTGTCTCGAGCACACATTACGGGGACTCGCTTCCGGCATGGTTGGTGGAATTGAACGAATCAGGCCAGCCCGAGCGTTTGATGGCCCAAGGATGGGACCGACTTCGGGATGAAGCGGTTTACGGCCAATGCCTGCCCGACAACAATCCCTACGAAGGGCCTTTCAAAGGCGAGTTGCGCCCCACCTTCCCGTATGACCTCCAGGCTTTGCGAGACCAAAATGGTGGGTTTGACCTGCTCAAGGGCACGCCAGGAGGAAACACCCTCATTGTGGACTTTGCCCTGGCTGCCATTGCTGGCGAAGGGTTGGGCGAAGACGACGTCACCGATTTGCTCGCACTGAGCTTCAGCGCCACCGATTACGTGGGCCACCGCGTGGGTCCCCATGCCCAAGAGACCATGGACATGTACCTGCGGCTGGACATGGAACTGAAGCGCTTGTTCGATGCGTTGGACGAACAAGTGGGCCAAGGCCGATGGACCGCCTTCCTCTCCGCCGACCACGGCGGGGCCAACGTGCCGTCGCACGCCGCTTCGATGGGCCTCCCAACGGGATACTGGAAGCCCGGGAATTTGGTCGACAAGGTGGAAGAAGAACTGCAAGATCGCTGGGGCTTCACGCCTGCCGGAGTGCCCTGGATTTTGCGTCACAGCAACGACCAAATTTTCCTGAATCACCCATTGATTCACGAGAGGGGCCTCGATCGCGACGCCATGGCGCGTTTCGTGGCCGAGCGTTGCGCCACCGAACCGGGACTGAGCAAGGCGGTGGCAGCCTGCGACGCCCCGGCCATGGCAGCCAACGACCCCGTGGTGGCACGCTTGGTTCGCGGGCATCGTCCCGGACACTCCGGAGACGTCTTCCTGGTGCCACAACCCGGATGGATCGACTACAGCCGCACGGGCACCACCCACGGCTCGGCGTTTCCGCAAGACACCCACGTCCCTGCCCTGTTTTTGGGCTCAGGCGTCGCACACGGGGAAACGTACAAGCGAACCTGCATCCGTGACATTGCCCCTACCATGGCCCAAATCATGCGCAGCCCTTACCCCAATGGCACCACGGGCAAACCCATTGCCGAAGCCATTCAGCCATGAGCCATGCACCCTCTGTCCTCGTCCGCGTGTGGCGAGATGTTCCCAAGCAACGCCTCCAGTTCGAGGCCCAATTCCCTGACACGGGCCAAGCTTGGAACCTGCAACTTCCGACGTGGAGACCCGGACGTTACGAGCTTGGCAACTTCGCGCAATACCTCATGGACGTCTCAGGGGTCACCGCCGATGGGCAAGCCTCTCGCCTTCCCAAACGCGGTTTGCATTCTTGGAGGGTGCCCGAAGGGGTCACGACCGTCCGGTGGACGTTTCACGCCGACATCCTCAACGCGGGATCCACGTGCGTGGAAGAAGACCTCTACTACGTCAACCCCGTGAACTGCTTCATGTACGATGTGGACCGACAAGGCCTTGCCTACGAGATCCGCCTTGAAGACTTGACGCTGGACGACCGATGGGGGTTGGCGACGGCCATGCCCTGGGACGACCAAGGCGGGGTCCCTACGCTGCATGCAAGAGACGTGCAGCATTTGATGGATTGCCCTTGGATGGCGTCGCCCAAGCTTTGGCACGAAGTCTACCGCGAACAAGGCGTGGATGTCCACCTATGGATCCACGACTGCCTCCCTTCGAACACGAACCGATTCGTGGCAGACCACGTGGCATTCACGCGTGCCCAAATCGCGAGCTTCAAGTCGTTCCCGGTCGACGAGTACCACTTCCTGTACCTCTTCCCGGATCGCGAGGTGCGTCATGGCGTGGAACACGAAGACAGCACGGTCATCGCCATGGGGCCTGCCGCACGCATCCAATCGGAGGAAGGCTACATGGAAATCATCGGCATCGCGAGCCACGAGTTGTATCACACGTGGAACGTGAAACGCATCCGCCCCGCCGAATGGATGCCCTACGACTTCACCGGCCCTTGCCCCTCGGAGTTGGGCTACGTCGCAGAAGGCGTCACGACCTACATGGGCGACTTGTTTCTGTTCGAAGCGGGGGTGGTGGATTTGCAAGGATGGTGCGCGTTGATGACCAAACTCTTGGAGCGCCACCTGAACAACCCTGGACGGCTGAACATGAGCGTGGCGGCGTCCAGCTACGACACCTGGCTCGACGGCTACCGAATGGGCGTGCCCGGTCGCAAGGGAAGCATCTACGTTGAAGGTGCGGTGTTGGCCTTTTTGTGCGATTGCCGCATCATGGAACTCACAGGGGGCAAGGCCTCACTCAGCACCGCCATGACGTTGTTGTGGGAGCGTTTTGGTCGTCCGCGACGGGGCCTCGACGCCGACAGCTACTGGAACACCCTGGAAGAAGTGGCTGGCGCCTCGTTGGCGGATTTGCGCACGAACCACGCCGAAGGTGTCGAGGACACATGGGAACCACTCGTTCACGCCATGTCCACCCAAGGACTCACCTTGACCCGTTCGAAAGACGACCAAGGCGTGACCCGCGTGACCATTCGTTGATCACAACCCGTCGGCGCCTCCCATGGCGTAACGAATGAGGTTGGCGCCCATTTGGAGGGCGGCTTGGCGAACCGCTTCTGGGTCGCGGTGCACTTGGTAATCTTCCCAACCGTCGCCCAAGTCGCACTCGACGTCGTAAAAACAAACAAGCCGGCCGTCGACAAACAACCCCAAGCCCCGAGGCGGCAAGTCGTCGTGCTCGTGAACCTTGGGAAGTCCCTCGTCGAAACCAAACTTTTGATGGTAAACAGGATGGTCAAACGGCACCTCCACCCAATCCCTGTCGGGAAAGACCTTCGCCATGGCGCTTCGCACGAAAGGATCCATGCCGTAGTTGTCGCTGATGTGCAAGAAGCCTCCTGACGTCAGGTAGGTCCTGAGCTGCTCCGCTTCTCGGTTGGAGAACACCACGTTGCCGTGACCGGTCATGTGGATCCATGGATGGTTGAACAAATCGGGGGATCCCACCTCCACGTAGGGCACGGTTGCCGCCAAATCCATGCCCATTTCCTCGTTGCAAAAACGCACCAAGTTGGGCACGGCGGTGGGGTTGGCGTACCAGTCACCTCCTCCTCGGTATTGCAACACGGCCAGTTGCACGTCGGCCACTGTTTGGGCTGGGCTTGGCAAAACGATGCCGATCCAGACCGCGCAGCCAAGGATGCATCCGCGCACCCACCCGTTCGATGGAATCCAACTTGCCATGGCGCAAAGGTAGTCCAGCGTGCGCCGAATGCCGGGCCCCATCGCGGGTTTCGCCTTGGTTTTTGTCTTATATTCGCGCACCTGAAATTGAACCTACGCGATCATGCAGAACAAAAACATCCTCGTCGTTTTCACAGTGTTGTTGGCCCTTGCCACGCTGTACACCCTCTCGTTCAACCGAGTGGCGAGCCAGTACGAGAAGCAAGCGGACGAGTTTGGTGCCTACGTGGCCGACTCCTTGGAACGCGAAGGCGCCCTCGGAAACCAAACCTTCGAGGAAGCCGCTGCCCAGGCGGCACGCGAGTTCCTTCGCGACAGCGCTTCGGCAGAGATCTACTCCATCCCCTTGCTCCCCATCAGCCACACCTACCGTGAGGTGAAAGAGCAGGAGTTGAACCTCGGCCTCGACCTGAAAGGCGGCATGAGCGTGACCCTCGAAGTCAGCTTGCCCGACCTTCTCATTGCCTTGTCCGACTACAGCGACAACGAAGATTTCCGCGGATCCATTGCTGCAGCCAAAGCCTTGCGCAACAGCACAGGCGACGACTTCATCACGCTGTTTGAGCGTGCTTGGACGGAGCGCGCACCCGAAGTGGAATTGTGGCGCATCTTCCACAACATGGAGAACAAAGACCTCTTCCCTGCCAAGAGCACGGACGACGAGGTGTTTGCCATCCTTCGCACCGAAGCCCAAACGGCCATCGACAACACCGAGAGCATCATTCGCAAGAGGATTGACCAGCTCGGCGTCGCCCAGCCCAACGTGCAGAAGCTCCAAAACGGCCGCATCCTTGTCGAACTTCCTGGCATCGACGACCGCGAGCGTGCCCGCAAGCAGTTGAAGAGCACCGCCAACCTCGAATTCTGGGAAACCTACTTCAACGACGAGGTCATTGGTCGCCTTGGCGCAGCCAACGAAGCCTTGGGTCGTGCCATGAGCCCTGAGCTCTACGGCGAAGACGCCCCGGCGGATTCGGCCATGAGCCAAGACCAAATGCGCGCCAAGAACCCCTTGTTCGCCGCGTTCCAAATGGAATTGGGGCGCCGCAGCCCTGTGGTCGGCTACGCCTTGACGAGCGACACGAACCGCGTGAACGACTTGCTGAGCAAGCCTGAGGCACGCACCGCGTTGGGCAACGACCTCCGTCTCTTGTGGGAAGCGAAGCCGGCCACCAACGTGGCCCAGCTCTACGCCATCAAAGACGCGTCAGGCAAAGGAAAGGCGGAATTGAACGGCAAGAGCATCATTGATGCGCGCGTGTCGTACGACGAGATTGGTGACGTCGTGGTCAGCATGACCATGAACGGCGAAGGAACCCTCGCATGGGGATCCATGACCGAACGTTGCGCCAAGGAAAACAACCGCGCCGTGGCCGTCGTCCTCGACAACTTGGTCTTCAGCGCACCAAACGTCCAAACCGCCATCACCAACGGCCGCTCCCAAATCAGCTTCGGCGCTGGGCAGTCGGCCGAGGAAAAGCTTGCAGAAGCGGAAGACCTCGCTGGCCTCTTGAAGGCTGGCTCCCTCCCCGCCCCTGCGCGCATCGTGGATGAAGTGAGTGTTGGACCTCAGCTCGGAGAGGAAAACATCAAGGCGGGCTTGAGCTCGTTCGTCATCGCCCTGCTTGTGGTGCTGGCCTACATGATGTTCTACTACCGCGGGGCAGGCCTCGTGTCCAACGTGGCCTTGATCGCCAACCTGTTCTTCTTGATTGGTGCCTTGGCATCGCTTGGCGCCGCACTGACGCTCCCAGGCATCGCGGGGATCGTGTTGACCATCGGCATGGCCGTGGACGCCAACGTGCTCATCTACGAGCGCATCCGCGAAGAAATGCGTGGCGGCAAAGGGTTGATGGTCGCACTCAAGGAAGGCTACTCCAAGGCCTACAGCGCCATCATTGACGCCAACTTGACGACGCTGTTGACGGCGTTTGTCCTCTACTCCTTCGGAAGCGGTGCGATCCGTGGATTTGCCACGACGCTGATCATCGGCATCTTCACCTCGCTCTTCAGCGCCATCGTGTTGACGCGTTTGATCTTCTTCACCCGCTTGGAGAACAAAAAAGGCATCTCCTTCTACACCGAAGCGACCAAAAACTGGTTCACCAACACCGCCATCGACTTCATTGGGAAGCGTCGCCGGTTCTACTTGCTCAGCGGATTGCTCGTGGCAGGTGGCTTGGCTTCTTTGATGAGCCGTGGCTTGAACCAGGGAGTTGAATTCACCGGAGGAACCACCTTCGACATTTCGTTTGAAGAGGCGGTGGATCCCGAGGTGGTTCGCGGTGCACTTGCCGAAGCGTTCACCGAAGACGGCGTGCCAGGCAACCCACTCGTCCAAACGAAGGATTCTGCCGAGAAGCTCCGCATCATGACCAACTTCATGATTGACAGCGAAGCCGAAGACGTCGACGAGCAAATCAACGCTGCCTTGGCCAGCGGTTTGGCTTCGGTGGGAGGCGACTACACGGTCGACATGTACAACAAGGTGGACAGCACCATTTCGGACGACTTCCGAAGCGGCGCCCAAAACGCCACGATTTTCTCGCTCATCATCATCTTCTTGTACATCTTCTTCCGTTTCCGGAAGTGGCAGTACGGCTTGGGTGCATTGGTGGCCATGACGCACGACGTCATTGTCGTGTTGGCGGTCTTCTCCATTTTCTGGGGCATCCTCCCCTTCACCATGGAAATTGACCAGGCCTTCATCGCCGCCATTTTGACAGTCATCGGTTACTCCATCAACGACACGGTGGTTGTGTTTGACCGAATCCGTGAATACGTGGGGTTGTACGGAAGCAAGAAGTCAGACGAAGAGCTGATGAACAGTGCCCTGAACAGCACGTTGAGCCGGACCATCAACACCTCTCTCTCGACGTTTGTCGTGTTGCTCACCATCTTCTTGTTGGGCGGCGACAACATCAAAGGATTCGTGTTTGCCTTGATGATCGGCGTCATCGTTGGAACCTACAGCTCAATCTTCATCGCAACCCCATCTGTGCTGGACTTCAGCAAGCGGTTGACGAGCTGATTTTCAGCACATTCCGTCGATTTTTCGACCAAGAAAACCAGCCTCTCGGGCTGGTTTTTTTTTGCCCAAAGGCGACGTCACCAGCTCGCCTCAAAAGCTGTTGGTCGAGCTGATTGGCGCATTCATTGGTAAAAATGGAACTTTCGTTGGTTATTTTTCGTATTTTGTCGAGTTAAGTATCCTCTCTGCGCCATGGATTGTCGTCATACACTCGGTTCACACCCCAAGCACTCTACCTCGATGCCTTGGAATTTCCTACCCTCCACTCCGACACGCTTCGTTGCGTTGCTCGGGGTCTTTTTGTTTTTTGGAAGCATCTCTACGGCTTGGGCCGACCCGGGTTGCACCAACCCACTGGCGTGCAACTTCGACGCCAACGCCACCGAAGACGACGGCAGTTGCGACTACCTCTCTTGCTTGGTGTTCGGCTGCATCAACCCTTCGGCATGCAACTTCAATCCCGACGCGGACTACAACGATGGCTCTTGTGAATACGCAACTTGCGCAGGTTGCATGAACGAGGAGGCATGCGACTACGACCCAGAGGCGACGATTGCTGGCCCTTGCAACGACTTCACGACGTGCTACGGATGCACAGACCCTGTGGCCCCGAACTACGACCCGGACGCAACGTTCGACGATGACTCGTGTGAAATTCCAGGTTGCACCATCGTGGGCGCCTGCAACTTCGACCCCAACGCGAACGCCAACGACGGTTCTTGCGATTTCTACTCATGCCTTCCCAGCGGTTGCCTGAACCAGAACGCGTGCAACTACGACCCTGCAGCCATCGTCTCGGACGGCTCCTGCGAATTTCCCGAAAGTGGCTACGATTGCGACGGTGCTTGCTTGCTTGATTCTGACGGAGACGGCGTGTGCGACCCCTTTGAAGTGTCCGGATGCACCGATGAGGACGCCATCAACTTTGACGAGGATGCCACCGAGAACGACGGCTCTTGCATCGATGCCGTTCCTGGTTGCCAAGATCCCACCGCCTGCAACTTCAACGTGTTGGCGAACGTGGACGATGGCAGCTGCGAATTCACCTCTTGCGCAGGGTGCTTGAGCCCCAGCGCCTGCAACTACGACGCCACGGCGGTCTACCCAGCCACATGCGAATTCCCCGACGCGGGCTACGACTGCGACGGCAATTGCTTGAGCGATTCCGACGGCGACGGCGTGTGCGATCCTTTCGAAATCCAAGGCTGCACCAACGAGGAAGCGTGCAACTTCGACCCAGAAGCGACGGAATTGGATGGCTCATGCGATTTTGACTCCTGCGCAGGATGCACGAACTCGTTCGCATGCAACTACGACCCCGACGCAACCACCGACGACGGAAGCTGCGACTATTTCTCCTGCATCGTCTTTGGCTGCACCACGGAATCGGCTTGCAACTACGACCCCGACGCGACGTACGCCGACGGAAGCTGCGAGTTCACGACTTGTGCAGGGTGCACCAACCCCCTCGCCTGCGACTACGATCCTGAAGCGACCATCAGCGCACAGTGCACGGACTTCTCGTCTTGCCTCGGTTGTTTGGACCCTGAAGCTGACAACTACGACCCAGAAGCAACCCAAGACGGAGGCAACTGCATTTTCCTCGGTTGCACCATTCCCGCCGCTTGTAACTACGACGCATCGGCCAACTCCGACGACGGATCCTGCGAGTACACGAGCTGTGCAGGTTGCTTGAATCCCATTGCCTGCAACTACGACGAAGAAGCCATCCTTTCAGGGGATTGCACCTTCGCCGAAAACGGCTACGATTGCGACGGAAACTGCTTGGAAGACACGGACAACGACGGCATTTGTGACCCCTTCGAAGTGCTCGGTTGCACCAACCCAGAAGCCGTCAACTTCGACAGCGATGCCACCGACGACGATGGCTCTTGCTTCGTCTTGACCGAGGGTTGCATTGATCCTTCTGCTTGCAACTACGACGAGGGGGCAAACACCGACGACGGCAGCTGCGAATTTGACTCCTGTGCCGGCTGTTTGAACGAAACGGCGTGCAACTACGACCCTGCAGCCATCTATCCCGGGACGTGCGAATTCCCCGAGTATGGATACAATTGCGACGGCTCGTGCATTGCCGACAACGACGGAGACGGCATCTGCAATCCGTTTGAAATTCCCGGTTGCACAGCCACAGATGCCTGCAACTACGACCCCGAAGCCACCGACGACGACGGGTCATGCGACTTCATCTCATGCAACGTGCCCGGTTGCACCAACCCCTTTGCCTGCAACTTCGACCCTGAAGCGGTGGTCAACGACGGTTCGTGTGACTTCGTGAGTTGCTTGTCTTTTGGTTGCACCAACGAATCTGCGTGCAACTACGATTCTGAGGCGAACTACAACGACGGATCTTGTGAATACACCAGCTGTGCCGGGTGCACCAACCCCCTCGCCTGCGACTACGATCCGGAAGCAATCATTGCAGCGGGCTGTTTTGACTACACTTCTTGTGTCGGATGCACCGACCCTGACGCCGCCAACTACGACGAAGACGCCACCCAAGACAACGGTTCCTGCCAATTCCCCGGGTGCACGGTGGAAGGCGCTTGCAACTACGACGAGACGGCCAACTACAACGACGGTTCATGCGATTTCTACTCGTGCTTGGTGCAGGGCTGTTTGAACGAAACGGCATGCAACTACGACCCAGATGCCGATTTGCCTGGCACCTGCGAATACCCTGACGCAGGATACGATTGCGACGGCAACTGCTTGGTCGACACGGATGGCGACGGCATTTGCGACCCCTTTGAAATTTCAGGCTGCACGGATTCCTCCGCGTTGAACTACGACGAGGAAGCCACGGAAGACAACGGATCCTGCATTTTGCCAGTGGAAGGCTGCACCACGGAGGGAGCTTGCAACTTCAATGTCCTGGCCAACGTCGACGACGGGTCATGCGAATACGAATCATGCGTGGGATGTTTGTCCGAAGCGGCTTGCAACTACGACCCCAATGCGGTCTATGCCGGGGACTGTGAATACCCCGAAATGGGCTACGATTGCGACGGCAACTGCTTGAGTGACTTTGATGGCGACGGGGTTTGCGATCCGTTTGAGGTGTTGGGCTGCGACGACCCAGAGGCTTTGAACTACAACCCAGACGCCACCCAAGACGACGGCACGTGCATCGACGTGGTCAACGGATGCACCGACGCCGATGCATGCAACTTCAACCCCGACGCCAACGTGGACGATGGGTCTTGTGACTTTGAGGTTTGTGTTGGCTGTTTGGTGGAAGGGGCCTGCAAC
>MDTG01202945.1_pt1 | contig 10745 bp, 10 predicted proteins | sample 811421 | NCBI WGS metagenome assembly MDTG01 (sample SAMN05326645, study PRJNA326480) | marine metagenome | isolation source: seawater | place: Pacific Ocean: South East | collected 2011
CAAAAATAAAAAACCCTCATCAATATGCTGATAAGGGTTTTAATGTCGGGGTGGAGGGATTCGAACCCCCGACCCCCTGCTCCCAAAGCAGGTGCGCTACCAAACTGCGCCATACCCCGAAACCCAGGTATCATTGCAAGATGGGCGATGATACGCACAGGCATAACGAGCGTCAACAAAATATTCACGATAACTCAAAATTTAAAGACCAAATTTAATCTTAAATCGATTACCTTCTTGGATAAAAGCTAATTTTTCCTCATTACTTAAATCCTTGCTGGACATCCCTCCTTCGAGCATACTATCTGAAGTTAGTATAAAAAGCTGTATTTGGAAGAATTTCACAATAAGAAGTCAACCTAGGTCTTAGTCGCACTGATGCACTTTCAATTATAATGACATTGTTTCAAAGCAAAAATTTAACCCTATAATACGATGCAACTTTTTTTTTCAGACCTTCATCTTTCTTCCACACGCCCCAAGCAAGTTACGCTATTTCTAGAGTGCCTAGAAAAAGCAGGTAAGGAAGCAAATTCAGTTTTTATTCTTGGAGACCTTTTTGACTTTTGGGTAGGCGATGACGACTTTCGCTACCCTGCCGCCGAAGTCAAACAAGCACTTCGACTACTCACTTCTGCGGGAACGCGTTTATTTTTATCGGTTGGAAATAGAGATTTTCTCCTTGGGGATAAATTCGCTGAAGAAACTGGGGCTGTACTTCTGTCTGACTATGAGATTATAGATTTAGATGGGGAAAGGACCTTGATTACTCATGGAGATCTTCTGTGCACCAAGGACAGAACTTATCAAAGATTCCGAAAGGTGGTTCGAAACAAATTTATCCAAAAAATTTTTTTATCGCTGCCGCTATCGTTACGTGTAAACATAGCTAACAAAACCCAAAATGAAACACTTAAATCGACGAAAAAAAAACCGATGAAAATTATGGATGTTGAGCCCGGCCAGGTTAAGCGTCTAATGAAGTACCATAAATCAACTTTGCTCATTCACGGCCATACTCATCGCCCAGCAATCCATGCCATCGGGATTGAAGGTAAAAAACATCGTAGGGTTGTATTGGGGGACTGGTGTGATCCAAACCCTTACCTTTTCATCTATCAACTTGATGACCAACGACTGATACGAGCCAATGATTACTTAAGAAACCTCCTTAACTGAATTTGCCGATTTCTGCCCTCAGGTAATCCCAATCGAAAAAAGGACCTGGATCGGTCTTCCTGTCTGGAGAAACATCACTGTGACCGACTACTGCATCTATATTTACTCGCTGATATAATCCGAATATGCTGACCAATAAATCGACCAGACTTAAGTACTGTTCTGGCTCGTAAGGTTGACTGTCACTACCCTCTAGCTCTATTCCTATCGAGAAATCGTTGCAACCTTTTCTACCCTCCCAAGCACTCTCCCCAGCGTGCCAAGCTCTCTTGTTCAAATCAACAAATTGTGTAATATCTCCCAACCTGTCCACAAATAGATGAGATGAAACCCTAAGGCCTCTTATTTTCTCAAAATATTCGTGCTCACCCCAATTTAGGGAGTTGGTAAAAAATTTTTCTATATGACCACCACCAAATTGTTCGGGTGGTAGGCTTATAGCATGAATGATGATTAACTCTACTTCACAGTGCGGCGGTCGATCATCGTAATTGTCAGAGGGCAAAACTTTAGTCCCAGAGAGCCAGACATTCTTCTCTTCCATGCCCTTATTAGCCATTTATACTATGCTATTTTTTTGGTTTTGCATGAACAAGCGCGAACTCTGGCACTCTAGATTCGAAATGACTCACGACATCGAGCCCTGCTTTAGAAAATAGATTTTCTAATCTAGATTTGGTGAATTTTCTGCTAACTTCAGTGAGAATAGAATCTCCTGCCTGAAAATGAATCCTTTTTTTTATATCTTTTAGATAAACTTCCTGACTTTCAAGACAAACCAAATACATTTCTATCTGAAACTTCACTGGGTTATATATCGCATGGTGGACAAAATTATCCAGCTTGAAATCACCTCCAAGTCGTTTATTAAAAACAGCCAATAGATTAAGATTAAATTTTGCCGTAACACCGTTCGCATCATTATAAGCCGCATTTAAAATAGCAGGTGCTTTGACCAAATCGGCTCCTAACAGTAGGCTATCACCAGATTTCATTAGCGCTCGAACTTCTCTTAAAAGAAGCAAGGATTCAGACTCAGTTAAATTGCCAATCGTTCCGCCGAGAAAAAGAAAAAGATTTTGGTTTGTGCTATTTTTAAATCCGGAAAGACCTCTCATATAGTCGCCAACTATAGGATGCACAGATAACCAATCATATTGTTCAGATAACTCTTTCTTACTCGCCAGCAAGATCTCAGGACAAACATCTATTGGATAATATTCTGGGAAACATTTGGAGGACTGGCACGCATCTAATATCCGTCTAGTTTTCCTACTAGTACCGCTACCTAACTCAAAAATCGCATCTGGTTTCAAATCATTTATCAAGCTAGGGGATATTACTTTAAGCAGTCCATCTTCGGCTCGTGTCGGATAATATTCCGGGACATCACAAATCTGATCAAAAAGCTGGGAACCTAACTCATCATAAAAGTATTTTGGCGGTAAAAATTTTTGCTTAGAGGACATTCCAAAAATGAAATCATCCTCAAGTGAATTTCCATCTCGAAGCGGCTTTAAAACATCCATAGAATCCACTCCCGTTGCTACCATAAACTATCTTTCCCTAATATTAGTTTTGACAAGTATAATCCCCTTGGATAACTGGCACCATAAGGGTAGCATTGAATCGAAAGACTTACATCCAAAGAACAATTATCGACCATGACCAAACTCCAAGCTAAGACCATCTTAAATGTCCTTGCCGTAATCTCATTCTTAGGATTAATGACCTACCTGCTCACGGCAGTACAGCAAAATGCAATATCACCTACCCCCTTAGTTATTGGTACAAAAACTATTGTCAACCAAGACCCATACGGGAACTATGTAACCGAGGGCACGATAGAGGGCTTTGACTGCTCGATGCTAATAGACACAGGGGCATCCACTTTAGTTGTCGCCGAAGCTTTTGCTTTAGAAATTGGCCTTCCCAAACTGAGACAGGTTATGGTAAATACCGCTAACGGCGCTTCAGAGGGCTATTTAACAATTGTCAGAAAAATTCAGATCGGTAATTTACAGGGGGAAAATATAGATGCAGTGGTGGTTCCTAACATTGAGATACCGCACGTGCTCGTCGGGATGAGCTTCCTCAAAACTATAAACTTTGAAAAAAATGGTAGACAGCTAATTTTACAGCCAGGGAGCTAGAAAGTATGGTCCTCTTATTCGAATTTGAAAACTATTTGCGAATGGCTAGCAAGTTGGTTTGGGGTGAATTTTTCCTCATTCCTGCCCTAGCTTTCACTGGCTTATACTTAACCTTGGGTTTACGCGGTTTCCAGTTCAGATACTTTATGCTGAGCCTGAAGACCCTCCTCAAAAGAAGAAGCGATAAATCGACAGTGAAAGGCGAGATAAGCTCGCTACAAGCCCTCATGACTGCTTTATCAGCCACTATAGGGACGGGAAATATAGTAGGAGTTGCAGCCGCTATACAAATCGGAGGAAGGGGTGCGGTATTTTGGATGTGGATTGTAGCTATTTTGGGAATGGCAACCAAATTTTCCGAGGGTTTCTTAGCAGTTAAATTTCGAGAAAAAGACCGCTTTGGTTCGCGAGTAGGTGGTCCGATGTATTATATCAAGAACGGGCTAAGTTCTCGATGGGCTTTTCTGGCGACGACTTTTGCTATATCTGGTACTGTTGCAGCCTTCGGGATAGGAAACACCGTCCAGGCTAATGCGGTAGCAAAGGCCGCTCAACAATACTTTTATATCTCAGCGAACATTACTGGCCTACTGTTGGCAGCGCTGACAGCTTTGGTCCTCATAGGGGGGATAAAAAGAATAGGGTCTGTAGCTGAAAAGATCGTTCCGGGAATGGCTTTCATGTACCTGGGAATGTCTTTAACCGTTATCGCACTAAATTATGAGATGATTCCTAGCGTTTTGGAGAGCATTGTATCTGAAGCTTTTGCCCTCTCATCTGCGGGGGGCGCGGGGGTCTGGCTGGCCTTAAGATGGGGATTTGCCAGGGGAATTTTCTCAAATGAAGCAGGGTTGGGAAGTGCGGCAATAGCCCATGCCGCCGCTAAAACAAACAAACCGGTCGAACAAGGCATGATAGCAATGTTGGGGACCTTTATAGACACTATAATAATCTGCACCATCACAGCCTTAGTTATTTTGGTCACCCTACCCATCAACACTGATTCATCAGCAGCACTACTTTCAGCAAAGGCCTTCGAGACTGTTTTCGGCCCTCTAGGAGGACAGCTAGTTGCGACCGCGTTATGCCTATTTGCGTTTACAACAATCCTAGGGTGGAGCTACTACGGAGAAAAATGTGCTCAATATTTATTTGGCGATAAAATTATTGTGCCCTATCGAATCATTTGGATATTTGCGGTTTACGTTGGGGCAATTACAGAGTTTGAATTAATTTGGCTCATCGCAGATATTTTGAATGGATTAATGGCTTTACCAAACCTAATTGCCTTAGTCCTATTGAGCCCAACAATATTCAACGCGACTACCGAATTCCGAAAAAAAATACAGAGGGATTAGCGAATGGAATCAGACCATATGAATCGAAAATCAATAAAACCTTCCGAAAAGAGTATCGAAAAATCTGTTTTAAGAGCACTGGAGGAAGATATTGGTGATGGTGATCGAACCGCTGCCTTAATAGACCCCATTAAAAAGAATAGCGCCGACATAGTGTGTAGGGAAGATTCTGTCTTGTGCGGGAGAGATTGGGTGAATAAAACCTATAAAATTTTGGATTCTAAAATAAAAATATCTTGGAACCACAAAGATGGGGACCGCATATCAAAGAACCAAACCGTATGCGTGATTCACGGAAACACTCAGAAAATACTCACCGGAGAAAGAACGGCGATTAATTTCCTACAAACATTGTCTGGCACCGCGACAACGACTGCGCAATACGTAGATGCTATACGGAACAAAAAAGTTAAAATATTGGATACGCGCAAGACCATTCCGGGGTTACGAGACGCGCAAAAATATGCTGTTGTTTGCGGAGGTGGTAAAAACCATAGAAAAGGACTTTACGACGGCATTCTTATCAAAGAAAATCACATACTTGCGGCGGGTTCAATCAAAAATGCGGTCAAAACCATTCGAGGCCTTTATCCGAAATTAAAAATCGAAGTAGAAGTGGAGCACGCAAAACAGATTTCCGAAGCCGTGCAAGCGGGAGCTGACATTGTCATGTTCGATAATTTTGATGAAGATCAAATAAAGGATAGTCTACCAATCGTCTCCAAAAAAACACTCATAGAAGTGTCCGGAAACCTTACCTTAGAAAAAATCGGAAGATTAAGCGAATTAGATATAGATTTCGTATCGGTCGGGGCCCTCACTAAAAACATAAAGGCAATTGACTTCTCCATGCAACTGAATGACAAACCATAAGGCCGCCTATTCTGCTAAGTCCATCCAAGTCTGAACGACCGTGTCCGGATTGAGAGAAACGCTTTCAATACCCTGCTGAATGAGCCAACTCGCGAACTCTGGATGATCAGATGGCCCTTGACCACAAATACCAACATATTTCCCAGCTCTCCTACATTCTGAAATAGCCATTTTTAACAATTTCTTTACCGCTTCATCTCTCTCGTCAAATAAGTTCGACACCAGACTAGAATCTCTATCTAAACCAAGCGCTAGTTGAGTCATATCATTTGAACCAATTGAAAATCCATCGAAAAATTTTAAAAATTCCCCAGCCAATAAGGCATTGGATGGTAATTCACACATCATTATTATCCTTAAACCATCTGACCCTCGTACTAGCCCATTATCAGATAGCAAATTAATGACTTCTTCAGCCTCAGACACGGTCCTGACAAACGGCACCATAATCTCAACATTTTTTAAGCCCATTTCTTGACGAACCCAATTAATAGCCTGACATTCTAATTCAAAGCAGGGTCTAAAATCTTCTGATATGTACCGGGAAGCCCCCCTGAATCCCAACATCGGATTCTCCTCTATCGGCTCATAATTTTTCCCGCCAAGTAGATTAAAGTATTCATTCGACTTAAAATCAGAAAGCCTAACTATGACAGGCTTTGGATAAAAAGGGGCGGCGATAGTGGAAATCCCCTCTGCAACTCTCTTTATGAAAAAGTCTTTGGGATTATCATAGGCAGAAATTTTGTCGGAAATTTCCATCCTTAGTCTTTCTTCCAACTGCTCATAGTCCAGAAGAGCTTTCGGATGCACTCCGACAAATTGGTTTATAATAAACTCGAGTCTAGCAAGTCCAACACCATCATTTGGCAAATTCGCGAATGAAAATGCCCTCTCCGGATTACCCACATTCATCATAATCTTGGTGCTGATCGAGGGCATTTCTTTCAATCTGATTTCGGTCTTTTCAAATTTTAATTCACCTTCATATACTTTTCCGGTATCTCCTTCCGAACACACTACAGTTACAGCCTTACCCTCTGCGAGAGTTTTAGTAGCATCTCCGCAACCGACTATTGCCGGCACACCCAGTTCTCTCGCTATTATGGCAGCATGGCAGGTTCTGCCACCTCTGTTGGTTACTATAGCCGACGCCCTCTTCATTACAGGTTCCCAATCGGGGTCAGTCATATCCGTAACTAAAACAGCACCTTCGTCTAGCCTTTCCATTTCGTCGACATTTTCAATTATTCTGACCTTACCAGCTCCTATTTTTCCACCAATGCTCCTACCCTCAGCAATAACTTGACCTCTTTCTAAAAGCGAAAACTTCTCTATAGCATGATCTGAACTATTACTCTGCACAGTCTCCGGTCTCGCTTGAACGATATACAACTCACCGTCGACACCATCTTTAGCCCACTCTATATCCATAGGCCTCCCATAATGTGCTTCAATGCGCACTCCGATTTTCGCCAAGCGTTCTATTTCTTCATCATTAAGACTGAAGATTTGAGATTTTTGCGAAGGCACATTAAGTGTTTCCACCTCGCCGCTCACTGCAGCGCTTTCCTTATCTACAAATTTCATAGACAAATGTTTAGAGCCCAGCCCTCGCTTGAGTATCGAGCGGTCTCCTCTTCCTAATGCCTTTTTACAAACATAAAACTCATCGGGATTTACTGCTCCCTGAACAACAAGCTCCCCCAACCCGTAGCTGGATGTTATAAATACTACATCTCGATAGCCCGATTCTGTATCTAACGTGAACATGACACCACTTGAGGCAATATCGCTTCGTACCATCCTCTGTATACCCGCAGAAATAGAGACATCACCGTCAACATAACCCTGGTGATTACGATAAGAAATAGCTCGGTCGTTATATAAAGAGGCGAAAACATCCCTGATTCTCACTAGCACATTATCGAAACCTCTTACATTCAAAAAAGTCTCTTGTTGTCCAGCAAATGAGGCATCAGGAAGATCTTCTGCGGTAGCTGATGAGCGTACAGCAACTGAAAACTCACCAGCAACCTCCTCGCGTAACCTATCATATGATAGCTTAAGTGCCTCCACGACCACATCGGGCAGCTCAGACTCCATTACCATGGCCCGCACTTGAGCCCCAACTGCTTTCAATTGCTTAAGGTCCGAAACATCCAAGCTTTTTGTTAACTCTTGAATTTTTTGTACTAAATTGTTTTGTTCTAAAAAAAGAGCAAACGAATCGGTTGTAGTAGCAAAACCTCCTGGAACCTTAATACCTGCATCATTCAAGTGAGTTATCATTTCCCCAAGGGAGGCATTTTTCCCACCAACCAAGTTAATATCGGTCAAACTTAGTTGTTCTAAGGGCAAGACATATTTATTCATGGCTATCACTCATTTTTAATTTATGCATTTTTTTTGCACTCCAAGGTATAATAATAGTTAATGTTTCCTTATTGAACCCTTAAAAAGGCGGCCTCATTTTGATAAAAAGAAGAGTTTTTTTTATTTCTGATAGAACCGGCATTACAGCTGAAACTCTCGGAGGTAGCCTCCTGACCCAGTTTCCGAAAATCCAGTTCACCAAAACTTTTATCCCGTTTGTCACCGATGTTACCTCCGCAAAAAATGCCGTATCTAAAATCATTGAACAAACCAAGGCAGATGGGGAAGACCCTATAGTCTTCAGCACCTTAACTGACCCTGAAATCCTTGCAATTATAGCAACCAGTTCGCCGAATGTATTTGATTTGTTCGGTACATTTGTTGGACCTTTAGAAAAAGCGTTGGAATCCAATTCCTCACGTAGTGCAGGGAAAATGCATGGTATTAGCGATACAACCGCCTACGAGACAAGGCTTAGCGCCTTAAATTTTACACTCAATCATGACGATGGTTTAAGTCCAAGTGATTTCCATGAGGCTGATATAGTCTTAATGGGAGTGTCAAGATGTGGAAAAACGCCCACTTGCTTATACCTTTCAATGCATTATTCCTTAAAGGCCGCCAATTACCCATTGACTTCAGACGATTTTACCGAGCTCAGGATGCCCGAAGTTTTACGCAGCGTTAAAAACAAAGTTTATGGCCTAACAATTCGCCCAGAGCAATTAAGCAGAATTCGACGAGAAAGAAGACCCGAAGGAGAATACTCGCAATTAAGCAACTGTCGCAAAGAGGTTTCCATCGCCGAAACATTGTTCAAAGCAGAGAGCCTACCGTTCTTAGATACCTCAACTGTGTCTATCGAAGAAATTGCCGCGACCATTGTTCAGGCTATGGGATTGCACTAAACAATTAATTAATTTGAATTCGACTAGGGCTGTATTTCAAATAACATCTCTTTTTCACCGTAAATAGCTCGATATTTCCCAGTTTGGGCTGGATTAATTTTCCCGATTTTCCCAGTGAGCAAAAGCAAGCCTTCGTGCAGCTCAATATTCCTATCGAGAAGATGATTAATTAGCCACACTAGGGCTTGCCGCTGACCATTTACCGCCCCCGCCAAACCAGAATCTATCAAATCACCATCTCGATACAGCAAAACTTCTAACTCATCATAACCCATGGGTGTTAGATCAGTCAGTGGGGTTCCCTCGATCCAACAAGCGGACGCCATATTAGTAGAAACTAAATCAATTCCTGTAATACCTACCAAATCCTTAAATTTAAGGTGAGGTAATTCAATAACAGGTAGTGCATGACCTACTAAACTCTTTAAATCTTCAACTTTTTCAAGGCGATTCTTTAACCTTTTTTTCAACCGGAAACCTATTTCCATTTCTAGCATCAGACCAGGATGTTCCGAAAGGGTGATCATAGTCCCACTCTCATAACCGCAACCTTCGAATAAAACTCCAGAAACGGGATGTTGAAGTTCAAATTTCTCTCTACCCGAAGCTCCTGTGAAACCAGCTTTATATCCTGCTATAACAGCTCCTTGGTTCATAACTTGAATAAAACTACTTTGGATCTTGTAAGCATCTTCAACGGTTAAATTGGGCATAAGGCCTTTTACTTTAGGCAAAAACCCTTCCCTCCTTTCGATCTCTTTGAGGTACCTTGCAGTTTCATTCCATGCCTTTGCAGACAAAGCATGCGAAGCAGATAATTCCGTCGGCGTTGCCACCATTAGAGTGAGAAAAAAAATGACACCTAAACTCATATCTTACATACTCCTCTACAATAATGCTTTACGATATCATTCACAAAATAGCGAATAAATGAAAATTAAAGAAAATTCAATATCGGAACTTATCTCGGCTTTCACCAGCTCGTTTCCAGCCGACCACATACCTAGAAATGTTCTAGATCTTGCCAAGCTTTGCATAATTGACTCGGTGGGGATCGCCTATGCGTCAAGGAATTTCGATTTTAGTCAATCTGTAATAAAAACAATGACCGAACTTTCTGGAACAGGAACCTCTCCGGTAATAGGACAAACTGAGGGTTTATCAATGCGAGATGCCGCCTTCTGTAACGCGGCGTTAATTCATGGATTGGATTATGATGATACGCATTTGGACGCTGTCACTCACTGTTCTAGTAGTTTATGGCCGGTCGCTTTAAGCCTTGGATTAGAAACTAACTCCTCTGGAATAAAAACACTGGTAGCTTTCATATTCGGCACGGAGATAGCAGCTAGGATTGGAATAGTTGCTGAGGGTCAACTGCAGAAACTGGGCCACCACCCAACCGGGATCATCGGAGCCTTTGGTTGCGCTATTACAGCATCCTATTTGTATGAGTTAAATGCCACCCAAATCCAAAATGCCATCGGCATTGTATCTAGCATGGCGGCGGGAAGTATGGAATTCATAGCAGAAGGAGCTTGGACGAAGAGAATTCACCCGGCATGGGCTGCTGTTTCTGGAATAACAGCCGCGTCTTTAGCCAAAAATAATTTCGTAGGTCCCAAACAACCGCTAGAAGGAAAGTTTGGTCTCTTTAAAAACCTACTTGGGCAAGATAAAAAGAATGACACCTTCCGAGAAATTAACACCCTAGGAACTACTTGGCAGACTCTTGGGAACGCAATAAAACCGTATCCCGCTTGTCATTTCAACCATGCCTTCGCTGATTGCGCTTTGAAGTTGAAAAGAGAACATAAACTAACATGCGATTCGATAAAGAAAATTACGGCCTTAGTACATAAAGACCAAATCCCTGTTGTATGTGAACCTATAGCCAA
>MDTG01236879.1_pt1 | contig 10745 bp, 11 predicted proteins | sample 811421 | NCBI WGS metagenome assembly MDTG01 (sample SAMN05326645, study PRJNA326480) | marine metagenome | isolation source: seawater | place: Pacific Ocean: South East | collected 2011
AGGAAAGTACGTTGTACACAAGGGTGTACTGATCTGGGCTTAGTAAATCGATTGGGTTCACCTAGGACTCCTTAAATAAAACCTGTTAGTAAGGCTAAAGACAAAGAGACGGAAACACCCAAAACATTGTTTATTGGGCGAGAGTGACCCCTCGATGCAGCCACCGCAGACCCATTAGCTCGTGGCGCAGTAGTGACCTATAACTCGCCTATAGCTAGACGGTTACGTACGTCGATGGCCTTTTCGCGGATTTGATCCATGTCGTCGAGGCGGTCGAGGTTGCCATATTGAAGAGACAGACGGTGGTTAGAGCTCAAGCGGTCTCGGTTTCGGTCAAGGAAATCCCAGTAGAGGGTGGTGTAGGGGCAGGCGTCGTCTCCGGTACGTTTCTTAGGGTTAAAGGTGCAGGCTTTACAAGAGTCGCTCATTCGATTGATGTAGGCACCGCCGCTCGCATACGGTTTGGTAGACATTGATCCGCCGTCGGCGTACAGCGCCATCCCAACTACGTTTGGAACCATTACCCAATGAGCGCTGTCAACAAAAGAAGCCGACATCCATTCAGTCATCGCTTGGGGATTTATTCCTGCTGTTAGAGCGAGGTTTCCGAAAATCATGAGGCGCTCTATGTGATGGGTGTAACCGTGATCTCGAAGGTGTTTCATAGCGGAACTTACACACCGCATCTTTGTCTCAGCGTTTCCCAATAGAACCGGCGGAACGGCATCTCCGGCGTTAAAAAAATTAGATACTTCGTAGTCGGGCATCCAAAGCCAATAGAGACCCCAGATGTACTCGCGCCAACCCAGTATCTGACGTATAAAGCCTTCAACACTGTTCAGCGGAGCAACACCCTTTATGTAGGCCCGCTTGGCTGCTGTCACCACTTCGCGAGGGTGCAACAAACCCAAATTAAGAGATGAACTTAGGCAAGAGTGGGAGAGCTTCCACTCGCTCGTCAGCATCGCGTCTTCATAAGTGCCAAATTGGGGCAGCCCGGTATCAATAAATTCGTGCAGTCTGATGAGTGCCTGTTCCCTCGTGACGGGCCATATTCCCTCCGGGGGCTCACCCCACCCGTCAGATAGTCGATCAAGAACCAGTGCGTCGGTCGCGTCTAGAGGAAACTTCTCTAAAGAAGGCCAATCTCTTCCATCTTTTGGAGGAGGCTTTCGGTTTTCTGAATCGAAGTTCCAGCGTCCACCCTCGGGTTCATCTTCATCCATTAATATTCCGAGGCGTTTGCGTTGCCATCTATAAAAATCTTCGAGTCGCAGCCGCTTACGAGACTTTGACCATTCGGCAAACTCGAAATAGCTGCAAACAAACTGATTGTTTGGAACTATTTCAACTTGGTTTCTTTCGAGTAATTTGCGGCACTTCCAGCTTGACGGCTCCATAGCTGAGACTTCAGTTACTGCATTAGTTCGGCAATGTTGTTCTAAGCCTTTTTGGAAGGATGTTGCTAGTCGGTAGTCAACTTCGAAGCCTTTTTCTCGGAGTTCTTCAGCGAAATGCATCATGGCTGAAATAACGACATGCTGTCGTTGCGCATGCCAATTCTTGGACTCTATTTTTTGGAGGCTCTCTACCATCAGTATTCGACAGTCACTGGGCTTTTGTCCATCTAGCGAACTGACACCGAGATTGAGTTGGTCTCCAAAAATCCAAATCGTCTTTTTAGCTTCGTCGCTCATCTGCTCAACAGGGGAACGAAGGACGAGCGGTCCAAAGTTTAAAACGTAAGGGACTAGTGGAGCGGTGTTTCATGAAAAGTCCGAATTGGTTACTCAACTGGAATGGCTAGGCGCGCTGATGACGGCGGTGTGAGCATCAGCGAATGGTTGCGGATCGTTATTATCTAGCCCGACTAACTTTAAGGGTGGCCGCAGTTAGGAAAGTCACGACGATGGCAGCACCTAGTGCTCCCAATGCCAGCAGGTTGGGAACTTCGTGTACAAGGGACTGGTGAGCAAGGTTCATGGGAAACGGGGCTCTTTCGACTGACTTCAATGGACACATCGGAAGCTATCGGCGAGCGACAACTTGACCTCAGGTATTTGTGCGCTGGTGTTAGACAGGAGTTCGATTTGAGTCCATTTCGAAGGCACTACGACGTAAGCCTCAAAGAATTCCTTTAACGGACATTGGTGTTCGCAGCCCTAACCGATAGATGAAACAGTCTTTGCACATTTTGCCTGTCTGGCATCGTTCATCTCAGTTGTTTTCGATAGGTGATCCTTGGGAGCGACCACGCTGGAAAAGTAAGAGAAGCGCCTATCCATTGTGCCCGGAAGGAGTACCGGTCGCCTCGTGAGAGACATGGACAAACGCTTCTCAAATGGTGTGGCAATTAGCTACTACAAAGCTCCGGTTTGTACTTCACGGCTTAACCTTTCAGCCCGCTACTGCTAATACTTTGGAAACTATCGGCGAAGGGCTGCCGAGACCCAAAAATTTGAATTCCTTGCCGTGGGAAAGCACTGTCACGCATTTTTATAAATGGGAGCCATTACCTTTAAGAAAGAAAAATTTGTCATCGTTTTTGAGGCAATCAATCTCATGACCGGTCCCATCCATCGGTTCAGAGGGCCCGACTGAGAATGCGATAAGGCTCTAGGTTTAGCTTAAGGTTTGATAAATCTTTAACTTGTGATTTGCTCGGAGGCATGCAATGGACTCACTCGTAAATGCAGAATGGGTTTTGGAAAATTTGTCTGATCCCTCGCTAAGAATATTGGAGTGTTCGGTTGATCTAGTACCCGGAAGTACTAATCCCGTATCCATGCGCGATAAGTGGGCGGAAGGGCATATTCCCAATTCTGATTATGTTGACCTGGCACACGAGCTCAGTGAACCCGAAAGCGATCTTCGTTTCACTATGCCGAGTGAAGGACACTTTGTGAAAGCTATGGAGTCCTTAGGCGTTGGAGAGGGGACCAAAGTTGTTCTTTACGATCGACGTTTCACCATGTGGGCAACTCGTGTGTGGTGGATGCTTAAGGCTTTTGGTTTCGACAATTGTGCGGTGTTAGACGGAGGTTTGAGATCATGGCAGTCGGCTGGCTTTCAGATAGATACCGGTCCAGCCCCCTCTCGACCTAGAACCGAATTCAAGGGTACCCCCCGGCCCGAATTGGTTGCCGACCTCGCAAGAATGGAAGAAGCATTGGGTGATGGGACGTGTGTAATCAACGCATTATCTCCCGGTAACCATGATGGATCTGAGGAACATTACGGCCGCCCTGGACACTTGCCGGGAGCAGTTAACGTTTATGCTTTGCATCTTCTAGACCCTGTCACTCATTGCTATCTGCCGATAGCGCAACTCGAAGCGCTCTTCGACGAAATCACTTCCGAAGGTCAGCCGATAGTGACCTATTGTGGGGGAGGAATAGCTGCCACTTCGGATGCGTTCGTGTTGAAGGCCTTACTTGGTCGCGACGACGTAACCGTCTATGACGGCTCACTAAGTGAATGGCTACTTGACCCCAATCGGCCACTTGAGGTTTAAACGACGTTCTAGTTAAGCGAAGAAGCTCTTGCTCCTGGTGCCAAACAAGTTTCCCGTGAACAAAACTTGGACCAACGACAAAAGCCTCCCTATGTGGGGATTGAGCTTGTCGAGGGGAAACTTCGAGGTTGGTTAAGTAACGGAGTTTGATGAAGGAGCGGGGTCTCCCAAGCCTTCAGTTCGATATCACTCCCGGATAAGCAGAGATCACTGCTATCGGTTGTACCGCTTCAATTCGATTACGTTGCCGTCCAAGTCGCGGATATAAACAGCGGGTCCCCACCCCAACGCTCCGTAGGCGGACTCGAACTCGCGTACGACCTCGACGTCGTCGTAGCTCAACGTTTCTGCGAAAGACCCATCCACCAAGAATGAAATGTGGTCAACGTTTTCGCCGCTTCGCGTGGTTTCTAAAAGATCTATGACCGTACTGTCATTCACCCGCATTGAAAGGAACGGAGCGTCCCCGGACTTCCATTCTTCGTAGCGTTCCGGTTCGAAACCAAGACGGTCTCGGTACCAGCACATAGCCCTTTCAGTATCGGCAACATTTATAACCAGATGGTCTATTCCAGATATCTTGACGGCCATACCTGAATGTTATTCCCATCAGATGCAACGGTCGCTGCACCTAAATCAGATCGCCTCTTTGGTTCGGCCGACTGACAGTTAGTGGTTGTGTAGTAAAGGCATTCCTTCAGTCGGCCAGTCAATCGCGTAGACGTAGCCCTGATCAGAGGAAGTTACAAACAAAGTACGAAAGTCCTTGCCCCCAAAACAGCAATTAGTGGGTCCCATATCTGGAAGTTCGACGACCTGAATCGGGCGACCGTCTTGTCCGTCTAATACGAACAAGTTATTCGAGCCATGACCCGCCACGATGATCTGACCAGACGCGTCGAAACAGAAGCCGTCTGGCACTGATCTTCGTCCGATCATCCCATTTGGTTTAGGGTCCTCACTCAAAATTCCGGGTCCTTCAATTCGGTAACTTAGGAGCATTCCGGTCAGGGACTCGCAAACAACTAGCACTTTGCCATCCCCTCGAACTCCGAGGCCGTTGGGGAAAGCGATGTTGGAAGCGACGCGTGACGCTTCGCCTTCAGCGTTGACGTAACACACGGGACCGCCGTCTCTGTCTCCTCCGACGAGTCCGCTCCATTCAGGATCAGTGAAGTAGTAACCGCCGTGGGAGTCGAAACACAAGTCGTTAGGGGAGTTCAGGCGAACTCCCTCGATCTCTGAGAGGCTGGAATAAACGCGGCCTTCTGCATTGATTGTTTGGATGCTTCCGTTCCCGTATTCGGGTTCTGAGGCTTGCGAAGTTGAAGGAACATCAGTGGGCCATCTACCTCCATTATTGGCAACCACAAGTTCGCCTTGAGGGTTAAACGCAGCTCCATTGGGCCCACCTCCTGTATTGGAAAACGTTGACACCGTCCCACCTTCGGTGATCGTGGAGATACGTTGACCCGCGATTTCGGTTACGTACAGAACCCCATCTGGACCAATTGCTGGGCCTTCTGGAAACATGAGCCCTTCGGCGAGTCGGTCCACTTGAACAATCATTGCTACCCTCCAGAGTCTTCTAGGAGTTGACGTTAGGTGATAGTGACCTTTTCAGCTCGAAAATATCGGGATCCGTTCGGAAGCTTTCGATCAGAAATTCCTACCGAGAATAGTTGTGTTACCCACTCAAATCGGAGTTCGAACTTAAGTTGAAGTTTGCTCTTGATGACATCTGGCGCACTGGCATTCGAGGCACAGGCGTCCATTAGGATCTTCATCATAGAAGTAAGGGGAATACGATGGTTGATCAGCTACCGGAGGAACTTCGAGCGCTCAAAACGCGGATGAAGACATTCATTAACGATGTCGTGATTCCTTGTGAGCCCGAGTTGATGAGCGAAGATGTCAACTCTGAGCGAGTGGCAGCAGAGCTGAAAACCAAGGCCAAAGAATCGGGGCTTTGGGCGCTTGGGCATCCCGTTGAGATAGGCGGCGGCGGCCTTCCGTTTATGGATTTCGTCTATTTGAATGAAGTTATCGGGAGATCGCACTGGGGTCAGTGGGCGGTTGGGAGTCTTTCCATGCAAGATTCGATAATGCTTCATTTGTATGCCAACGAAGATCAACGAGCGCGTTTCTTAGCGCCACTGGTCGCAGGAGAAATTTATCCATCTGTTGGTCTGACCGAGCCCGAGGTAGCGGGGTCTGATCCGACGCAAATGCAGGCAACTGCTGTCTTAGATGGAGATGAGTGGGTGATTAATGGACACAAGTGGTTTACATCGGGAGCTAATCGCGCTGCATTTACGACGGTGTTTGCGATTACTGAAGCTGACGCAGAAAAGCACAACAAATTTAGTTCCATCATTGTTCCTACTGATACCGAGGGTTATGAGATCGTTCGTGTTGTCCCAACCATGGGGCACACAGGGGGTAATCACTGTGAGGTTCAGTACAACGATGTTCGGGTCCCCTACGAAAATCTTCTCGGTGGACGTGGGCAAGGGTTCCATATTGCACAAAAGAGACTTGGCCCCGGCCGAATCTTTCACTCCATGCGTTGGTTAGGGCAGGCGCAACGAGCATTTGAGTTGATGTGTGAGAGAGCAAAGATGCGATATGCGCACGGCAGTTACTTAGCCGAGAAAGGAGACATCCAAGCGATGATTGCTGAATCAGCGGCAGAAATTCAAGCAGCTCGGATGATGACTCTCGACGCAGCACGAGCGATTGATTCTGGCAGTGAAGCTCGCACTGAAATCAGTCTGATTAAATTCTGGGGAGCACGCATGCTTCACAACGTTGTTGACCGAGCTATTCAGGTCCACGGTGCCATGGGTGTGACCTCCGATACGCCCTTGGAATTTATGTATCGAGAAGCCCGTTACGCCAGGCTGTATGACGGACCAGACGAGGTGCATCGGATGGTTGTAGCGAGAAGGTTGGTGCGCGATCCCTATGAAGGCGTTCCGTGGGCCTAGTCGAGGTAAATCAAGGTTCGTAGTCTTAATAGGATGTGGTTTCGTTTGAACCCACTCCCAGCTGTCGAAACCGCTTCCTCACGCTGCGATGTCCAGCGAAGTTACTGGTGTGTTGACCTGCCCCCAGGCAGGGCTTCTTGATCCGGTTTTGCTAGAAACAAAATTTCCTGGTGGAATTCGTGGAATGTCACAAACCACTGAAGATTCTGTTCCGCACTCGAGCCAGGTCCTGTATGAAGTTTCGGACAAAATAGGTACCATCACGCTCAACCGACCCGAAAAACTCAATGCAATGAGTAGGAGTCTGCTCAACGAACTGGAAGCTACTTTCGAAGAGGCCAAAATCGATCCAAATGTAAAAGTAGTCCTGCTTAAAGGATCGGGTCGATCTTTCTGCGCTGGCTACGATTTAGCTCCAGATGACTGGATTTTGAGTCAATACGGCGCAGATTTTGACGGTCCAGTCGACGCTGTCCAAGATCGGGAAGACGTAACAGAAATTCTTGAATATTGGTTACGTCTGTGGAAGTTTCCCAAGCCGATTATCGCGGAAGTGCAGGGGGTCTGTTTATCTGGGGCGGGCGAGTTACTGGCGATGGCAGACATAGTCGTTGCTGCAGAGGACGCCAAATTTGGACACCCGGCAGGTCGAGACCTAGGAATCCCTGTGACGTTATCGTTTTGGCCCATTCTTATTGGGATGCGCAAGACGAAAGAATTGTTGTTTACGGCGAAGTTGATAGATGGCGTCGAAGCTGAACGTATCGGTCTTGTGAATCAAGTGGTTCCCTCCGAAGAACTCAGTTCAGCGGCAATCGCAATGGCCAGCGATGTGGCGAGAACCGCAGAAGTTGGTCTTCGCGTCTCCAAGCTGGCGACAAATCGTTGGTTCGAAAATATGGGTCTCTTAGCTTCGACTTACAGCACAGCGGATCTAGACACGTTCTTTCATCAGAGTGATTCCTACGTAGATTTTTTCAAAATTGTTCGGGAACAGGGAATGCACGCAGCGTTGGAGCAGCGAGCGAAGAAATTTGGATGAAGGACCGCAGGGTGTAAATCTGGTTTTGGGTTCACTGGTTTGACCGTCGAATTATGATCGGCTGCGTGAGCGGTATTGACCTTAACGATCCTTCGAGTACCGATAACCCCTCGGCCTACTGGTCTCGTTTTCGCGACAGTGGGCCGGTTCAATGGAGCGATGCTCATAGAGCATGGGTAATTCTTGGTCATTCCGAACTCAGCGAAGCCTTTCGCGATGGGCATTTATTGTCCGCCGACAGAGTGACGCCCTTGGAACGGGTAGCAGAGCATCGTCCTTCCAGTTTCGCAAAAGTTGTGGAACTCCTAGGTGGTTGGATGGTCTTTCGTGACCCCCCGCTCCACACTCACCTCCGAGACCCGTTACGGAATGTTTTTACACCAAGGCGGGTGGAGAACCTTCGAGAGACAGTTAGTCGAGTCGTAGAAGAAATCGTTGATGGCTTGACGACAGAGATCGATGTTCGAAGAGACTTTGCAGGGCCCCTTCCGGCTTGGGTTATTGCAGAAGTTCTAGGGGTTCGGGCCGATGAAAGAGACCGATTTCAAGAATGGTCCGACGATTTGGCGACCATCGTCTTTGCTACTGATCCCCACGTCACAGCTCCTGAGCAAGCAATTGCGGCGGCTGAAAAATTTAGCGACTTCTTCCAACATCTGATCGACCGCGAACGTTCGGACCCGTCTGGAACTTTGATGACACTTTTAGTAGAGGGAGCTGGAGACGAACTCTCCGATCTTGAACTAGTAGGCGCATGCACGCTCATCTTGTTTGCTGGTCATGAGACCACAACGTCTTTGCTGATGAACACAATGGGTTTGTTGGCGAGCCAACCTCCACTCGTTAAACGATTACGAATCAGTGATACAGAAACTGCTCTCGAAGAGTTCCTTCGCGTGATCGGCCCCACGCGGAGCATGTATAGGAAGGTAGCTATCGCCCATGAAAGGGGAGGAAAGACCTTCGAAGCAGGCGACAACGTTCTCCTGTGCGTCGCTGCCGCCAATCATGACCCTGATGTTTTTGTTAATCCGGACCAGATGATGTTTGACCGGGACCCTAATCCGCATCTTACTTTCGGTTGGGGTCTACACCATTGCCTAGGTGCCCACCTGGCTCGCCTCGAAGCGGGCCTTGCTTTGGAAGCGCTGTTGGCCAAGTATCAGACCCTCGAAGCTGTGGGGCCGGTGCCACCAATCGAAGGAACCGTTATTTCATCGATCCAGCAGCCCCTGCAGCTTCGGCTTACATAACTGGAATCAAGTGACCGCAGCAAATGTCGTAATTAATTGCTGGGACGAAAACACAGTTGACGAGTTCTCTACCTAGGTCAGAGCATCGATCATGGCCTGAGTCGTCGTTCGGGGCTATCTATTGGAATTTGTAGACTCCAACTGTGCCTGTAACTCTTGCCGTCAATTTGCCGTTAATCGACACCGGGGGCTCCCCGAGCTTCGTAAAGGATTTCGCCCAAGCAGCCGAAGACATTGGCTATCAAGGTTTGGCCTTACCCGACCACGTCTTAGGCGCGAACATCGCAAATCGGCCGGATTGGGGAGATAGAAACACTTCGAGTGACTATTTCCACGACCCCTTTGTGCTGTTTGGATTTTTGGCAGCCTGCACCTCAACGATCGAGTTTTCGACACAAGTAATGATCCTTCCTCAGCGGCAGACGGCGCTGGTGGCTAAACAAGCGGCCTCGCTAGATGTTTTGTGCGAAGGAAGATTTCGCTTTGGCATTGGAAGCGGCTGGAATGCAGTCGAGTACGAAGCTCTGAACGAAGACTTCACTAATCGAGGCAGACGGCTTGAGGAACAGGTCGAGGTCATGCGCAGACTCTGGGCTGAACAACATGTGACGTTTAGCGGCAATTATCACCAGATTGATGACGCTGGTATCAATCCGTTGCCTACTAAGAAATCGATACCGCTCTGGTTTGGTGGCCACGACGACCGCATGCTCCGCCGTATAGCGAAGCTCGCCGACGGTTGGATGCCGCTGGCCTATCCTCCTAACGAAACTGCGCTTGAAGCGTTCGAGGTAATGCGAACCTATGTCCGAGAGGCTGGTAGGCAACCACATGATGTGGGTCTAGAAGTATGGACTTCTCTAGCTGACGGGGACGACGACAAGCTGAGATCTGATTTTCAATTTTGGAAAGACGCCGGTGTCAGTCATGTCTGTCTGAATAACTGGTACAGCCGGCCGCCACACCAACGAATAGCAGAGCGCGACGCGAACGGACATATGGAAGCTATGCGTCGATACCACGAAATCGTAGAAGACCTGCTTTAAAGTAACGTTCAGGTCCCTTTGGGGTAACTCAATCGAAGACCGACAAAAAGTCAGTCCTTCTGTACAGTCGAGTTCGTTGTATACGAAATTGGAGATGTCATGGAGCAAGGTGAGCTTCGTAGTTGGGTTGAACATCGAGCGGAGATGTTGTTCGTCTGTATTAAGTGTCTTGTATTGATGGTCGTCGGGGTAGCGGTGGCCACTTCGTGGGGTCAACTCAATGACAACGCCCAGTTAGCGTTATCAATAGCGGTCGCTGTTGTCGGGTTATTTCTGTGGTTTGGGTCTCACGGCGCAATTATGGACATTTCAGCTATGCGCGCGGACATGGGCGACGACCTTCGGTCAACGACCTTTGGTCAACAGTTTTCGAAAGCGCCGTTCCCTGTCTATCTGATTCTCAATACCTTCGCGATGCTTGGTGGTTCGGTAATGCTCATCGTCTTGATTAACGCCTAAAAAACCTCCACCAATAGATTGAGCGCTGCCAGGGTGCGGCCTCTAGTCGAGTCTCAGTTACTGGGAGGGTAAGAGTCATGGTCGGGCGGCCGTTTCTACGACACGAGCGGGCAGCTTCTAGCTACATGTATGCAAGAAGGTTTGATGCGTTGGAGCCAGCAAACGTAAGAGGCATCCAAAAAGTGTGAGTAGTGAACTGCATCTGTCGCTCTTAGTGGTGCCGAAAGACAAATGCGCAATAGGTCAAACTCCGCAGCTTATGATCGTGTCTATGCCGACGGGCAGAGAGATTGAGGTACACACAACATGGATATAGCGACAACCGAAACGCTGCCAGGCCGACGAATCACCGCCATCAAGGGTGTGGCTGTAGGTTCGACCGTTCGAACAAAGAACATCGGCAAGGACATCGGCGCTGGCCTCAAATCACTCGTCGGCGGC
>MDTG01311801.1_pt1 | contig 10745 bp, 3 predicted proteins | sample 811421 | NCBI WGS metagenome assembly MDTG01 (sample SAMN05326645, study PRJNA326480) | marine metagenome | isolation source: seawater | place: Pacific Ocean: South East | collected 2011
ACCTTGGCTGTTCTTTTGTAGCTCCATGTCTTCCCAATCGCTTGGGTGGACAATGATACCAGTTGGTTCGTAGTATGCTAGGTACGCAAGCGTAGCTGCACGTCGCACAGCATCAGCCTTTGTATCTTTTTGAGCACCACCAGCTAAACCAAAGAAACCAGATGACCAAGCATAGGTCTGGATGCTGCCGTTATTTAAAATACCGGCAAGATCTTCTCCTGTACCAGATCCTGAAAGGATTTGGTTATCTTCTGTTAGTCTAAGACCATAGAGCAGTTCATTGTCAATGATTGATCGCAATTGCGGTTCATCGGCAAGGACATTCCTATGAGCAGCTTCCCAGTGAGCAATGGTACGTACTGGAGCTTGCTCCCCTACGAACGTCATTGTTGACTGTGGTTTCGCACCAAAATTGCTTCCAGACCGTTCTGCAACGGTGTCAGCAGCATTGGTAAAACCAGTTTGACGGAAGTACTCAATAACAGCTGCGCTTGTGGTACGTGCTGGGAAAAGATCCCGAACTCGGCTACGTCGTTGGGCGATAGGAATAATTCCATCTCGCTCAACTGCGCCGAAAGCACTTGGTGTACCAGTTGGCAGACCTGAGTAAACGTCTTTCTGCTCTAAACTCTTAGTGATAAATGGAGAAGCCATATTGGCTCCAGATTTTCCACCTTGGAGTGATTTAAATTCTTCCGAATTAACGAAAGCTTCACCAACACTTTGTGAACGGTAGTGGGAAACTTCAGCTTCAACACCAGCAGCTACTTCAGCAGCTACTGATTTGTATTCAGCCTCAGATGACCATGCACTAACGTCACGTAACGTGGCGATATCTTCAATCAAGCCCTTCAATTCCTTGATTTGGGCCATATTGCTATTGAACGCCGATCTTTGTTCTTCACCGACGACGAGGGTTTCACCCTCTAGTTGAATTGAGTCAGCGAGCTCTTGTTGTTCTGCCATTTTACCGGACAAAGCATCCTTGAGTTCGTTGAGCCTACCTTCATCAAAGCTCATGTTGTATATCTCCTTAAAGTTTAGAAACATGTTCTACGTGATGACAAGCGACCCAGCGAGTGAGCGCTGCCAGTCATTAATATGCTATCAACAGTGTAAAGGGATTGACGGGAACTTTCCCGAAAAATCTTTACAATGTCAATATTGTTATTATAGTGTATATCAGAAATAATTTCAAGTACTTTATTTTATAGTACTTCTAGGATGCTATTTCTTTTTCTTTTCCCAATTTTCGGGAATAAGATCAGTTCTCTTAAGAGCACGTGCCCTCTTCATTATATGACGCTTTGCAGCTGCTTGATTCTTACCTAAACCATATGCTTGAATAGCGTTCCTTAAATCTCCAACATCTCTTATAGGAAAAGATCCATCAGTTAACGCCCAACCTCGTTTAGCGTACTCAGTTCGCCTTTCACTAGTATAAAAGCGTTTCTCATAATACGCCTCACTATGCCTTTGTATATCTGATTTTAGTAATAACGATACATTTCTAGAAAACTCATAACCAGAGTTTCCGCCACGAACAAGCCAAGATATCTTATCAGCTATACCTAAATTACCAGACTTGTACGACATGCGATTATTAACTAAATCAAAGAATTGTTTCATCTCTCTTACATCGCCATCAGACAGCTCATCGCCTCTTGCTATTTTCTTACCTAACAACAAAGACTTTAAAGAGGTTCCAACATTATGCTCTTCTCTAAGCTTTATACCTAGCTTTGCGGAAGATATCATTTCTGAAGTCGGGTAAGTCGTAAACGCTGATAATTCTGACTTCTTTCTCTTCTTAGCTCGCTAAACAATACTTCTAGACCAAGTAAACCCAGCGTCCCCGCCCCAAAGATCCCAAGCAACTTTCCCAGCAGATGGCCAGCCTTTCTCGCCTTTTCTAAAACCCTGTGCTTTTTTATCTACTTCATGCCTTGAAAAAAACGAATACATTCTTTTAACTGTGCTTAAAGAAAGATTTTTGCCATTCGCAATATCACGTGCACGGGCAACGCCTACCATGGTTCCACCACGTCCATACTCTTTCCGTAGCTCTAAACCACGTTTAGCCGCAGCAACCATTCCACTTGTAGGTTTGAAAGAATCAGGGAAACTATCACTAGATTTAGCAGATACAAGTCCTCCGCCTGGCATAGTCTCAATTCCAGAAACACCTCGCCCACGAAGCTTTTCCCAATGTTTTCTATCAGAAACAACTCTTCTTGTCGGCCTAGAAGCTCTTAGTATTCTAGAACCCCCAACACCTGCATGCGCACGTGCCGCATTAAACTCTTCAGGCGTACCACAAGGAAACCATACGCCTTGCTGAGACATGTGGGCTCCAGAGCAACCCATTTTTACAGCCTCTCTAGAAGCTGACTCTTCAGAAGCAAATGCTCCTTTAGGGGTTTTCTGGTTTGCTTTCTCGTTTTGTCTTTTCTTCCATTCCCTAAACTCAGGATTACCAAGCTCAAGAAGCTTGTTTAAGTCTTTTTCAGATTCACATGGGCCCCAAGCATCTCCAACTTTATGAGATCCGGAGCATCCCAGCATTTCCGAAAGTTTTTCAGCTAGCTCTTTCGTTGGAACTGTTTGGCCCTCTAGTGGGTTCTTGGCCACGATTGTCTCCTTCCTGAGCGTTATCTACAGCAGTAAACCCTAACTCGCTTGGATTTATGTCTTTACCTGCTCGTAAAATTGCATTTAGATATTTTTTATTATTTTTATCTTTAGCGTCTTTTAACAGCGCATACAAGCCTTTAGTTATCTTTAACAAAGTTTCTGTAGTCGGCTCAGAAAAGTCTCTATCAATCTCTCTTGACGCAACAAACATCATATACCTAATCTTATTTAAATCTGGGTAAGACAATATTTTAGGATTTTTAGCAGGAAAAGTAATGATGTAATCATTCAAAGCTTGCATAGACATGCCATCAAGTTCTTGAGTAACCTTAGCCTGCTCAGCATTGTACTCAGTAATTTTATCTACAGTTTTAGCATAAGGAACTCGTTTAATTTCTTTTATCTGCGGAAAAGAAGCCTGCAAATTATCAAAAGCATACGACTCACCATAAGTTTCTTTATACTTATCCACCATCTTAGATACAGGATTTTTAGCTGAAAACTTACCAGTCGTATCATTCTCTACCTCAACGACCAACGCATTTTTACCAGTCAAATTGTAATACTTCATTCTTCAGACCTTCCAGCCGTCATCGCCTCAATAATACCAACCACAAACTGTTCTTTCTCAGCATCAGATAACTTATCTTCCCAGCCTTCTATGGAGGGCAGCTCAAAGTAACCTAAATCAACTCTGTCGTAAATTCTTTCGTCTTCTTTTTCTTCTTCTGCCATTATTTTCTCCTACCGTTCTTTACCTATTATACTACCCGTCATACCATGTTTTGTCAAATTATTCGTCGTCTACTATTTCTTCTGCATCATCAATTTGTTCAGTTAATGGAGTAACCTTAATAGTTATCACCTCGGTAGCGAGCTCCAAATCTTCTTTAATGTCTTGTAGTCTTTGACGTATATTTGTTTCATTACTGTCACCAAGAGCAGAATTAAGTTTGCTTACAAGTTCCCTACCAAAGCCTTCTTCTACCTTATCTCCAGCTATTCGCAAGTCCCCAAGATCAACGCCAAGCTTCCTCGCCTTTTTATCTTCATAGTCGGCTTTAAGCTCATCAACTATTGACAGCAGCTCAGCCCTCAAAGCATCACCTTCTAAAGCATCTGCATCTACAGTCCTACGAACTGTTTTAGCTACTGCAGGTGTTGGAGTTTCTTCCGCAGCTTCTTGGGCTGCTTCAGTAGCACGACCTGCCGCTTGAGTAGTAGCACGACCTGTTTGAGGGGTACCACCATCGGCTATATTAGCTCTCAAGTTATCAATGTAATCAATGATACCTTTCCTGTTTTGGCCAGCTCTGTCTTGGCGTTCAAAGTTTTTCTTCAAAATTTCTAAATAATTATCTAGCTTTTCGTTGTAAGCAGCTGTGCCTTGCTGATTCTTTCTAGCCCTAGGCAACACCATGCTGGATTCAGGATCAACCAACTCATCTAATTCTTTTCTAATCATCTGATCATCCAAAATAGATAGCATCTCCGGCAAAGATACTGGTTCAGTTCTTGTTACAGCAGCCTTTTTCAAAACTTGTTTATACTCTTTTTGGCCATCTTGAATGTCGGTGTCAGTCGCCTCATCTAACAAATCAGGGTTATTCATTGGGTTAAGATTAATAAAAGCATCATTCCAGTTACCCGAATCTATATTATCTAAGTTCGCAATAGATTTTTGCTGCATTTTATTCCCTGCTTCTATGGCGTCTTCTTCAGACATTGACTCTACAGGAATCACATCAGTGATATCAACATGCATTACATCAGTTTCAACAAAGTCTTTTTCACGATCACCCGTCAATTTTGCCAAGCTACCATCAGCATTCCTGCGCCTATCCCTCTTCTTTTCTCTCCACATACCAAGAGCTACCTTGCTGCCATCAATTTCAGATTCAGTTCCTAAATTCTTCCTGATTATAGCATAAATTCGTTGCATTGCTTCTGGCTTAGGCTTACCAGTACGACGGTCAATAAGGTCATCTGTATCAATTACTATACCCATACCATTCCTACTAATCGCCCATCCACTAGTAACATCAGTTCTTTCAGCAACATTTATAGTTGCGCCACCTTGCGCAACAGCTCTTTGTATAATGTTAGACAAATTAGAAGGATCTTTAACATAATCTAATTCCTCAAAACTGCCTTGCAAAGTAGTCAAAATTTCAACTGCTGCACGACCATCAGGGAAATCTGCATAAGCAGGATTATTAGCCATCTCTATTAATGCTGCTGTAGTCGGAGCATCAAGACCGGACAATGGCCCAAACCCAAACATATCAGTAGTAGACACATCAGCAGTTGCAAGTCGTTTAACTTTGTCAAGCGTATCCAATATGTTATCTTCATCCACCTTAGAGTTCTTAAGTTCTTGTAAAATTTTAACAGCATCTGCTGTGCTCTGCGAAACTCCCATTCTGTCCAACACTTCATCAACCTTGCTAACTGGATTACCATCAAGCATTGCGGCTAATATCACAGCTTCATTTCTGTCTATACTTCTAACTTTACTTACAGAATCAAGATTAATATTAACATCTGGGAACATTTTTTGCAACAAGCCATGCTTTTCAAGTTCTTCAAAGTATCGCCTAGTACTAGGAACAGTAGCCAAACGTTTCTGCATCTCTTTAAACAGTCTCTCAGGAGAAACCTGACTTAAATCTGCCTCACGTATCGCTGCCTCAAGATCTGGGTCAAGCGAAGCTTTTCCATCATTATTACCAGTGACTAACCTTCCTATAGCTCTTAGAGCCCTTAAAGGATCTTGCGCTATTCTTTCTTTAGGATCACCAACAGCTCTTATCACAGAATCAGCAAGCTCAGGTTCCGTTGCAACAGTTGTTTGAGTGCGCCTCGCTTCCGCCGTGTCACCCGGCAAATATGGTCGCACTATCGGACCTTGTTCACCAAAAACCACACCGTCAGATTCTCCACCAAAGACCTGTCGTTTCTTAAGTTCACCTTTTTCATCTACTTCCAAACCTAAATCTGCTAGAGCGCCAGTAAGATCTATAACGTCTGGGTTTGCCGACTTATCACCTTGGCCAGCTCCACGTGCGTTTTCTACACCCTCAGGAAGCATGTCCAGTGCCAAAGCATTTACAGTAAAGTCTCTACGCCTCATCTCATCCTCAATCGTAGCGCCTTCAGTCGTAAAGGTTCCATCATCAAGTTCTTTCCTCATCGGAGCAAAATTTATAACTGTTCCTCTGCTGCCTCCGTTGGTAAGATAATTAGCTGCGGTGTACTGGAGATAGTCATTTCCTTGATTATCTGTTTTAAGAATTAAAGAACCTGACTTAGTACCAATTGCCCGAAAGCTTCCATCAGGCTGAATATCAGGAGCAAATCCCATAATATCTACTATCTCTTCAATAGTAGAATCAGAAACAACATCAACTCTTGAAAAATCTGCGAACTGTCCAGTCGCCACAGCCCTAGCAGCATCGCCCACAACATAAAACTTCTTACCTGCATCAAAGAACTTCCACTTCGCTCCAAACTCTTCGTATTCGCCATCCTCATTTTTCTTACCAATATCCTGTATAGCCAACGGAAGTCTTCTTATCTGCATAGTTATATCAGTAAATCTTGGGCGTTTCTTCTTAAGGAACTTACCTGGACGTTCAGGATCGGGGAATTTGTTTCCGCCTGGCATGGTAGCAGACAACTTAGCCACTATGCGATCTTTAATTCTTTGGAACCTAGAAGGCTCAGGAGCATCAGCATCAGTAAGAGTTTCAGTCATATTTGTTAAATCTTCAGGAGTCGTTGCTTGGCTTCTAATCCTCTCAGCAGATCTTCTAGCATTTTCACTTCTCTTCAACGCACTTACGTAAGCCTCAGTAGTCCCAAAACTTTGTCCAAGAGCAAAATTTTCACTATCTTCAGTGCCAATAAGTTGGTCATGATAGAAGGGCCTAAACACATCACTATCAGGATCAAGCCTACCCAGAATCTCGGCCTGCTCCTCGTCACTTAGTTTCTCTAACTCATTCATAAAAGCAGTAAGATCAGAATTTTTTTGTGCAGTTGAAGTATCTTCACTAAACTTAAAATTAGGATCTGATACCATCTCATCAAATATTTCTTTATCGCTTCTTGGAGGCCTAGGCGGAGTATCATCTACAGACTCAGGAGCTAAAGACTCTGCAATCTCATCTAAGTTAGGAGTGCCCGCATCAGCTAAATCGTCACCTAAATCATCAGGAGCCGCAGTAGCTTCTTGCCTAAGCAAAGCAGCTGAACGGCCACGCTCATAATCACGCTCACGTTGAGCAGGAGTCAATTTTCTAGCATAACCAACTTCAAGGTTTCTAGCTTCAACTCTATCTATACCTAACTCTTCAGCAGCTTCATCAATTGTATAACCTTGACGTGTGCGAAGATCCCATAATCTTTCCTCAAGATCAGTAGCTCTCATGCCTTCTTGCAGACCTTCACCTGACCGACGACGTGCATTTACCCTAGCACTAGCCATAGCCTCATCAAACTCTGCTCTGTCTAAAGACCTTCCATACTTAACTTCTGCTTGTCTAACCAGACCTCTATCAACTCCTAAAGATTCAGCTGTTTCTTCTACACTTAAACCATTTGTTCGTAAATCCCAAACTCTAGATTGGAAAGAAGGATCATCGGGATCTGGCGGCGGCGTAGGTAATACTCCTACAGACTCAGGCGAATCTGGTTCTTCTAAACCTAAGAATTCTCTCGCTCTTCGGTCACGTGTTTCCTGTGTTTCTCTTGCGTCCTCTGCCGCTCTTCTTCGTGCTCTATCAGCACGGTATTCACGCTCTGCTTGACGTGCTTCAGCTCTTCGCCTTCTTCTCCTTACCTTATCCTCGTCTAACTCGCTATACTCTGGATTCCGAATAAGTTTTCCTGTTTCAGGGTCACGAATTTGTGATGGAATGTTATACTCTAGATACAAATCAGGGTCTTCATCATCCCTTCCCCTACGAGTCCGTGGTGCAGGAGGCAGGCCGCCTACTGATTCAGGGGCGCCAAGTATTGGTCGGGGCCGGTCAAAGTCTGGGTCCAAAGTGTCTATACGTCTAATCGGTAAAATACCATCTCTAGGATCGCCAAAACCTGTTAAACCTCTTCGTTGAGCAGCTGCAGTTATAGCCTCAGCAACTGGATCATCATATGTACCAAAGGGAACAGGCTCAAACGGATTTCTTCTAGAGCCACGCCTATTATAAAGATCTAGTAACTCTTCGTCACTCATATCTCTAAGACGTTTACGTAAAGCATTCATAGCTCGCTCATCAAATGTGCTTTGCCACCCATTAACTGGGTTACCCGATTCACCTACCGCATCCATAAGTTGATCTATAGTTAAATTGTCAAAGCGTCTTGGGTCATTTAGGTCAAAGCCTCTAGGGGCTCTAGGGGCTCTAGGAGCTCTAGGCCTTCTAGGGTCTCTAGGCCTTCTAGGACCTCTACTATCGTTTGCCACTCTTTCTATAGCCGCCTGCAAACTATTAACCCTATTTTCTAAACTAGTTAACAAATCATCCAAGTTTGCTATATTAATATCTACTTTTGCCGTTGTAGGAGTAACATCTACATCTACTTCATCTTCAGGAATATTTGGACCAGGTATTGGAATACCACCATCAACATCAATCGTTTGATCAATAAGTTCTTCAAGGCTAAATCCTTCAGGCAAACCAGCAGCTCTATCTTCAAGGTCAGATAACCCTTCCTCCTCAACAAGAATCTGCTCAACCTCGCCCCTATCAGAATCATAAGCATCTACACGCCTTGCATTAAGATTAGTGTTTCTCGTAACCCTATCCGTATTTAATTCGGCTTCAGAAAGTTTCTGCTTGTGCTCGGCTTCACGAACCCTTACCTCAAACCGATCCATGTTTAATCTCGTAGCAACCTCTTCAAGGGTTAAGCCTTCATCAGTGCGCAGCTTATAAATTTGTTCGTCCAAATCAGGGTCCTCTGGAAAACCAGCTGACTGTACCCACCTACGAACCTCAGGAGCTGAAGGCGATTCCCCAGCAGTCACCTGCCTACGACCACCTAAAGCGCTAGTAGAAATCATGTTCGTGCCTTCAGGCCTATTCCTTCTTGCCTTAGCTTCTTGTAAAATATCAGAAAGATTGCTCATCCTCATAAACAAGTAATCATCGCCTGGCACATTAGAACGCATACTGAAAGCACTTATAAGTTGATCTAATTCTTCTTCAGTCTCCGCCAAAACTAGTGGAGCTGAATCTGAACGATTACCAAAGAAATTAAAAGCTTCTTCTATCCTCTCATCAAGTCTAGTTACCGCCTGCAACATTTCAGTTGCTTGCGCTTTGGTAATCAAACTGCCATCAGGATTAGTCCTACCAATTAAAGTACCATCTTCAAGTATCGTGGGATCTTGAAAAATGTTAAAGTCATCGTCATTTGGCCTATTAACTATGCTAGCTAACATTGTTTTAAGGGTATGATTCATGAGCCGCATGTCTTGGATTTTACCTTGACTAAATGTCATTTGTGCGGCTGGAGAACTGGGCGGTGCAGATGGAAGATCACCTGCAGACGCAGGCGGAGCAGGCGTAAAATCAGTATCTCTTAAAGCATGCGCTACGGCTCTTTCCACAACTTCTTCTGGAGTCATGCCGTTAGCTGCAGCAATATCAGCAACTTGTTCCATCACTGCGTCAACGCCTCTTCTAGCAACCTCATTAGTCCTATCTGTTTGAGCATTTAACTCATCAAATATTGTAAGCTGTCCAGCTATTTGCGCATTCTTATCAGACTCACTATCGTTTTTAAAGAAATTTGTTCTAAATTTTCTACCTCTAAATACCTTAGAAAACTTATCAAAGAAATTAGGGGTAGCGTCTTTATCTGCCTTAGTGACATCTTTGGAAGCTACTTTACCAGAAGGAGCGCCTAAAGCGTCTTGCAAAACTTTTCGTAATTTCTCTAGATCTGCTGGCGTGTCTACTTCTTCAATTAAAGAATCAACGTCATCAATTAACGCCCGCAATGTAGCTTCATCTCCAAGATCAACAGCTATATCATCTAATAGGTCACCAGTTCCTCTGGTTTCTTCAGGAAAATCAGAAGAGTTTCTCAATTCGGCAGCAAGATTAACTAAGTTTATAACCTCTGGGTCATCCTCACCCAAAATGCCTTCATTGGTAAGCTTCGTTATTGCTCTTTCTATCTCAGAAGCAGATCTAGCTCTTTCTTCTTCAGTCATTAAAGCGGAGTGCCGTTTATCAATACTGTCTAAACGTTTACCATAAGCGTCTCTAGGAACATTAGGGTTAAGTCTATTTCTAATGTCAGCAAGCTCCGACGCCATACCCTTAGCAGCGTTTGCATTAAAAGCTGTCCTTTCCGTATCTAAAGCAGATATTAACGGTTTTATGTCCAACTGTTGATTGGACAGCGACCCTGAAAACTCGTTAAGTGACCCGTATACTTCAAAATCTTCTAGGTACTGTTCGCTAGTGTTGCTATCAATACTGATGGTGGAACCAAATGCAGCCAAAGCCTCATTCATTTCTTGAGTTAAGCTTTCACCGTCATCATCTCTTCTATTGTCCCTACTTCCAACCATAGCCCTATACAAACTTGTGCTTCTCTTAAGATCACCATTTGGCTTTAACCCTACCATGACAGAATAAATATCATAATTATTAGGGCTATCAGGATTACTAGGGTCCAACGCACGTTCTAAGTCTTTTATATTTCGTAAGTTTTCAGGACTACGGACTAAAGTCAGGGCAATTATATCTTGTGTGCCTAGTGTCCGGCCTGCCCTTATTTTGTCTATAGCCGCTTCAGCACCTTTTATAAGTTCATTAGTTCTTTCTTTTGCCTCATCTATATCCTCACTAGTGTTAAATACAGATAAACCGTACCTAAGCCAAGTAGCTTGCCCTGTATGCGCTGTTGAGTCCACCGAAAACTCATTTAGCCTGTGGCCTACAAAAAATGGGGTTGCTCTTTCAACCATTTGACCAAAATAGCCTCCGTCAGCAAAACTAATATCTTGTTCAACTCCGAGACGTTCTTGAAGAGCGTACCCGTCTGACCATCCGGGAGATGCGGACCATCTCTTAAGACGCTCAGTGTCT
>MDTG01328235.1_pt1 | contig 10745 bp, 9 predicted proteins | sample 811421 | NCBI WGS metagenome assembly MDTG01 (sample SAMN05326645, study PRJNA326480) | marine metagenome | isolation source: seawater | place: Pacific Ocean: South East | collected 2011
AAAATAGGTGTTCCTTTTACCTCTGCAATATCCATTAGTGGATTATCTTGATTAGGTGTAGAAGTTACTTGAAGTTTTCCATCAACAACAATCAACCAAGCCCAACCAGAACCAAATCTTGTAGCTGCTGCTTTAGAAAATTCGTCCTTGAACGATTCGAATGATCCAAATGCATCATCAATTGCATTAGCTAACTCTCCAGAGGGTTTACCAATTGCATTAGGAGTCATTACTTTCCAAAATAAAGAGTGATTGTAAAACCCACCGCCATTATTACGCACGCCAGCACCTTGGGATCCAATATTCGTTAGAATATCTTCGATTGATTGGCCTTCTAATTCAGTACCAGCAATCGCATTATTTAGATTGTTTGTATATCCTGCATGGTGTTTCCCATGATGAATCTCCATTGTTTTTGTGTCAATGTGGGGTTCCAACGCATTTGTTGCGTATGGTAACTGTGGTAATTCAAATGCCATATTTTTAAATTTAAATTTTCCCAAATATAAACATACAAAACAGACCAACAAATTAGCTGATACTTTATATTTTTTTTTGGAATTTAATCTTAGTTAACAATGTAAATCATCATCATTTAAATTAGTTTTACTTAACCTCCTTGAATCAGATTTATATCCCACGGAAAAACATAAAAAAAGCCTCAATGATGAGGCTTTTTTATCACTATTTATGTTTTTAGTATATTTCCTCCCAAATTGCAGTTCTGTACCATTTTATCTCTTCCCGATTGTATTTATTGTCTGAATCAATAATTAAATTCAATAAATATGATAAATGATTTTCGGGCTCCTCGTATTCCTCTAAATCCTCCTCAGGAATCTCTAGTTCAATGTTAAAATCTAGCGACTCATCGTCCTCTATCTTCTCTTTGATAATTCTGAGTGTTTTTACAATCAATGGATCATTAAGCTGAAATGCTAACTTTCTAATTTCTACCAACTGTTCAGCAATTGATTCAACCGAGGCTTCGGACTCAACATCAACCACAAGCTTTTTAAGTAATTCTTTGGCCGTAGGATTATTCATAATAATAAAATTAGACATCAAAGTTACTACAATAAGTGTAAAGTATTACGAATAAGTATATTTTTTTGAAATCTTACAATGGAGATTGAATTGCCTCTGAATATTTTCAAACTAATTCATTTCATATAATTTTGCAATATATTTCCCTACAATATCAAATTCTAAATTAACAACAGAGCCCTGACTTAAATATTTAAAATTAGTATGATTGTATGTATAAGGAATAATACAAACAGAGAAAAAATCTTTTCCTGAATCCACAACGGTAAGACTGGTTCCATTAATTGTTATACTACCCTTATTTACGGTTATATTAGAATATGACGTGTCGTAATTGATGTAAAACCTCCAACTACCGTCTTCCTCCTCAATTTTACTTACAACACCAACTTGATCAACATGACCCTGAACAATATGACCATCCAGCCTATCCCCAACCTTCATACAACGCTCTAAATTTACTTTTTCGCCAATACTGATTTCACCAATATTTGTTTTTTGTAGTGTTTCATCAATGGCTGTAACGGTGTAATTGTCTCCATTAATATCTACAACAGTTAAACAAATTCCATTATGCGCTAAACTTTGGTCTATCTTCAACTCACTTGTGAATGGGCATGAAAAGGTAAAGTTAATATTATCACCTTGTTTTTGAGTTTTTTTTAATTCCCCTAAACCTTCAATTATTCCTGTGAACATAAGTTATGATATTAAAAAAATTGTATTACTTAAAATGTAAAGTTTCGATAAAATATTATACTTATTAAACAAAAAAAGGCGTCTTAAAAAGCGCCTCGTAATTTTTTCTAGGATGCTATTTTATATTTTTTTGATTTGACCCATTTTATTGTCATACATCACAAAATAATCTCCCCTTTTAAGATCTGATAAATTTACTTTTGCTCCAAATCCTTTCTTAACGATTACCCCCGTTGTATTATAAACCTCGTAAAGCGTAGAGACCTCATTGCCTGCATCGTCGGCAAAATTAACCTCTTCTTCAATTCTGAGCAGATTCTCATTTGCAATGAAAACTTCCTTTACAGATGATCTAATCAACTTTTTCTCTTGAGAAATTCTAGGTACTCGGGTATAATCGACTTGCTTGATTCTGTAAATATTCCTTCCAGAGTGGGGCTTCAATTGAATCGCATAATCATTTTTACCTGCCAAACCTTTCCCGTTAACAGTAGCAACTTTCATCCATTTGTTCCATCTTTTTTGTTCGATAACAAATGGAAGTTGACCCGATTCGTTTGTTGTGGAAAAGGTTAAAAATCCACTAGGTGTTATATTCATACTGGATATAACATAGGTACTTGATGGTTTTAAAACTTCTGGATTCAAAACTCTAGGAGTACAATCGTCTTTGTATTCTATTTTAACTTTTACAGATGCGCCTTTGGATAGTTGGTAACTCGAAAAGTCAATTTCAAATGCACTAGAATTAATCTCATCGATAGATTGCTGTCCGTTAATTAAAACGTTAGTTACACAAAAACCAACTCCTGAACTTGCAAATGGATTTTGAACGTACAAGTTTTCGCCTTGATAAGTTCCTTCAAGAACCATTTCTTGATTTGCTAAAGCTCCCGTTGTAAGTATCAAAACAAGTGAGAGTATTCCTATAATTTTTTCCATGCCTAATTAATCTTGCTTGAGTTTAATTTTATTTCCCGCAAAAAGTACAATAATAATACAAATGGCAAAAATATCAAAAATATAAACACATTAAAAACAACCTTTGAACTCAAAAAAAATGCCAAAACAAAAACCTTTTTGTTTTTTACACGATTTAAACTTTAATTTGTGTTTAAGTATCGAAAATAAACCAGAGTGTTGAACAACAAAATTAAAAAAGTAATATTCCAAGTTATTCCTTTTTTAATAATTATTTCGCTGACTTCTTGTTCTAAAAATTCTCCTAGTAAAAGAAGAGGCGGTAATTTCCACTTCTGCTCAAAAAACAGAATTCACCATTTACATCCCTCTTTAATTAGTGATGAAAGTACCTCCCTTGTGGCACATCAAATTTTTGAGGGCTTGGTAAAACTTAACCCAAAAACCCTTGAGGTTGAACCTTGTCTTGCGAAGTCATTTGAATTTAATCCAAAAACTTTTGTGTACACGTTTAAACTAAAGGACAATATATATTTTCACGACAACAAATGCTTTAAAAATGGTATTGGCAGAGAGGTAACTGTTAATGACGTAGTTTACACGTTTAAAAATATTTGCACGAAACAACTCATTAATGTCGGTTATCACAATACTTTCAAAGGAGTGGTTAAAGGAGTAGAAGATTATTTTAATGGTTCCTCGAATGAAATATCTGGAATAAGAGCTTTAAACAGCAATACAATTGAAATTGAGCTTCATCGCCCAAATGGACTTTTCTTAAAAAGATTGGCTGGTATTAATTTTTCTATTATTGCGAAGGAAGCCGTTAAAAAATATGGAATTGAAAACCATGTTGGCACAGGACCTTTTATTCCTCTTAAGTTTGACTCCTATAATGATCAACAAATCTTAGTCAAAAATAAAAATTATTACAAAAGAGATAAAGATGGCGTTCAATTGCCATACTTAGACAGTATTTGTATTGATTTTGAAATCGGTATCAAAACTCAAATCAAAAATGTTATCGACAAAAAATCAAGCGCTGTGCTTAATCTTCCTTTCCGCGCAGTAAAAAGAGTTTTCAGAGACCATAAAGACAAATTTGATAATGAAATCATGATGCAAAGCGCGCCATTTTTATGTACCAATTATATTGAGTTTAATTTAAATAGTGATATTCTGAAAAACAAGAAAATTAGACAAGCCATTAGCTTCGCTTTAAATAAACAAGAAATTACGAATAAAGTTTTCGGAGAAACTAGAGGCAAGATAGGTGATTCAGGGATTACGCATCCATATATGCCAAATTACAGAAAAAATGGAGTTAATGGCTATTCCTATAATTCAGATACAGCGAAAAAACTTATTGAGAATTGCGGTATTGATTCAATACGGCCCTTACAGTTAGACATAAGTGTAGAGGATTATAAATCGTTAGGGGTAGCAGATGAAATTAGATTTCAATTAGAAAAAGAACTTGGAATAATCATCGAAATAAATATTGTTCCTGAGCGATACAAAATTGAAAAAGCCAGATACGCAAAAGGAGATATGTATATTTCTAATACTATCGCGAACTTTTCAAGTCCAGAAGGATTTTTAACTATTTTCTACGGAAAATCAGTTCCAAAATCATTGACTATACCCTCATTTCCAAACACAACCAGGTTCGTGAACAAGGACTTTGACAGGACCCTCGATAGAGCAAGAAGGTCTATTGACGAGGAAAATGCTAATAAAAGCTATGCAGCCGCAGAAAGATTGCTAATGGAAGAATGTCCAATCGCAGTACTTTGGTATGAGGAAAGTAATCGGTTGATAAATAGTAAAATTAAAGGTCTGTCTCTCAATCAAATTCAATACATTGATTTATCTCAGGTATATTATTCAAATTAAGTTATTAAGAACTAAACAGAGCAACCAAGCAATACTTAAACATTTGAAAGTAGCTATTTTAGTTTCGAGCTTTTCAAGTTGATTTAATGCATGAATGAGACCTAAAATAAAAGGAATACAATACATACCGAATAAAGAAATTACATCTACTGAAAATGCTTTTTCGCCGACTAAAATTCCTGTAAGCGAATATCTCAACCGAACTAAAAAATCAACATTTCTAAATACATCAATTACAAATGGGAATGAAAACGAGAATGAAAAAATTATAAAAAGACAAATGCAACAAAAAAACAAAATCAAGAAAATACCTATTTTGTTCACAATGCTTGAGTTCAATGAATTAATTTCTGAAACAATATTATTTTTCCTCGAGCGGGGTTTTGTTTTGTTTTCTCTCGCTTTTCCATCCCCATAATATAACTTTTCGCCCTTCATTTCTGCTCGTTCTATTTGAGTTCTTGCTTTGGGTATAATTGCCCAAAGAAGAACGTACAAGGGAATGGTAATTCCAAAAAAGAAAACACATAAGAAGACGACTAACCTTACAAATACGCTGTCGATAGACAGATAAAAGCCTAAGCCAGAGCATACTCCCCCCACTATTCGTCTTGATCCATCTCTGTAAATTTTTCGCCTAACTATACCCATTTTTCTAAAAATATCTAATTAACCATAAAACCGAACTCATTTAACTTTTTTTAATCCTAATTTTACTTCCATGGATAAGGTTTTACTTGCAGAATGGGAAGAACAAGGCGCTATTTTCATTGCTTGGCCGTACAGGTGCACAGACTGGAAAGAAAACTTAGAAAAGATTGAAAAAACATATGTTGAAATTGTTGAACAAATAGCCGACCATGAATTGGTGATTATACTCTCTAAGGATAACAGTCCGAAGAAAAAGTTCGCTAAGAAGATTTTGAATAACATCAAAATAATAATTGCTAATTATAACGACACATGGACAAGAGACTACATTGGATTATCTATTGAGACAAAAAAGGGTCCTTTTGTAGTTGATTTTAAATTTAATGGTTGGGGAGGGAAATATAATCATACGAAAGACAATTCGATTAATTTTCAACTCCAAGAAAGAAATATTATTTCCAAAATTAATTATGAATATAATCATTTCATCCTTGAGGGCGGTTCCATAGACCCAAATGGAAAAGGAACAATTTTAACTACTTCAAAATGCTTACTCAATAAAAATAGAAATCCCAATATGAGCAAAAAGGAAATTGAAAAAATGTTATCAGAATCACTTGGAATCAATAAAATACTTTGGTTAAATCATGGATTAATTCCAGGTGACGACACAAACTCCCATATTGACACACTTGCTCGATATTGCGATGAAAAAACGATAGTATATTCCATAAATGATTCCAAAGAGTTAAAATTAATGGAAAAAGAATTGAAAATCATCGCACTTGAAAATCAATATGATTTAATTCCAATCGAATTACCTGCCCCAATATTTTATAATGAAAGTGAATTGCCAGCATCTTATGTGAATTTTCTAATAACTAATAAAAAAATATTAGCTCCAATATATGGAGACAAAAATGATTCTTCTGCAATTCAAACTTTACAAAAATTATTTCCTACAAGAGAAATTGTTGGAATAGACTGTACGCAAATTATTAGACAAAACGGATCACTACATTGTGCAACCATGCAAGTGCCCAAAAATGTTTTAAATTTATCTTTGTTTAAATGAAAAAAGTATTAAAAGTTGGTACAATTCAAATGACTTGTGGGGATAATCAACATGAGAACCAGTTAAAAATTGAAAAAAAAATAAAAGACTTTGCAAATGAAAACCTTGACTTAGTTGTTCTTCAGGAGCTTCACGACTCAATTTACTTTTGCCAGACAGAAGATGTTCATCAATTTAATTTGGCACAAAAATTACCAGGTCAAGCAACAGAATTTTATGCTCAATTGGCAAAACAGCAAAATATTGTGCTTATTTCATCACTATTTGAAAAACGAACCGCTGGATTATACCACAATACAGCTGTAGTTTTTGATCGCGATGGATCAGTAGCAGGAATGTATAGAAAAATGCATATCCCAGATGACCCTGGATATTATGAGAAATTCTATTTCACACCAGGTGACCTCGGATTTACGCCCATAAAAACATCAATAGGAACGCTGGGAATTCTTATTTGCTGGGATCAATGGTATCCTGAAGCTGCCCGCATAATGACATTAAAAGGTGCTGATATTTTAATTTATCCTACAGCAATAGGATTTGATGAGAAGGATACTTTAGAAGAGCAAGAAAGACAAATTAATTCTTGGAAAACAATTCAACAATCACATGCCATAGCGAATGGGATACCCGTAATATGCGTGAATAGAACAGGAGTCGAGCATGCAAAAAATTCTGAGGATAAAATTAATTTTTGGGGAAATAGTTTTATTTGTGGGCCACAAGGAGAAATTATTTATCAGGCCAGTAAAGAGGAAGAATCTGCAGCAACAAAAATTATAATGACTCAATCGGAAAAAATAAGAAGAAATTGGCCTTTTTTAAGAGACCGAAGAATTGACGAGTATAAAGAAATAGAAAAAAGATTTATCGACTAAAAAGGGTCTTGATAATCATGACCCTGTATTTTCTCCTAGATTAAAACTAAAATCTATAAGTCGTCGGGACTTGGCGCTGCTGCTATTTTCTTTTTGGGAGGCTTAATGGATGAAGTGAATATCACATTTACCACTTCGCCGTCAATTGTTGATCTTGACTTTGAAATACCATTTGAAATGGTTGCTTTTTCTTCATGCTTCCATTTTTTTGTAAATATCTGATAAGTTCCATCAACGTTTTTTAAATACATTTGAGTTACCTCTCCTTTTTCAACTTGAACTTTACCTAAAAAACAATCTGCCTCATTACCTTGGCGGAAAGTAATTACAACATTTTCATACCATCCATCTTTCACATTATCTGCTCCTCTTTCAGCAAATTTTTTATTGTAAGCTTCATAACAATTATCACCGTCTCCGTCTCCGGCATAAACACTCATTGAGAAAGCAGACAAAATCAATCCAAACACTAGTTTCTTCATTTTACTTTATTTTAAGTTTAGCTCCTATTTAACAAAAGGCTTGCCAAAATGGAAAAGCAATTCAACCTCCCAAAATTAACAAATTATTGCCAATATTAACCAATTTTAAAAATACTCGTGGATTAATTTAATATCCTCTTTAATATTCCAGGGTTAACGTGTACCATCCATTAGATTTATAGAAAATCTATTTTATGTTAGTTAAAACATTTGGAGGAGCTGTTCAAGGTGTTGATGCTAGATTAATCACAATTGAAGTATCTGTTTCAAAAGGAAAAGACTTTTACCTTGTAGGTTTACCCGACAAGGCCGTTCAAGAGGCAAAAATTAGAATTGATACGGCTTTAAAAAATACAAATTTCCACAGCCCAAAGACAAAAACGGTTGTCAACATGGCCCCAGCAGATATAAAAAAAGAGGGAGCTGTTTACGATTTACCAATTGCTATGGGAATACTCGGAGCAACCGATCAAATAAAAAAAGAAAAACTCAAGGATTTTTTAATAATGGGAGAGTTATCCCTGGATGGTAAGATTCAACCTATAAAAGGATGTCTTCCTATTTCTATACTTGCAAAAAAACTGGGTTATAAAGGTATTGTCTTACCCTTAGAAAACGCTAAAGAGGCAGCAATAGTAAGTGAAATTGAGGTTTATGGTTTTAAATCCATAACAGAGGCAATTGATTTTTGTAATGATTCAAAAAAAGCTAATCCTTTATACATAGATACACGAAAACAATTTTTAGAAAATCTAGAAAATCCAGAATTTGATTTTTCAGACGTAAAAGGACAGTCAAACATAAAAAGAGCAATGGAAATTGCCGCAGCTGGAGGTCATAATTTGATATTAATTGGACCACCAGGTGCCGGAAAAACAATGCTCGCTAAAAGACTCTCTTCTATTTTACCACCAATGACACTTCGAGAAGCCCTCGAAACTACCAAAATACATTCAGTCGCGGGTAAATTAGGAAATGAGCAGGGTTTAGTCGCGCATAGACCCTTCAGGAGTCCTCATCATACAATTTCAGATGTGGCGCTTATTGGGGGAGGCACTAATCCACAACCTGGCGAGGTTTCGATGGCTCATAATGGCGTTTTGTTTTTAGATGAGCTACCAGAATTTAAAAGAACCGTTTTAGAAGTTCTTCGTCAACCTCTTGAAGACAGAAATGTTTCGATTTCAAGAGCTAAATTTTCAGTAAACTATCCGGCCAGTTTAATGCTTGTAGCAAGCATGAATCCATGCCCGTGCGGTTATTATAATCATCCAGATAAAGAATGTATTTGTCCTGGGGGTTCAGTTCAAAAATATCTTAATAAAATTTCTGGTCCTCTTTTAGATAGAATAGATTTACATGTCGAGGTAACACCTGTCTCATTTGATGAGCTTTCGAACTCAAAACCAAGCGAAAAAAGCACTTCAATTCGAGAGCGCGTTATTAAGGCTCGAGAAATACAAACTAAAAGATACAGACACTCAAAAAAAACACACTCTAATGCGCAGATGAGTTCTTCTCAGCTTCAAAATGCATGTTTGTTGAGTGATGATTGTAAATCGTTACTCAAAAACGCAATGAACAAACTTGACTTATCGGCAAGAGCATATAATCGTATTTTAAAAGTATCAAGAACTATTGCTGACTTAGATGGGTTAAACAATATCGAAACGAAACACATTGCTGAGGCAATTCAATTTCGAAGCCTTGATAGAGATGGTTGGGCGGGGTAATTAATTACTAAAATTTGATACCGAAATCTAAAACCGTAACTTTGCCGACTTAAAATCGAATGTATGGTGCAGTGGATTAAGAAATTGAGCGGAAATTTAAAAGACGATACATTATCAGGAGTTACGGTTGCTCTAGCGTTAGTACCAGAGGCAATTGCTTTCGCATTCATCGCAAAAATAGACCCTATAGTAGGACTTTACGGCGCGTTTATGGTGGGGTTAATTACTGCTATATTTGGAGGTCGGCCAGGAATGATTTCTGGAGCAACAGGAGCTCTAGCTGTTGTAATGGTTGATTTGATTGCCGAAGCTCCTAATCATGCTCCAATTGGAATGGAAAAACCTGGCTTACAGTATCTTTTTGCTACACTTATTCTTATGGGTATAATCCAAGTTGTATTCGGCGCAATTAAACTTGGTAAATTAGTTCGATTGATACCACATCCTGTAATGATGGGATTTGTTAATGGATTAGCAATTGTAATTTGCTATGCTCAATTTGGAATGCTAAAAACTGAAAGTGGTGATTGGCTCCCATCAACCGAAATGATACCAATGCTGCTTTTAATTGCCTTAACAATGATAATAATGTGGCTTTTACCAAAGTTAACCAAGGCAATTCCAGCTGGTTTAGTGGCCATTGTAGTTGTCACCTCAATAGTTGCCTTTGGTGGAATTGAAACTGACACGGTGCTCTCTTTCCTTCAATCAGAAGATCCAACAGCATCATTAAAAGGAGTTCTACCAACGTTTAACGTCCCATTTTCCGGTCATTTTGATGCGCTATTCTCATGGGAAACTGTTTGGTTTATTGGACCTTATGCTTTTATACTTGCCGCTGTTGGATTGATTGAGTCATTAATGACTTTGCAGTTAGTGGATGAAATTACTGAAACTAAAGGATCAGGAAATAGAGAAAGTTTAGGACAAGGATTAGCCAATATAATTAACGGCTTCTTTGGAGGAATGGGGGGATGCGCCATGATCGGTCAATCGATGATTAATGTCACCTCTGGAGGAAGAGGTAGAGCCTCTGGAATTATTGCCGCATTAGGATTATTATCATTTATATTATGGCTTTCTGACTTAATTGAAATCATACCTATAGCTGCACTTGTAGGAGTAATGTTTATGGTTGTAATTGGAACTTTCGCTTGGAAAAGTTTCAAAACTTTAGTTACTGTTCCTAAAACCGACGCATTTGTGATTGTATTGGTTACTACAATTACAGTTCTTGAGGACTTAGCGCTTGCGGTTATTAGTGGTATCATTGTTTCTGCTTTGATGTTTGCTTGGGAAAATGCAAAAAGAATCCGAGCAAGGAAATCATTTAAAAAAGATGGAACCAAAGTATATGAAATTT
>MDTG01385591.1_pt1 | contig 10745 bp, 13 predicted proteins | sample 811421 | NCBI WGS metagenome assembly MDTG01 (sample SAMN05326645, study PRJNA326480) | marine metagenome | isolation source: seawater | place: Pacific Ocean: South East | collected 2011
GAAGGGGTCTAAAAAGAAAAATGATAAACCTTTAGCTTTTATAGGTAAAGGCGTATGTTTTGATACAGGTGGTATATCATTAAAACCTGCAAAATTTATGGAAGAGATGAAGTACGATATGGCTGGTGCAGGTACAGTAGTGGGCTTGATGAAAACATTAGCAAAAAGAAAAGCAAAGATTAATGCGGTTGGAGTTGTTGGCTTAGTAGAAAATATGGCTGACGGTAATGCACAGAGGCCAGGAGACGTAGTCAAATCATATAGCGGAAAAACAATCGAAATATTTAATACAGACGCTGAAGGTAGATTAGTTTTAGCAGATATTTTAAGTTACACAGAAAAAAGATTTAATCCCAAATTTATGATTAATTTAGCAACTTTAACTGGTGCAATTATTATTGCTCTTGGGAATGAGTATGCTGGCTTATTTAGTAACAATGATAAATTATCTGATCAACTTTACAAATCAGGTAAAATTGATAATGAAAAAGTTTGGAGACTGCCCTTGTCAAAAGAATTTGATAAACTAATGAATTCTCAAATTGCCGATGTTCAAAATATAAATTACGCAGGTGGTGCACAATCTATTACTGCTGCTCAATTTTTACAAAGATTTGTTTTAAAAGGTACGCCTTGGGCTCATTTAGATATTGCTGGAATGGCATGGACAAAAAAAAGTAATGATATTACCCCATCCGGTGCAACAGGTTATGGCGTAAAACTTTTAAATAGATTAGTTCAAGAGTTTTATGAGTGATCAAAAAACTTTATCATTAATTAAGCCTGATGCAGTCGAGAGAAATTTAATTGGTAAAATAATTGATATATTTGAGACCAATGGAATAGTTATTGAAAAAATAAAAACAGTTCATGTATCAAATGAGTTCGCAAAGAAATTTTATGATGTGCATAAAGATAAACCATTTTTTAGTGAATTATGTAGTTATCTAAGTTCCGGGCCAATAATTGCCATGGTTCTTAAAGGTGATAATGTAATTAAAAAAAATAGAGACTTAATGGGTGCGACTAATCCCAAAGATGCCAAAGAGGGTACCATAAGACAAAAGTTTGCTATTTCAATTGATAAAAATTCTGTACACGGTTCTGACTCTGAAGAGAACGCGTCCAGAGAAATATCACTATTTTTTTAATTGATAAATTCATTTAGACTACTAGGATAAAGTATATGCTCCTGCCTTAGTATTTTTTTTTTTAATGATTTAGCATCATCATTTTTGGCTATCTTTACTCTAACTTGTCCTAATTTTTTACCAGAGTCTAAACGGGCATTAACCAAGTGCACTGTACATCCTGAAAATTTGTGCCCACTTTTTATAGCTCTTTCATGTGTATTTAATCCTTTTAATTTTGGCAAAAGTGATGGATGTATATTTAATATAGGTTTTTTAAATTTATTAATAAAATTAACAGATAAAATTCTCATAAAACCAGCTAAACATAACATATCAACCTTATATTTTTTTAAAATTTTAATTGATTTATTTTCAAAGAAATTAATTTTATCAATTAACGTAAAATTTTTAATTTTATTTTTTTTTTGCAAAAGCTATTCCCTGGGCATTTCTCTTATTAGAAATGACTAAGATAATTTTATATTTAGATTTTTTAAGTTTAGAAAATCTATATAAACTTTTAAAATTTGTGCCCTTTCCGGATAGAAATACTGCAACCCTTTTTTTGTTAAAATTTAATTTTTCCATTTAACAAAACTCTAGATTTTTTGTTTTTCACGATTTTTCCAATAACATATGGTTTTGATTGTTTTGAATATTTAAAGACTTTTTTCACGTTTTTTTGACTTACAATTATACAAAATCCAACACCACAATTAAATGTACTTAACATTTCGTCATGTTTCACAAATTTATGTATCCACGAAAATATTTTTTTTGTCTTAATTTTATTTAATTTAACACTAATACTATAATCTTTTGGAATAACCCTCAAAATATTTTCTATTAAACCACCGCCAGTTATATGCGCACTACCTTTTAGAAGGTTTTTATTATTTAAATTTAATATTGTTTTCGCATAAATTTTTGTTGGCTTTAATAATTCTTTTTTTAGAAAATTATTCCTACTAATGTCAATTTTGGCTTCAGATATTATTTTTCGAATTAATGAAAAACCATTTGAATGAATTCCATTTGACGGGTATGCTAAAATTACATCATTATTTTGAATTTTTGATCCATCTATAATTTTTTTTTTATTTACAATTCCTACTGCAAATCCTGCCAAATCAAATTTATCTCTTAAGTATATTCCAGGCATTTCAGCGGTTTCACCGCCCGCTAAATAGCAACTAGATAATTTGCAACCTTTATAAATACCCTGAATTATTTCTTTATATTGTTTATTTTTAACTTTCCCAAGTGCAATGTAATCTAAAAAAAATAACGGCTTTGCTCCTTGAACAATCAAGTCATTTATACACATAGCAACTAAATCAATTCCAATAGTTTTGTAATTCCTTAGTTTGCCTGAAATTTCTATCTTTGTACCTACTCCATCTGCAGCAGAAACTAGAACTGGATTTTTTATTTTATATGATGTCAAATCAAATAATGAACCAAACCCACCTATATTTTTAAAGCCTTTAATAAAAGAACCCTTAATTTTGGTTTTATTAGATAGTTTTGATATATAACTTACTAAATTAGATGTATTACGTGTATTTACACCGCTATTTTTATAAGTAAATATTTTTTTATGCACTTTTTTTACAATACAAATAAGATTTTATTTATTTTAATTTTTACTATCTCTTATTGGTTCAATTCTATTGTAAATGCAAATATTTATATTGTTGATAATTTCAAATTTTCCGAAAAAATTAGCAATATAAAAAAAAATAGGTCTAATATAATTGATAAAATCAAAATCCAAGCATTTGAAGAATTAAAGAAAAGGCTATTAGTTGAGGATGATTTAAAACTTATTAAATCTAATGAAGAAGGACTAAATTTAATTGACAATTTTATAATAAAGGATGAAATTCAAATAAACAAAGATTACCAGTTTGTTGTATCTGTAAAATTTAATCCAAATAAGGTTAAAAACTTTTTTAAATCTCAAAATATACGATTTGTTGATTATAAAGGAGACCCATTGCTAATATTTTATTTTGAAAAAGAAAAAAGTGGTAAAATGAATGTTTGGAATAACGATAGTTTTTATGAAATTTTTTTTTCATATCAAGATTTTTTAATTGAATATGTTTCTCCAGGAGGTGATTTAAAAGATCAAAATAGTGTAATTTTTGAAGAAAATGTCAGTATGAAAGACATAAAAGTTAATAAATTGCTAAATAATTATGGGTTAAAAAATTATCTAGTTATTTTCTATGATAAAAATTACCCAAATAATATTAGAACAAAATTTTCAATAAATAAGACAGTATATTATAAAAGTTTTCTATTTGATGGTAATTTTAAATCTATTATTCCTAAATTAAAATTTTTTGTAGAAAACATATGGAAAGAACAGAACATTTTTAACATAGAGAATACTACATTAATCACATATAATTTTTATCCAAAAGATATAATTAGTCTTAACACATTCAAAAAAATAATATCTAAGAATAAAAATATTTCAAAACAAAATATTCAATTTATTTCTAAGAAAAAAATTACAGGAAGTTTTATATTTTCTGGTAGTGAAGACGATCTGACTGAAAATTTAGAAAATCAAAAAGTTAAAATAAATAAGAAAAATAAGATCTGGGACATATATTTAAATGAATGATCAAAAAGTCTTTAAGTTTGAAAATTCTAATTTTTATTTTGAAGAAGATTTTTGTATATCAAATAGTAATAAAAAAGTTTACGATTTTTTAAACTTATATCCAAAATGGGAGTCAAAATTAATTAATATTCATGGACCAAAGTTATCTGGCAAAAGTCATATGCTTAATATTTTTAAAAATAAAATTAATTCAACAATTATTGATTATGAATTGTTAAAAAAAACTAAAAACGTAGAAAATATATTAAATTTAAAATGCTTGGTATTAGATAATCTAAATAGTGAAAAATTAGATGAAAAATTATTATTCATTTTAATTAATGCTTTTATAAATTCTAAAAATTACCTTCTTATTGTTACAAGAAAACCGTTAATAGATTATAAAGTTAAACTTTTAGATCTCAAATCTAGAATTATTACATTTGATCAACAAAAAATTGAGAACCCTTCAGATGAATTAATTTATACCTTATTAACAAAATTTTTTTCCGATAAACAATTAATTATTAAAAAAGAAATGATTTTGTATATTGCTAAAGTAATAGATAGATCCTATGATAAAATTTTTAATTTTGTAAATGATTTTGACAATTTTCTTCTACAAAAAAAAAAAAAAATCTCGAAGAAATCAATTAATGAATTTTTAAATATAACTAAATTTGAATAATACCCTTTTTAAATTTAACCTTTGATTTGCCTTTTATAAATCTTTCGTATTTGTCAAAAAATACTTTCTTTCTCCATAGCCCATTATACTTTTTGTAAGCCAAATATGTATAAATGTCGTTTTTTGTAGCAATTAAATTCTCATCAATTTTATTTTTACGTGATATTATCAATTTTATATAATTCATAGATGCAATCAATGTTTGATCAATTACAGTTTTTTTATTTTTTATTTTTCTAAGATATTTAAAAGTTTTCGAAAATATCAAATAATTTTTTTTTGATATTTTTGAATTCTTTTTCAATATGTGATCACTTTTGGAGTGAAGCAAGTTAATAATATCATTATCTTTTAATACCCAGTTTTTTGGCAAATTCTTTTTTTTTGATATTGAATGTCTAATCCACAAAATTTTCTTAAATTCTTTATTATCAAGAATATTTCTATCTATATTTCTTTTTAAAATTGAACTTATTTTTATAGGATTTATGGCATTTAATTGAAAGATTTTCATTTCTTCATTAAAAAATTTCAACTTTTTAGTTTTAATTAAAATTTTATTAAGATGTTTGTGTGTTGGTTTTAAGTATTTTGTATCATTTTTTATATAATTCATAATTTTTGGGTTAATTGGTCTTTTTAACCAATTTGTATTTTGAAACTTTTTGTCAATTTTTTTTTTACAAATAATCTTAGTAAGATTTTGGTAAGATAAATTTCTATCGAAACCACAAAAACCTGCAGCTAATTGGTTATCAAAAATTGGTTTTATTTCTCCAAAGTATTGATACAATAACTCCAAATCCTGTTCAGATCCGTGAAGGACCTTCAGAATAGATTTATTCGATATTACTTGAATAAATAATCTTATTAGTTTCTTACTCTTAATTGCATCAAGAATATAATATGATTTTCCATCATAAATAGTAATGAATGATAATGTTGCTTTATAGGTATTTTTTCTATTAAATTCAGTATCTAAATATAAATATTTTTTTTTCTTAATTTTGTTTTTGAAGTTATTTAATTTTTTTTCAGAATCTATTATCATTTAAATATGTTGTTTTTATACCAAAATTATATATCAACAGTTCATAAGGTAAATTTTGCATAGATATAGATCACATAATTGTGGGGAATTAAATAAAAAAGCTACTGGTTCGACAGTTAAAATTTCGGGCTGGCTTCATAAAAAGCGTGATCACGGAAATTTATTGTTTTTAGATATTAGAGACAATTACGGTATTACACAATGCGTGATTGATCAAAGCAATAAATTATTCAAACAAATAGAAAAAACATCTTTAGAGACAGTACTCTTGGTTGAAGGAGATGTTGTTGAAAGATCAAAAGATACAGTTAATAGAGACTTACCTACTGGCGAAATTGAAATTCATATAACAAAGTATGAAAATCTTGGAGAATGTTCTGGGCTGCCAATGCCAGTATTCAGTGATCAAGAGTATGCTGAAGAAATTAGATTAAAGTATAGATATATAGATTTAAGAAGGAAAAAAATTCATGAAAATATTTTATTAAGATCTAAAATTATTTCTTTCATAAGAGAAAATTTAAAGACAATGGGTTTTAATGAGTTTCAAACGCCAATTCTTACTTCTTCAAGCCCAGAAGGTGCAAGAGATTTTTTAGTTCCAAGTAGATTAAATTCGGGTAAATTTTACGCCTTACCCCAAGCGCCACAGCAATTTAAACAATTAATTATGGTTGCAGGGTTTGACAAATACTTTCAAATTGCCCCATGTTTTCGCGATGAGGATGCTAGAGCTGATAGAAGTCCAGGAGAATTTTATCAATTAGATTTAGAAATGTCTTTTGTAACGCAAGATGATGTTTTTAAAGTGATTGAGAAACTTTTCTACAGCTTATTTCAAAAGTTTGGTCAGAATAAGCAAGTATTACCAAACTTTACTAAAATTAGTTATAAGGACACAATGATTAATTATGGAACAGACAAACCAGATTTGCGTAATCCATTAATTATAAAAGATATAACAAAAGTTATGGAGTTAGATGATGTTAAATTTGAAATTTTTAAAAAATTAGTTTCCAAAGGTAGCATAGTTAGAGCAATAAAAACCTCAAAGACTATAAATAAACCAAGAAGTTTTTTTGATAATATCGATAAATGGGCGAAAGAGCAAGGAGCGTCAGGTCTGGCTTATTTCTCTTTTGAAAAATCTAATAATAAAATTATAGGCAAAGGTACTATTGGAAAATTATTTGGTGATAAATCAATGGAACAAATTTGTAAAATTGTTAATGCAGAAGAAGGAGATAGTTTGTTTTTAGCTTGTGGAAAGAAAAAAGAAGTTGAAACAATATTAAGTTTAGCCAGAAATAAAATTGGTGAAGAATTAAAACTTATTGATGATAACAAATTTCAATTTTGTTGGGTAGTTGATTATCCACTTTTCGAAATAGATGAAAAAACTAAAAAAATTGTATTTAGTCATAACCCATTTTCTATGCCACAAGGAAATCTTGAAGAATTAGATTTTAGCAAACCACTTGATATCAAAGCTTTTCAATATGATCTAGTATGTAATGGTGTGGAGTTATCATCAGGCGCAATTAGAAACCATAAGCCAGATTTAATGTATAAATTATTTAAAATTGCAGGTTATAGTAAAGAAGACGTCGATAATAAATTCTCAGGAATGATAAATGCATTTAAACATGGTGCCCCACCTCACGGAGGAATTGCACCTGGTATTGACAGGATAGTAATGTTACTCGCAAATGAAAAAAACATTAGAGAAGTAATAATGTTTCCATTAAATCAAAATGCTCAAGATTTAATGATGAATGCTCCAAATGAAATCGATAGTGAATTGTTAAAAGATTTAGGTTTAAAGCTATCTGACAAAAAGAACTAAGCTTTTTTGCTTTTAATATTTAACCTTACGTTTGTTAAATCTACTAATTTATCTTTGTACTGGTTTCTTACAAAACCTTTGCTCGTGCTATCTTTTAGCACGTCTAAAAATTTTGCTAATTCTGGGTTGTCATCAAAGTTCGTATTTTCAATTTTTTTAAGCGATGGTGTATGTGCAAGGTCTTCTCTATTTAAATATGATATAGCTAACTCTCTAAATAAATAATCAAGGATTGAAGTAGCACTTAAAATTCTGTCATTTCCAGTAACTTTGCCTGAAGGTTCAAATTTTGTATCGATAAAAGCATCAACAAATTCCTCTAGGGGAACCCCATATTGTAGACCTAAAGATATTGCAATAGCAAAATTGTTCATGAGCGCTTTAACTAATTCACCTTCTTTATTTGTATCTATAAAGATTTCGCCAACTTTACCGTCATCATACTCACCAATATGCAGGTAAATTTTATGATCACCAATTGTAGCTTTTTGAATATAACCCTTTCTCCTGTCAGGCATTTTCTTTCTAGAATTAAAATTTTCACTCGTATCTTTATTATTAAAACTTTTGTTCTGAGTTAAACTTGTCTTTTCAATTAATTTTTCTAATTCAATCTCGCTATTTTTTTTGTCATTAGTAACTACAGATTTAATTTCGCTAGTAGATCGAGTTTTTCTTTTATTAAACTTAATATCAATTAATTCAAATTTACCATCTTTTCTTTTCTCTAAATTTTTTAAACTTTCATTTGAAATTTCGTCTAAAGCGTGGGTAATCTTAAATAAGCATGTATAGAAGCTTTCAGCGGTATATTTACTCATAAGAATCAAAGAATCAAAAAAATTGAATTAGTTTTCTATTTCAGTTTTTGTTATAAGTCTAATTAAAAATTATCAACTAAAAATTGAAATTTATGTTTAAGATTATTTTCTCATGGTGGAACAGACAAACATTCGGCACTTTCCTAAATACATTAATTTTTGGAATAAATGTAGGTAGTGATGAATTTGGAAATAAATATTATAGGAATAAATCTGATACACGTAGGTGGGTTATATATAAAGATGTAATAGATGCATCGAAAATACCTCCAGAATGGCATTCATGGATACATAAAATAATTAAATCAACCCCAGATAAAATGAAATTTAGCAATTATGAATGGCAAAAAAAATATACGGAGAATTTAACAGGTACCACAAGATCTTACAATCCGAATTTAAAGAACAAGAATTTCAAAAAGAAAAAATATAAATCATGGCAACCCGACTAATACTTTTAATTTTGATTTTTATTAATATCAATTATATAGTTTTTGCTAACGAAAAAAATTTCGAAATTTTAGATAAAAAAAATAATTATGCTAAAATATCTATATTAGACAAGATTACATCAAAAAAGCAGACAGTAGACATACAATTAAAAAAAAAATTCAAAATTCAAAATTTTGAAATATTCGTAGATAGATGTATTAAAGATTACAGACAAGGTTATTTAGAGACCTTAGCGCATGTTCAAATTAAAGATACCAACATCAAAACAAAAAATATTGTTTTTATTTTTAATAATTGGATGTTTACATCATATCCATCCTTAAATTCCTTTGACCACCCAAATTTTGATATTTGGTTGGAGAAATGCAGTTAATTAAAGCTTTGTTTTTGATAACCAATTAACATCATATTTGCAGTCTATAAAATCTTTATGATTTACTATTCTCTTGTGTAAATCAATTGTGGTATCTATGCCGTTAATAACAAATTCATCTAAAGCCCTTCTAAGTCGAGTTTTTGCAGAAGTCCTATCTTTTCCATAGCAAATTAACTTTGCAATCAAACTGTCATAATAAGGCAAGATTTTACATCCTTGAAAAATACAAGCATCTACTCGTGTACCCGGACCTGAGGGTTGATGCAAAATATTTATTATGCCAGAACTTGGTTGAAAATTTTTTAAATAGTTTTCTGCGTTAATTCTACATTCAATTGCATGCCCATTAAATTTTACTTCAGATTGTTTCAGACTTAATTTGTTTGTTGCGGCTATTTCGATCTGCCTTTTGACAATATCGACACCAGTAACCACTTCAGTAACAGGATGTTCTACTTGTAATCTAGTATTCATTTCTAAAAAATAAAATTTTCCATTCTCATAAATAAATTCTATCGTGCCTGCTCCATGGTAACCAAGATTAGATATACTTTTTACACAAGTATCTAATAAATTTTTTCTTTCATCTTTCGAAATAACAGGACTAGGAGTTTCCTCTACTAGTTTTTGATGTCTTCTTTGTATTGTACAATCTCTCTCACCTAAATGAATTGTATTTGCACCGTCTGATAATATCTGTACTTCGATATGTCTTGGACTTTGAAAATATTTTTCAATAAATACGTCTTCATTACCAAAATATTTTTTTGCTTCATTTTTTGCTAGTTCTATTTGTTCACCTAGATCTTTTTCCTCATAAACTATCTTCATACCTTTGCCACCGCCACCGCCAGAAGCTTTAATCAGAACTGGATACCCTATTTTTTTTGAAATTTTTTTTGCTTCGTCCAAATCTGTTACTGCACCGTTAGAACCTTTAATTATTGGAAGACCTAACTCCTCAGCAATTTTTTTAGCTTGAATTTTGTCCCCCATTTTCTTTATTACATCAGCTCTTGGACCAATAAATTTTATTTTGTGTTGTTCTAAAGTATTTGCAAATTTAAAATTTTCAGACAAAAAACCATAACCAGGATGGATTGCATCAGCACCTGATATCTCAAGTGCAGAAACTAAATTAGGTATGTTTAAATAACTATTAATAGGGTTATGAGGTCCTATGCAAACACTTTCATCGGCTAGTTTCACATGCATTGAGTCACTATCTACATTTGAATGTACCGCAACAGTTTTTATATCTAATTCTTTGCAAGCTCTTATAATTCTAACGGCAATTTCGCCACGATTAGCAATTAATATTTTATTTATCATTTTTTTATTTAATTTTCACAAGTATTTGATCGTATTCTACAGCTTCTCCGTCTTGAACACATATTTCAACTATTTCTCCATTTTCTGTAGATTGAACCTGGTTCATTGTTTTCATTGCCTCAACTATTATAACTGTTTGGCCTTTTTTAACTTTTTGTCCGACTTTCACAAATGGTTTTGCACCTGGCTCAGGTGCGATATACGCTGTTCCAACTAATGGGCTTTTTACTTTGATTGAACCATCATCAACTGAGTCTTTCAATTCTTCTACTAAATTTGCTTGTCCTTTAGTAGACTTCTTGATTTCCTCCAATACCTCAAGTAATTTTTTAATTAATTTATTATCTAATTCCATTCTTTATAATTTTACTCATTGCATCAATTGCGTAAATATAACTTTCAACACCAAATCCACATATTATTCCATC
>MDTG01043801.1_pt1 | contig 10744 bp, 7 predicted proteins | sample 811421 | NCBI WGS metagenome assembly MDTG01 (sample SAMN05326645, study PRJNA326480) | marine metagenome | isolation source: seawater | place: Pacific Ocean: South East | collected 2011
ATTAAAATTTAATAAAGTCATCACTAACTATAAATTAATTAAGCTACTTAACCAAGGAGGAATGGGAAGTGTGTATCTTGCAGAAGATACACGTTTAAAGCGCTATGTTGCGATTAAATTATTAAAGCCTACTGAGCACTCAGTAGAACATAGCGATCCCTTGGTTGAAGCACAGCTGCTTGCCCGTTTGAATCACCCAAATATTGTACAAATACACGATGTACTTTTGTATGAGCAGCAAATTTGTATTGTAATGGAGTACTTAAAAGGTAAAACATTACAGCAGTTTCAACATCAGCACGTCACCACACTCTCCGAAAAGCTTAATTTATTAGCACAACTGTGTGCTGGTCTAACCCATGCCCATAGTCAAGATGTGATGCATTGTGATTTAAAGCCTAGCAATATTTTAATTGATAAAAATGAATTAAAAATCACTGATTTTGGTATTGCAACATTACAAAATAAGCCGCTTAGTGAGCAACGTGATGAATCCAGTTGTGGCAGTGCTAGTGCGATGTCGCCTGAGCAGCTTAATAAACAGCCGTTAGATTTTCGCAGTGATTTATTTTCTTTTGGTATGCTGGCCTATATGTTTATTAGTGGCCGTCATCCATTTGGTGAAGGATCTGCGCAAACGATTGCTAATAATATTGCCAACGGTAAAGCGTGTAATGCACATGAGATCATTCCCAAGTTACCTAATGAATTATGTGATTTACTAAATCAATTATTACAACGAAAAAAAGACCGCCGCCCTGTCGATGCCCAAAGTGTAGAGCGTAAGTTACAAGCCGTTATTATAGCTATTAAACAGCAAGAAATTTTGGCGCAAGACACAGTTCCACTAGAGCAACTCGCATTACAAAAAAAACCGCCTAAAAAGACTGTTTTTTTAGGGACTTTGCTTTGCATAGCCGTGGTTGCAACAGGCTTAATGTATAAGCTGCAAGTACATAAACCAGCAGAGCACTATGTTGCATTTTTACCTCCGGTGGTAAAATCAGCCGCACTGTTATCTGCAGATACAAATATGCTCAAAGCCACAATTGATGATGCTATTAGGCAAAGTATTATTAATAGTAAGCAGTTAAATCTTATTTCGCAGGATGAGGTTGCGCCTATTGTACAAAGCGGCAAGGCTAAACTTACTTTTGCAGATAAGTTACATAAATTAAAGCAAGCAACGGGAGCACAAGAAGTGGTGACCGCTGAGCTTAATTGTATGCAACCACAATGCTATTTAACGTTAGTTCGGCTCGAGGCGCCAAATTGGACGGTAAAAGCGCGCAAGCAATGGCCGATTATTACTGATAACTATAGTCAAATGTACCATTCAAGCAGTCAGCAATTAACAGCTCTTTTTCCTGATTTTGATAGTAAATATATTGCAATGGCGCAACTTAGTGACGAAGTACAAATTGAGCATATAGAGCTTTATCAAAAAGTGCAGCAAGTAGGTGATTACACTGAGCAATTATTTATGCGTATTAAAGAGGCTATTGAACAAACCCCGCAGTTATATGCCAATTATGAGTTACTACGTGAAGTCGCACTGAGTTTGTATCAGCAATCACAGCAAACAGAGTATTTAGATATTGCCAATAAGTTACTTTTTAACTCACCAACTGCGTATCAAAACACCCCTGCATTTGCTAAAAATGCAATGCTAATCGCGGTTGCTAGACAAGATTGGTTAGCGGCTAAACAGTACTTGACTAAAGCTGAGCAAGTTGGAGCTAATACATTAACGCTTTATGAGTTACAGGGTTTATTATATTTACAACAAGATCAGTTGCCTGAAGCACAACAGGCGTTTGAACTTGCATTAAAAATACGTGTCAGCCCAATTATAAAACAGAATTTGGCGCAAGTACTGTGGTGGCAAGGTCAAATTGAAGAGGCAAAGCAGCTGCTTAATGAAGTTATAAACGTAAGTCCTCAAAACTACATGGCAAATCAATTATTGGCCGATATTGCTCTTACCGAAGGTGATTTAGCTATTGCTATAAAACAATATAACCAGTCGATAGCAATTAAACCTGATAGCACGAATTTAAGTAATTTAAGTATTGCTTATTCTTTGCAAGGGGAGTTTGAGCCAGCGTTAATAGTTGCTCAGCATGCGGTTGATATAAACCCGGGGCATGTAGGATTTAGACTCAACTTAGCTGACACTCAAAAGGCACTTAATCTGGTGGAATCATACCCAGCTAATTATTTAAAAGTTGTTGAGCTTACGCAAAATCAACACACCCTTGATAGTTATTTAGAAGTCGCGCAAGCATATAGCCAACTTGGCGAAGCCAAACTTGCCTTACAAGCATTAAATAAGGCAATTAGTATTGCGTCAGATCATAATGAATATGTGTTCACTGCAGCGCTTGTATATAGTGTGATTGGTGAATATCAGTCAGCATTAATGTATATAGAAAAGTCATTAGCGATAGGCTATCACCCGATGTGGTTTAATTTACCCTGGTTTAAATCTTGGTGCCAAAAAGAAGAGTTTATTGCGTTAATGCAGCAATATGACTCCTCTTTTAGTTGTGCTAGTGTTTTAAATTAAAGAGTTGCACCCGGCCTACGAACAATGATTTTAGGATCTTGTGACATGTAAATTTTGCCCGAAGGTACGTGTTTAGCTGTATACCTAAACGAAATAGGTAAATACTCAGTTTCTTTGCCTTCGGTTACTTCAACAACTTTTTCAAGGTTGTCTTTATCGACACCTAAAAATTCGTAGGTTGGTTCTACTTGAGCAATTGTTAAAACTAAAGTGTTGCCATCTGTGATCTCGGTAGAGATATTATATTGGCAATTGCTATCTGCACCACAATATTCAACGCCATTCCCATAAAATTCCCAATCGGCAGCCACTGATGGATCTAGGCTGATAATAAGCTCTACATATTGTTTTTTCTCAATGCTTTTTGCATCGTTATTTTTAGCATTATTAAATAAAACACTTAGTGATTCAGTTGGGTTTGTTTCGCTATTGAAAAACGTTAACCAATTTTCTTGAGTATGAGGTAAAACAGTTAAAGTTTTAACGGAAAAGTAGTTATCTGCTTTACATTGCACTTCAATATTTGGGGTATTGATTTCGTTCATTTTTTCAGTCCTTGTATTGTTGTATAAGTAAAAACCACTTGTTGGTTTTTATAATTATTCTGAGTGTAGAATAAAATAGTTTATATAACGAATTAAGATGAGTATTTTGTAATGTCCTGTAATAATTTTTAGGGTCATAAAAAAGTAAAAAAACCTATCTTGGTATTTTTAGATTGGCTATCATGAACTGTCTTTTGGCTAATTAAAGTTTATTTATGTATATACAGTTACTTACAGACATTGATTGGGTAAGTGTTGGAATTGGTTTTAGTGTTGGCGCGGTGCTTTTTAGTGTTATTAATGCAAGCCGTAGTAAGCGATTAACAGCAGAGCTAAGTGAGCAGCAGCAACAACTAGCTTTATTGCAAACACAGTCCAATGAAAAACAGCAGCAATATACTGCCTTGATAGATGAACACGATTTACTTAAACAAAGCCACCAAGAACAACGCGACGAAACTCAGCACTATAAAACCCGCTTCACTGAGCAAGAAAAGCAAAGCCAGCAATACAATCATTATTGGCGCAAGGCTGAAGCTGATTTAACAACACTACGAAGCGAATACAATGCCCGTGATGTTGAGCTCAATAATATGCGCACTATGCTTGAGCAAAAGCAAAGCCATTTTGAGCAGCAGTTACAACATATTAAAGAAAGCAAAGAGCAGCTTAAAAAAGAGTTTGAAAACCTTGCTAATCAAATACTCGAAGAAAAATCGCAAAAATTTAAAGTCCTTAATCAAGAAAGTATTGAGCAGCTGTTAAAACCTGTCCAAGGTGAGCTAAAAGGCTTCAGGGATAAATTGGAATCAATTCATGTTGAAGATGTAAAACAACGTGAAGCTCTGAAAATAGAGTTATTACATCTACAAGCGAAAAGCCAAGCAATCACTGAGCAAGCAGACAGGCTCAGTAACGCATTGCAAGGGCAAAAGAAAACCCAAGGTAATTGGGGCGAATTAATGCTTGAAAACGTGTTAGACAGCGCAGGACTGCGCGCTGGTACTGATTATAAACGCGAGGTATCGTTTAATACCGAAGAAGGCCGCCTGCGCCCTGACGTGGTGGTGTATTTGCCTCAAGGTCGGCATTTAGTGATTGACGCTAAAACTTCGCTAAACGCTTACACTCGCTACGTAAATGCAGATAATGAACTGCAGGCTCAACAAGCAATTAAAGAGCATGTTGAGGCTGTAAAAGCGCGTATTAATGAGCTGGCGAGTAAATCATATGATCGCTTACCTGGGCTTAACTCTCCTGAAGTGGTGGTGATGTTTGTGCCGATAGAATCAGCTTTTGTTGAAGCCCTTAAATACCAAAGTGATATTTACCAACAAGCGATAGAAAAGAACATTCTGGTTGCCACCCCCACTACCCTCTTAACCAGCTTAAATATCGTGAAACAGTTATGGCGCTTTGAGGAGCAAACTAAATACTCCAAAGAATTGGCAAACCGCGCCGAACGTTTTTATAACAAGCTCAACGGCTTTTTAACCAGTATGGAAGGCGTTGGTAAGCAACTAGATAAAGCCAAAGAAAGTTATGACAAAGCGTTTTCGCAGTTATATCGCGGAAAAGGCAATTTAATTAAACAAGCATCTGAATTTAAAGAGTTAGGGGTGTCGGTGCAAAAAGAGTTACCTCAGGAAAGTGTTGAGAGAGCTCACCTTGAATTGGATCAATAGAGAAAATGAAACAGCTGTTAAACAAAGGAATTGCAACGCTAAAATCGGTATCAGATAAGTTTACTGATGAGCTTAATAAAGGCTATGTTTTAGCCAAAGAAAAGGTCAATGGATTACCTATTTTCATATCGTTAGAACATTGTGGAAAAGTAAGTCCGATATCATTTGACGAAAAGCACTATTTTGTAATTCCTTTTGAATTATCAGAGTATAAGTTTGCTTTACATACTATGCGTTGTTTACCTAACGGTGTACCAGAAGTGAATAATCTACCCAAGCGGCGCATTTTTCATTTTCCTAATGAGCATGCTGAAGCTGGGCTTAGGCTGTACATGTTAAATAGTACTAATGAAATAATGCTACAGCAAGCTGCAGAGCGCACTAACACCTTGCAATCACTTGCCAATGACATCGACGCGTTAGATCGAAAGCTTACTTATGGCATGTTATTAGTAGGCGGCCTTGCTGCCATTGCAAACCCTGCTATTGGTGCGGCGATTGCTGCAAAAGCGGTCTTACCTAGTTTTACTGGGCTATTTAATAAATATGGTATACGCGCATCTGGCGATAAGTTATCACAGTATCAGCTCGAAAAAGCAGTAAAAGAAGCACAAAATAGTATAATACAAGAGTTTGAAGCCTCGAATACAGTGCAAGTTATTAACCCTATTTTACAAGAACTAGCACTTACATTAAGAACAACCGAAGCGGAACATGATCCCTTAACTAGTTTTAACTTAGCTGATGGATCTATTCCTGAATTAGCTAATGATACTTGGCGAGAGCTGACTGAAGCAGCTATTTGTCATGTTTATAAAGAAGTTTATGATGACTCGTCGCTACATAAACAAGCGCACTTAGATGCTAAAGATTTAAGGTGGTTAAAATTACTGTTTGACGTGAATGAAGCAAAGTAGATAAGGCAAGCAAGCGATGAACATTGGTATTTATATTTACGATGATGCCGAAGTGCTGGATTTTTCAGGCCCATTCGAGGTGTTTAGTACCGCTAAACGACTCGCTAATAACGATTGGCAGGTGTGTCTTATTGCTGAAAACAATACACCTGTTATGGCGCGCGGTGGTTTTAGTGTAAACCCCCATTACAGTTTTGTTGATCACCCCGCTATTGATTTGCTCATTGTTGTTGGTGGTGTACACACTGTTGAACTTGAAAAACCTGCCGTAATAAACTGGATACGAGAAACCGCTGGTGCTACTGCTAAAGTTGCCTCAGTGTGTACAGGCGCTTTTTTACTGGCCAAAGCGGGTTTACTCGATGGCTTAACGGTTACCACGCATTGGGAAGATCTTGCGGATCTCGCTAATATGTTCCCTCGGTTAAATGTGATCAGTAATAAGCGCTGGGTATCACAAGATAAATTCACCACTTCAGCGGGTATTTCTGCAGGAATTGATATGAGCTTGCAATTAGTTGCTGAGCTGGGGAGCCCTGAGCTTGCAGAGCTTACGGCAAAACAAATGCAGTACCAGTGGCACAAAAAAATTTAACTGTTCGGTAACTGTTCACTGATAAAGTTATGCATATAATCTCTAAGACAAACCGCTTTTTTACTAAGTAAACGACCACTTGGCCAAATGGCATAAATTTCTCGCGGCAGGCTTTGCCATAGTGGCAATACTCTAACTAACTCTTTTGTTTGTAGCTCATTTATAATTTCAAAGCGCGGTAACAAACCGATACCTTGATGATCCGCAACTTGATATTTTACAAAGCCAGTATCGTTATAAATGCTTTTAAATCGGCACATGTGTGTGTAAGTAGCACATGATTGCGTGTTCGTTAATAGCCATTTATTTCTAAGTGTTGTACCAATTAAACGGTGATGTTTTAAATCGTTCGGTTCAACAAGTTTTGCTGCATTTGTTAGGTACTCAGGTGATGCGACTAAGATAGAGTCGGCTTCTGCGAGCTTTTTTTGCTGTAATAACGAATCAGCTTGAGGGCCGATCCTGAGCGCTAAATCAGCTTGGTTTTTAATAATATCGTCAAGTTGATTACTTAAAATCAGCTCCAACTGAATATCAGGGTATTTCTTGCAAAACGACAACCACATCGGCTTTAAAAAACCATGACAGATATTCAGTGGCGCGAGCACTTTTAGCTTACCACTAAGTTGTTCTTTTTGTTGATTGAGTTGATAACGAGTTTGTTCAAATTGCTCAACTAAGTTGGCATAACTTTGATAGTACACCTGTCCTTGTTGTGTGAGTGTGCATTGGCGTGCAGAGCGATGCAGCAGTTTTTGCCCAAGGCGAGATTCAAGGCGCTGTAAACGCCGCGTAACTGTTGCCGCAGGCAGCGATAAATACTCCCCCGCTTGAGACAATCCTCCTTGTTGTACTATGTGCACAAACAGCACTATATCATCTAGCATGATTCCACTTTTGCAATTTAAGTTTGATTAAAGCTTTATATTTAACATTTTAGTAAGTCTATATCATTGCTCTTAGGTTTTCTTGTTAAAGAGTATTTTTATGGAACACAGTATTAATTGGGTAGCTGTTATTGTTATCGGTGTAGGCGCAACAGCAGTGCTTGATAGTTGGTCGCTATTACTTGCGAAAGTGTTTGGCGTGCCATCTTTAAACTTTTGTATGGTCGGTCGCTGGATAAGCTTGATGCGAAGTGGTCAATTTAAACATACAGCAATAAACAAAGCGCCATCGCAAAAAGGCGAATGCGCAATCGGTTGGTTTATCCATTATGTAATAGGCGTTATTTTTAGTTTTACTTTTTTATTGGTTATGTCAAATGACTGGCTAGTATCCCCCCGCCTAATACCCGCCCTTATATTTGGTTTAGCCACAGTATGTATGCCTTTTTTTATTATGCAACCTGCGCTTGGGCTGGGTATTGCTGCGAGTAAAACGCCAAGACCAGCGTCGGCCAGAGTTAAAAGCTGTGTATCACATTGTGTATTTGGTGCAGGAATTTATATCAGCTCGCTTGTTTTATTGCTATTTTGAGGAGCTACTATGTCTGCTGATTATTGGTTAAATCGTTGGAAAAACAATGATATTGGTTTTCATGAAAGCCGAGTAAATCCTTACTTAGATCGTTATTTTACTAACTTGAAAATTCCTCAAAATAGCCGAGTTTTCGTGCCTTTATGTGGTAAAACAAACGACATTGCATGGCTACTCGAGCAGAATATACAGGTTGTGGGCGTTGAGCTCTGTGAAAGCGCCATTAAACAACTATTTGGCTCTTTAAATGTTACACCTACAGTAACGGTGCACGACAAGTTTAAACTGTATAGTGCGGATAATTTGGCTATTTGGGTGGGAGATATTTTTGCACTAACCGCCAACTTACTTGGATCTGTTGATGTTACATATGATCGCGGATCATTAGTAGCCCTGCCTTTTACACTACGTAAAAAATATAGCAGGCATGTAGTGATGATCACACAAAAAGCACCACAGCTACTTATTTGTTGTGTATATGATCAGTCTAAACGCGATGGCACACCATACAGTATTAGCGCTCAAGAGGTATTTGATCACTATCACCATGCTTATTCGCTACAACTAATTAGATGTGAAGCTATTGCGAATGGAGTTAAAGGCGTTGTACCGGCAAATATAGTTGTTTGGCAGTTAAACAAAAAAGATTAAACTTTATGTTGTATATTGCATGTAATGTTTGGGGTCAATGGATGAATGCTTGCGATGAACGTTCTGATCTTATATGCAAACTTTGCTAAAGTATCTGTAGTTAACCTTGCTCAGTTTTACGAGCGAATCATTTTGTCACTTCCTCAACCATTTGAACAAATACAATAACTAATAACAGCACTTTTAGGATCATATAATGAATATAATCAAAACCTCAGGGCTTGTCCTGTCGGTATTGGCTGGGCTGTCGCTATCAGGCTGTTCGGTAACACACAACGTCACGGCTACAACAACGATGAATCAAATTAGCAATCCACTGTCGCTTGAACAAATCTATAAAGATAAATATTTCAAAGCGCAGCGTAGCACTTACTTTAAATGGCTTGATGATGGCACCGGCTACACCGTGCTTGAAGAACGTGGAAGCGAAAAAGATAAAAAAGACGACGCTGAAAATGCCAAAGCAGATGACGAAAAAGAGCACGGTGTAAAAGGCAACGACATTGTATTTTACAACGCCGATGGTACTGGCCGCAAAGTTCTAGTTGAGTTTGAAAAACTACTGCCAGAGGGCGCAGATGAGCCATTTGCAATCGAAAGCTACCAGTGGTCAAAAGACGGCAAATGGTTGATGGTATTTACCAATAGCGAGCAAGTGTGGCGCTCTCGCAGCCGTGGTGATTTTTGGCTCTTAAACCTTGAAACCAATAAATTACAGCAACTCGGCGGTGAGCAACCAGAACCTAAAAAACTGATGTTTGCTAAATTCTCACCAGACAGCTCAAAAGTAGCTTACGTGCGTGATAACAACATTTATATGCAAGCGGTTGGCAGCAACAAAGTAACAGCGCTTACAACCGATGGCAGCGCTAAAATCGTTAATGGTAACTTTGATTGGGTTTACGAAGAAGAATTCAGCATTGCTGATGGCTTTCGTTGGAGCCCAGATAACAAATCAATCGCCTATTGGCAGCTTGATACCAACGGCGTTAAGTTTTTCACCATGATCAACAACACCGACGAGCTTTACCCTACTTTAAAAGAGTTTCCTTACCCAAAAGCCGGTGAAACTAACTCGGCAGTACGCGTGGGGGTTGTTAGCCTTGCTGATAAGAAAACCCGCTGGGCCAAACTTGAAGGCGATAATCGCGACCGCTATATTCCTCGTATTAGCTGGGCAGGCACCGGTAAGGAATTAATGATCCAAGACTTAAACCGCCCGCAAAACCACAACAAGGTTTGGCTGTTCGATTGGCAAAAACAGCAATTGACCAAAATTTTAGAAGATAAAGACGATGCTTTTATCGAGTGGTTTTACAAAGCCAACTGGTCAAAAGATGGTAAGTTCTTTATTTGGCACAGCGAGCGCGACGGCTGGCGTCACCTTTATCGTATATCTCGCGATGGCAAAACCATTATCGATTTAACCCCAGGTGATTACGATATTGTTGATATGCTGGCGCTAAACGAAGATAAGAACGTGATGTATTTTACCGCTTCGCCAGACGATGCAGGTCAACGTTATTTATTTAGTACGTCTTTGGATGGTAGTAGTAAACCTGTACGCGTAACGCCTGCTGAATTTCAAGGTTCAAACAGCTATTACATGTCTAAAGATACCTCATGGGCAATGCACACTTACTCACAATTTGGCACGCCGCCAACTAAAGAGATCATTAAAGTAAGCGATCACAGTAATGTTAAAACCTTAGTTGAAAATAAAGAGCTGAAAGAAAAACTGGCTGAGCAAAGCTTACCAAGCCACGAGTTCTTTAAAGTGAATGCGAGCGACGGCACCGAGCTTGACGGCTACATTATGTTCCCTAAAAACATGGATAACAGTAAAAAATACCCAATCGTTTTTTACGTGTATGGCGAACCGTGGGGCTCAACAGTGCAAGACCGCTTTGAAGGCGACAGCTACTTGTATAAATCACTGCTAACACAAAAAGGCTTTATTGTGGCATCGGTTGATAACCGAGGCACACGCGCACCAAAAGGCCGTGATTGGCGTAAATCGATTTATAAAAAAATCGGCTCAGTCACTGTACAAGACCAAGTTGATGCGCTTGATGCCATGGCAAAACGCTGGGATGTAATAGACACCGACCGTGTTGGTGTATGGGGTCACTCAGGCGGTGGCAGCTCAACCCTTAATTTATTGTTCCGCCATGGCGATAAGTTCAAAGTCGGTATTGCCTCAGCACCGGTGCCAGATATACGTTTATACGACACTATTTATCAAGAGCGTTATGCGGGTAACCCAAATACCGATCCTGAAAGTTACGACAACACCTCGCCAA
>MDTG01117295.1_pt1 | contig 10744 bp, 9 predicted proteins | sample 811421 | NCBI WGS metagenome assembly MDTG01 (sample SAMN05326645, study PRJNA326480) | marine metagenome | isolation source: seawater | place: Pacific Ocean: South East | collected 2011
CATGATGTTTACGACTTCGGATGACGACGATTACGCGAGAAGGAGAACACGTTCTTCTTCTTCCTCTTCTTCTTCCTCTTCCTCCTCTTTGCTCTCGTCGACCCACCAAAAAAGCGCACCACCAAAACGACGACGACGACGACGACGCGCGCCTCCAAAAGGTGGAGAGGGGGAGGAGAGAGCGAGAGGGGATTTGGCAGAAGAAAGGAGAAGAGAAGGGAGCAAGCCGGAAGAGTAAAGAGCGCATCCCTCCTCTTTTCTCTTACTGTCTCTAAACCCTATAATCATCGAAACACTAAACCCTAGCCATTTTTTTCCTCTGAGACAAAAAAAATTCATTTTTTTGGACGCAGAAAAAAGCATGATGGGGAGTCATCGACTCGCGCTCGCGGGAGGGGAGATCCCCGCGGTGGCGTTTTACGGAAGAAACTTTGACGAAACGACGACGACGACGACGACGAGGCATTTTTCGAGAGGTTTGATATGCGTGCAAGAGTGGTGGTGCGTTGTGGTGCACTCTTTTTTTTTCTTCTTTTTCGTCTCTCTTTCTCTCTCTGATGAGATATCTATAACTGTATCTCTTTCTCTTTCTGACCCGCTCTTTCTCTCTCTCTCTCTCTCTCTGCGTCTGCCGCGGACGACGACGTCGACCAGGGGCGTAAACTCGGGAATTTTAGCGCACGCGGAGAAACTCGCGAAGGATTTCGACGCGTACGTGGTCGTGCCGGACTTGTACAAAGGGAAGATAGGGGTGGACAAAGAGGAAGCGTCGCACTTGATGGGCGAGATGGACTTTGCACGCGCGGCGAAAGAAATTGGCCAAGTTGCGACGCACATGAAAGAGGACAAGAAGATTGAAAAAGTTGGCACGATTGGATTTTGCATGGGAGGTGCGTTGTCGTTGCTTGGAGGGTGCACGAGCGAAGACGTGGACGCGTGCGCGGTCTTTTACGGCATACCGAGCGGATTCGACGTCGAAGCCAACGTGAAGAAACCAGTGTTGGCGAATTTTGGCGAGTTGGACAATTTGGATGGGTTTTCCAGCAAAAAAGACGCGCTCGAGTTGGAAGAGAAGTTGAAGAAGTGTCCGGCGGCGGCGACGTGCGAAGTCATTTTGTATCCAGGTGTTGGACACGCGTTTATGAACGCCAAGCCAGATCCGTACGAATCTTTCGAAGCGAGGGAGAAGTCGCAAGGTTTCGTGCCGTACGACGAAACTCAAGCGGATGTGGCGTGGAAGAACGTGAAGACATTTTTTGAGAAGTACCTGTAAAGAAAAAAATACACACAGACGCGCGTTGCGCGTTGTGAAGCGGGGATTTCTATTACGAGGTAGGTACCTACCACTTCTCTGTAATAAAACAGTTCCTTTCTCTCTCGTCTACCTTCAAAATGTTTCATTTCTACGCATAATACGGAAATCAAAGTTTCGATCTCCCGACAATGTTTGGTCCAATCATTTCCTTTGGGTTAACAATCGTATCAAAATCTTTCTCGCTGACCAAGCCTAACGCCAAAGCCGCTTCTTTCAACGTCGTCCCGTCCTTGAACGCTTTCTTCGCAATCTTCGCCGCCTTGTCGTAGCCAATTTTCGTATTCAATGCCGTCACGAGCATAAGCGAACTTTCTAAATGCTTCTGTATTGCTTGATGGTTCGGTTGAATCCCACGAATGCATCTCTCCGCGAAACTTTTACTCGCGTCCGCTAATAACTCTACCGATTGTAAATTATTATACGCAATCAAAGGTTTCGCGACGTTTAATTCAAAATGCGACAACATGGAATTCCCGGCGGAAATGGCACAATCGTTGCCAATAACCTGCGCACACACCATCATCAACGCTTCGCACTGCGTTGGATTTACCTTCCCGGGCATAATCGAACTTCCTGGTTCGTTTTCCGGCAAATACAGCTCTCCCAACCCAGCTCTCGGCCCAGATCCTAACAATCGCACGTCGTTCGCTATTTTTGAAAGACTCAACGCGACTGTTTTCAACATCCCGCTCAACGCCACTTGCGCGTCGTGTGCGGCTAAAGATTCAAATTTGTTTGGCGCCGACACAAACGGTAAGCCGGTCAACTTTGAAATCTCTTTAGCCATATCTTCGGCGTAATTCGCGGACGTGTTCAATCCGGTGCCGACTGCTGATCCGCCGATGGCCAATTCTAACAAGTGCACCAAGGATGCTCTCACGCGTATTAACGCGTTTTTAATCTGTTGCGCGTAACCGGAAAATTCCTGTCCTAACGTAATTGGCACCGCATCTTGTAAATGCGTTCGCCCAATCTTAACGATATCCTTCCATTCCTCGCTTTTCCGTTTGACGTCTTGATACAACAGCTGTAAATTTGGAATCAACTTTTCGTACACCTCGTATGCCGTGGCCACGCTCATTGCCGTCGGAAACGAGTCGTTCGAACTTTGACTCATGTTCACGTGATCGTTCGGATGAACTAACTTTGACCCAAACTTTCCTCCCAACAATTCTGTCGCTCGATTTGAAATCACCTCGTTTACGTTCATGTTCGTTTGCGTCCCGCTGCCGGTTTGCCACACGACCAACGGAAAATGATACCGATCAAACTTCCCCGATATAACTTCCAACGATGCCTGCCGAATAGCCTCCGCAATTTTTGGGTCTAAATTCCCGTCTCTTTCGTTTACCGTGGCCGCTGCGTGTTTCACCATCCCCAACGCGTGCACCAACGCGAACGGCATCTTTTCACCACCAATTCGGAAATTCTCTAAACTTCTTTGCGTTTGCGCGCCATACAACGCTTCCGCAGGGACTTCCACGTCCCCCATCGTATCGCTTTCGATGCGCGTGGTTCTTCTTTTCTGCTCGCGCGTCAAAACTCGTTCTCGTTCGTTCCTCGTCGACCCCGAGAAGGGAGACGAGGCAGACGAAAAACCATCCTCAAATTTCACCCCCAAACTCACGTTCGGCGGGACCACGCGATACTTCTGCCTCTCTTCGGACGGTTTCCGCATCAGTTCGTACAGCCGGTCGCCTATGGACGACGGCATGGTTCCCGGTTCGTCTCGCGGGCTTCGCGCGTGCGTGTGCTATGGAGTCTTCGGGAGATTTTTTAAAGGGAAAAAGTTCGTTAGAGAAAAATAGAGAAAAAAAAGAGACTTAAGTAGGTAACTTTTGGGGGGTGTTTTATGCGTGACACTTTCGCTCGTATCGCGCGCTATTCTACGGCTAAACGGACACCTCCTGGGAGCTCGTAGGATCCATCTCGAATTCTCGGATCGTTCGGATATAAGTATCGCGGTTTTTCGTTCTTGTTTTTTTGGAGTCGTTTCCCGTTCTTCTTCTCGTCGCCGCCGATTTTTATTCTCGTCTGGTAGTTTATCTGCACCATTTTACGCTCGCACCCGTCGTCTCGGGATAAACATCCGCCCGGCGAAAACTTTGTAAAACCGTGGAATCCTCCTTTCTTTCCAAACGCGGCTGGGTTCTTAAACGCTAACAAGTTTCCTCCGAACGCGTCGTTCGCCGGAGTACTATTCGAGCGCAAGTCTCTCTTCGCTAACAACTGCAATTTACCGCACGCGCCGCATTCGGATTCATGCGGCCAATCCTCGTTCAGATACACCAGCGCGGTCACAACTTTCGACGCGTCGTCCGCGTGTATGCGTCCGTCCTCTTTCGTAGCGACGCCCCTTATGGTCGACCGAACGAACGTGTTCGACAAATTCGTCCGAAAGACGCTCTCGAACGCTTTCCTTAACGTCGTCGACGCCATCAAATCAAGAAACTGTTCAAAGGCGCCGACTATTTCGCCTCTTTCTCTCAAAATGCCTTCGTTGATGTTTCCTCCTCCGTACGTGGAGAATTTCTTCAAACTCTCCGGAAAATCCGCGTTCACTCTGCGCAGACATCCTCTCGAGATGAATTCTCTCACGTACACGTGTTCGAAAGGTTTCCCATCGACATCCGCGTCGAGTAAAGCTGAAAGTCGTAACGAGCATTTCCCTTCGTCGTCGTCGTCCTCGTCCTCGGCGTCTCGAACCGAAGAACTCCCGCTCCTTCTCTCCTTCTCTCGCGTCTCCCGTTGCGGCGCCGCTTCGAGAACGGCACCTTTTTCGCTTCCAAAAGAATCCATCATCATCATCACAGGTGTGTACGTCTCTTTGGTGGTCGCTTCGAGTGGGTTCGAAGACGGCGGCGTCGACGCGAGAAGTAGGAAGACGACGCCCGCGACGACGTAGAAGAGGACGAGGTAAAACGAGGCGTCTTTTTTCGACGTCGTCGTCGTCGCGCTATGCGCGGTCTTCTTCTTCTTCGCATTCGTATTCGTCGCATCCGAAATCATCATCATCATATCTTTTTTGTATCTCTAAAAGAAGATGATGATGATGATGATGATGATGATGCCGTGTCTTCTCGATTCAAACGCGACGACTTTGCGCCTCCTCCTAAAGCGTCGTCGTCGTCGTCGTCCCTTCGTCGTCCATCATTTCGACGACGCGCTTTTGTGTTGTCCTCTTCTTTCTCGTCGCTTTTTTCGCCGACTTTCGTCGTATAGTGTGGTGTCCTTTTGGAAAACGCTTGGCGCTTTTGTGTTCTGAAGATATACATGTAGTACGTACTTTTGTCGAGATGGATTTTTGTATCTAATAATAAACCTCCCTTGTGTGTTTGTGTCGTCAAAGCGTTCAACGCGCGTTCGGGAAAGACGACGACGACGACGACTCCTACGACGTCTTCTTCGGCGTTGGTTTCCCGCGCTTTCGCGTTCGCATCGTCCTTCGCGGCGCGCGGGTCGAGTGGACCACGAGGACGACAAAGTCTTCTGTTGTGTTCCCATTCATGCAAAAACGAATCCAATTCGCTTCGGGGACATCATCATCGAAGCGACTTTGACGCGACGACGACGAAGAAGCGGAAAACGACGACGATGGCGACGACTCCTACGACAAAAACCACCACCGAAACCACCGTCGGGACGCACGACGGGTCGTTTCACTGCGACGAAGCGTTGGGGTGCTATTTGCTTCGACAGACTCGCGCGTTTCTCGACGCTCGAATCGTCCGCTCGAGAGACGCTGGCGAATTGGATAAATGCGCCGTCGTCATCGACGTCGGGGCGGAATACGACGCCGGAAAGCTTCGCTTCGACCACCACCAAAAAGGGTTCGAGGAGACGCTCGGGATTGGCCCGTTCACCAAAACGAAGCTCAGCTCCGCCGGACTGGTGTACAAGCACTTCGGGAAAGAAATCGTGGCGAAGAAGATCGACAAGAGCGAGGAAGATCCATTGACCACGTTGCTGTATCTGAAGATGTACGAGAATTTCGTCGAAGCGGTGGACGGCGTCGATAACGGGGTGGCGCAATTTGAAGTCGTGAAAGGCACGGAACCGAAATACGCGAACAACACGAGTTTATCCAGTCGAGTGGGAAAGTTGAACCCGAGCTGGAACGAACCGTTTACGGCGGAACATCAAATGGAACAATTTTTGAAAGCGGTGGCGCTGACTGGAAAAGAGTTTGACGAAGAGTTGAACTATTTGGCCAACGCGTGGTTACCGGGGAGGAAACCGGTGGAAGAGGCGATCAAAAAAAGAGAAGAGGTACACGAGTCCGGGAAGATTATAAAGCTGGAGCAGTTTTGTCCATGGAAGGACCATTTGTACGAACTGGAGAAAGAGTCTGGATTGGATTCCGAGGAGAAGCGAATCGAGTTTGTGTTGTTCGAAGACAGCGCGGCGAAAAAGTGGCGGGTGGCGACCGTACCAATCGTGAGTGGGAGTTTCGACAAGAGGAAAGGGTTGAAGAAAGAATGGGCGGGGTTGAGAGACCAAGATCTAAGCGAGAAGAGTGGAATTCCGGGGTGTGTTTTTGTGCACAACGGGTTGTTCATCGGCGGGAACGATACATATGAAGGCGCTTTGGAAATGGCGCGAATATCGTTGGAAGCGAAAGATTGATCATAATAAATAATAATAATAATAACGCGAAAGAGTTGTAGATAAATACACATCATGGGTTCATTAGTCACACGAAAGAGGCGCTTTCAACGTTTAATCGTCTTTGCAGTGCGCTTTTGTTTCTTCTTCTTTTTCTTCTTCTTTTCGAGCGGTTTGGTCTCTCGTTTTCTTTTCCGGTACGCTCGGAAACATCTCGCGATGACGATTTGTGCCGAAACGCGTTCTTTGATTCGCGAATTCATTTTCACGCGCGCGTTTCGTCTCTCAATCTCTTTCCTCAATGTCTCCTTCGCTTCTTCCAATCGCATCGTTTTCGCGTGTTTCCTCTCGAGCGTCTCCTCTACCGCTTTTCTTTCCGATTCTACGTCTTTTTCGCGCTTTTCGTTTCTCCTTTCGACTTCGCTCGTCCAATACGTCGCATCAGATAGCATGCTTTGCACGAACCTTTCGTGCGATAGCTGTTCGTTTTCCAACGTTTCCTTCGCATCTTCGACCTCTTTCCGTAACTTTTCTACTTCACGCGCTCTTTCCTTTTCTTTTCGCATCGCGTCTCGTTCCGCGCGCTCCGCGTCTCTCTTCGTTTCAATCTCAGACTCAGATTCAATCAACCGTTGCTTTTGCTTCAACTTCGCCGCTTCCGATTCGAGTCGAACGATATCTTTTTCTTCGGGTCTGCGTCGATTTCCTTTCTCCTCTTTCATCCTCCCTTTCTCTCCTTCCTTCTCCTCTCGACGATGAATCTTCGTCGCGCTCTCGCGCGCGTCCTCCGAACCCGCCGGCGAGAAGGACGGCGCATCGACTGTACCACTCGTTCCGTCCCCTTTCCTTTCCAATCGTTTATCGATATCTCTTTCGATCCGCGCGTGTTCTTCTCTCATCTTCTTCTTTGCCTTTTCGCTCGCCTCTCTTCGTCTCTCCCGTTCCCGCGCGGCTTTCTCCTTCGCGACGGCATCCACATCCACCGGCGATGATCGTTGACTGCTCCGCTTGACCGCGTCGTACGAGAGATGCGACGCGTTCGCGAAGGCGTTTTCCAGGGTCAACGCGACGCGAAAAAAATGATCACGCAGAACGTTGTTGTTTTGAGGCGGCGACGACAAAATCGCATCATCATCATCATCATTCGACGATTGGTGGTGGTGGTGTCCCCTCTTCGCGTCCTCGTCGAGACAGCGTCCTTTTTGGACTTCCACCGCCAACAACCGCGCGGACATCTCTCTCTCTCTTTCTCTCTTAAAGTTTTCTCGCGTATTTTATAAGATATAAAAATAGAGCCGTTTCGGAGAAAAAGAGTTGACCCAATCGCAAAGCCGCCCTTCGAAAGCCTCCTCCTTTTCAAAGTCGTCACCAAAGTCGTCGTCCTCAAAGCAGCTTCTTTGGTTCGTCCAAAACGTCGTCAAAAAGTCCACTTTGCGGCGGCGCGTGTCGGCGTGTGGCGTCGGGAGATCTCTCGCTTTTCAATTAATTAATTAATTAATTTGAGATGCATTTCCAAAAGCGTCGTCACATTAAGACGCACTCGAACACAACTCTAATATAGCGCGAGAAGAAGAAAAAGATGAAGACCAAGCGCTTTCTCAAAAGCGCGTTCGTTTTCGTCTCGCTCTTCAACACCCTCGCGTTGTTATTATTATTATTGTGCCTCGCCCTTCCTCGCGTCGTCGTTGTGTCTTCCGCCCCGGAGGAGGAGACGACGACGACTTTTGATGATGATGCGAAGAAGAAGAAGGAGACCTCCCCGGGAATGGATTGGAAAACAACAACATCATCATCCAATAACTGTGCGGCGAAAGGCTTCGACGACCCGAGCGCGATACGGTGCGACTATTGCCGGTTCGCGTTGAAAGAGGCGCTGCAAGACGAGGAGATCACGCGGGAGTGTTTGGAGTGTTGCACGGAGACGACTGGAGACGCTAAACTGATGATGATGATGTCGTCACAATTCGATCGAGCGACGATTACGGCGTGCTCGTGACGGTTGGGCAACTTCCCGGGGTTGAGAGAGCTCGTCTCCAATCCGGGAAGAGTACCCCCCGTGGGCAAAAACGATGCGTCCGGGGGTGCAAAACCGACGCCGTTGCAGAAACAACCGGAACGAATATCAGAGTTTTACACGAAAATCGCGTTACGCATGCAACACGGCGCGCAGGCGACGATTACGTTTACCCGAGACGCGCGGGTCGGCGAAGAGGCGTTCGAGGAGGTGGTGGACGTCGACCAGGCGTGGTCGAGAGAAGACATCGAGGGGATGTTTAAAGAGAAGATAGATGGGTTCGAGATTTTAACGACATCGAGTGCACATGCCGCGAGACACGCAAAGAAGACCGAACTGTAGCAGAACGAGAGAAAGAGAAAGAGAAAGAATGTTGTGTGATTCTCGCACACGCAAAAGGGCGAGAGAGAGAGAGAGACGCGCGAAAGCGCGGGCGACAGCCACGCGACGACGACGACCAGTGAACGAACAGTCTTCACCTGCACGCATGCAATCGAGGCTGTTTCGCGATATAATAACATTTGCCGCCGCTTTTGGGCTCCCGGCCATCGTATTATGCGTTTCCGAGTTTTACTTTGTATACTACTATGGTACTACTACTACTACTATTTGTCCTTCATTTTGCAGTTCATTTTCCAAAACGAAAGGTGAAAATGCGTCACTGTTTTAATCTCATCCTCCTCCTTTTGCGCTCTTACAAAGGCGCTTTTTGGCTCCTTTTCTGCGGTTTCGGCGAAGTGCGACGCGTCTGTCGTCGCAAAAGCGCCGTTTTTTTTCGCAATAATCATGCGCAAAAGGGTTGGTCGCTCGTCCTCGTCCTCCAATAATGGTGGGGTCCTTTTCCTTCTTTTCGTCGCGATGATTTTGGTCTTCTTTTACGTCGGGGAAATCGTCGCTCGGGGAGGAAAGGACTTCTACAAAATCCTCGGCGTCGATCGGCAGGCGGACGAACGAACGCTCAAAAAGGCCTACCGGCGCGAAGCAATGAAACACCACCCGGATAAAGGCGGCTCGGAGGAAAAATTTGCGGAGATTGGCCAAGCGTACGAAGTTTTAACCGATAAAGAGAAACGGCAGATTTACGACCAGTACGGAGAGGAAGGACTGAAACAACACGAAAGCGGCGGCGGCGGCGGCGGCGGCGGCGGGGGAGGAGGAGGGCACCCGTTTGGTGGAGGGCACCCGTTCGGAGGTTTTAGCGGAGGGAGAGGAGGCGGGAACACGTTCACGTTTGAGTTCGGTGGTGGAGGTGGATTCGATCCGTTTGGGGAGATGTTCGGCGGCATGGGCGGAGGCGGAAGGAGGCAACGACAACAACCGCCGAAGGAGAAGGAGGATTTGTACGATCCAAAGAAAGGGCACAAGACGAAAAGCTTGAAACGCTCCAAGTATCCGGATAGCAGCGCCAAGAACGTGTGGTTGATTGAGTTTTACGCGCCGTGGTGTCAGCATTGTAAACGATTTGTGAAGGACATGGAAAAGCTGAACGCGGATTTGGACGGGTTCGCCAGAGTCGGGGCGGTGAATTGCGAGAAGGAGAAGGCATTGTGCGCACAGGAAGGCGTATCGGAGTATCCGAAGATAAAATTGAGGGTAGGTGGAGTGAATAAGAATTACGACGGGGAGACGGTGAATTACGCGAAAGTGAAAGAGTGGGTGTTTGAGAATTTGCCGAATAAAGCAGAGTCGATTCGTAAGCCGGAGATGTTTACGAAGTTTAGAGAGAAGCATTGTGCGAAAGGAGATGGGATGAAGTCGGTGTGCGTTTTGTATCTTAACAGCAAACAAACGACGCCGAATTGGTTGAAGATTGCCTCGTATAACGTGGGGAAAGTGCACAAGGAGGTGAAATTCGCGGACGTCCGAGCGCCAAACAATCAAATAGCGTTGATGTTTGACGTGGATAAAATCCCATCTCTGGTGGTGTTTTGCGACGGCGACTTTAAACGATCGATCGTTGGAGATAAGAAAGAGTGGATGGACGACGGGGCTAAACCTTCGGATTGGAGCGAGCAGTGGTTGATGGAGCACGCGAGTAGAGAGTATTGTGATAGGAAGATGCAAACGAGAGAAATCGTAGGCGCGGCCATTGATCCGAGCATGGACTTTTCGAAGATGCGCGTGGCAAAGTTGAAAGCGATGTTAGCCGCGAACAACGTGTCGTGCCAATTGTGCGTAGAGAAAGGAGATTTTGTCAAGGCGCTGAAGGATTTTGCAGCATCAGCTGCAAGGCGCGATGAGCTTTGAGTTTTTATTTTATTTTCGTACTAATTGAAAACACGTCTACACACATATGAATAAATTAATGAATTAGGTACGTACTAAGTGTTGTTGTTGCTACTGCTGTTCCACGCGCCGTCCATGTAAGCCTGGTCAAAGTTAGCACTGCTATTATTTTGCTGCTGCTGCTGCTGCTGCTGCTGCTGCTGTTCCTGCTGATTTTGATTGTGATTATACCCGTTGTTATGCATGGATCCTTGCTGCTGTCCTCTTCTTAGCGGATCGAACGGAGGCGGACGCTCTGGCACCGGATACCCCAACGTCTTCAACACGATTCTCGACATCTCCTTATACAAAACGTGACCTCGATCTAACATACCTAACAAACTCCCGACAAAAAAATGCAACGCTTGCGTATTTTCATCCACTAAAAAGCTAATTTTACCGAAGAAATGGACGACGTCGGACAACGTTCGCATGATTTTCGTCCACGCGGACATGGCCGGGTTGACTGGTTCGTTCGGATCGAAGGACATCGGCCCAGTCGGGCCATACATGCCGCCGCCATACATGCCGCCGCCGTATCCGCC
>MDTG01142191.1_pt1 | contig 10744 bp, 11 predicted proteins | sample 811421 | NCBI WGS metagenome assembly MDTG01 (sample SAMN05326645, study PRJNA326480) | marine metagenome | isolation source: seawater | place: Pacific Ocean: South East | collected 2011
ATGCTTTATCGGGTGTCCCAATTTCTTCCAACATTGCTATTACATCTTCATTGGCTCCTCCATGAAGAGGGCCAGCTAATGTTCCCACAGCAGAAGCAACTACAGCATATGGGTCTGTCAGGGTGCTTGCAGTTACTCTTGCGCTGAAAGTGCTTGCATTGAGACTGTGTTCAGCATGAAGAATTAAGCATCTGTCGAAAACTCGAGCAGCTAGTGGATTTGGTTCTCTCTCAGTGAGCATATATAGAAAATTGGATGAATATGGCAAATCATCCTGAGGTTGAATTGGATCATCTCCTTTCCTTATTTGCTCAAAAGCGGCAACCATTGTGGGGATTTTCGCAATTAATCTCACTACAGCGTCATATATATATTTGGGATCATCAATTGCTCTTCGCGAATAAAAGAGGCCAAGCGATGCAGCACTCGCTTGAAGAGCATCCATTGGATGTCCCGATTCTGGAAAACATTTGAGCATATCTCTAATTCGAAAGCTCACACGTCGGTGCATTTGAACATCTTCTTCAAATTTCTGAAGCTCATTTTCAGTCGGAAGTTCTCCCCATATCAAGAGAAAGGCAGTTTCTAGGAAACTACTTTTTTGAGCCAGCTCGGATATTGGATAACCTCTGTAGCTAAGCTTTCCTTCTGTCCCATTGATTTCGCATATCCCTGAGTTGGTTACTGGGACGCCTTCAAGTCCTGGCTTTAAAACCAAATTAGTTGTCTTTTGTTCGTTCTCTATGGCTTTAGCTCCTGCAAAATAAATTTTCTGTTTAAGGGGAAAAAATAATTTTAGACTTGAATATTATCATATGGAATTCAGCTGGATATTGAATATAGTACTTTTAACTTTTTATTAACTAGTTTTTAAGTTAACTTTAAATTTGATGAAGTCTGGATAATTTATATTAGGTACTGCAAAAGATATATCAATATTTTGGGGTGAATTTAAGCTGTTCCCTAACATTGTTTTTAATAAGATATATGGATAGAAATTATTTAGAGCTGTCTCAGTTGTCTCCTTCCCTAAATGTATTCTAAGGATATCATCGAAATTATTTGATTCCTCTGTATTGTTTTCAAAATCTAAATAGTTTGCTAAATACTTTATATTATCTAACATTCTAAAAGCAGATAAGTCTTCACCCCAAATATAAGTACCTTCATATTGTTCAAGTATTGCCCCAATATTTTCTTTTATCTGATATTTTTCATTATTATTCATACTTAATTTTGACCAAACCTCTACATTTCTATTTTTTAACTCTAAACGTGATTTAAGGAAATTTTCTTCTTGAAGAATAGCACTTATATCTTTTTTGCTAGCATCTGATTTTTTTTCTAAAAACAGCCATTCTTTGTCCTTAATCCAAATCGAATTCCCTTTTGAGTTTTCTAGAATTATTTTGAAAAGATTTGAATAATCAGATGTTGTAGATTTTTTAATAACAGAAGCTATAAGTTTTTGGTATGGATGTGAAAAATTTTCCCCGAAATACTGATAGGGGTTATCGATTAATATGAAATCATCAAATAATTTTGAGTCTTTAATATCAATTGACTTATGATTAAAGTATTTAACTGGCATTCTAGTCTTCGTTGCGTAAGATATTATTCCTTCAACAATAAACTGATTATGGTCAATGTTGATCGAGGATATTAATTTATTTATTTTATTTAATTCTAATAAATTTTTTTCCTGACCTATCCGATTTAAAATTTTTTCCGGAGATATTTCTAAAGTAAATATGCCATCATTAAGATTATCCTTTAATTGATTATTTTTATACAGATTCTTTGTATTTATTGAGTAATCATTAGATTGGCGTATTGATAATTGTATAGTTTCTGGGTTTGAGGCTATGAAAATTTGTTCTTGGTGATTAGCAATGTAAATTGATTCTTTCTCGTTAATTTTTTTTGAAAATATCGTTGAGATTGAGTCGCTCAATTCATTATCAATTGCACTATTATTATTGGTTGTATCAATATCTAAGATTGAAGTTAACTCTTCTCTAATATCAACATCTTCATTTATTCCTAAGACCATGAGCCAATTACTTTTGGCTTGTTTATTTGATTCAAGTATTGCAAAGCTCCCATAATCTCCTACCCAATTTTCTATTTCTTTTGTAAAATCAAGACCTATTAATTTAAAAGAAGAATCTCTAATTAATCTTGTTTTCTTATTAGTTAAATTCTTATTTATTTTGTCTTGATAATCTCCAATATAATTAGGAATTATATCTGGATTTACCTTCCAGTTAAAAATAAGATCAGCATCTTCTGGTATATATTTCGCTGAAATTGGAGCAGTCAGCGATTCTTCTTTGAGGGTATGAACTTTTTGAAAATGCTTATTTAGCCAGATGAATGCACCTGTGCAAACTGCTATAATTATGATTACTGATATTAAAAAATATGATGAACGAAATTTCATGTTTATCCTCTGAGCGATTGTACACTTTTTGATTTTTGATAAGCGGAAGCTTAATCTTTACTTAGAATCTCAAATATGAATAAGCAGATTCCTTTAAATATATCCCCAATAGAATTAAAAAAAATCCTGGAAGATGAATCTTCTGAAAGACCTTTAATAATAGATGTAAGAGAGGACAATGAAATTGCTATTGCTTCATTTCCTTTTTCAGTATTACATCTACCGTTGAGTAAAGCTCCAAACTGGGCAGGCAACATTGAAGATCTTTTACCAAGCGATCAGCCAATTGTAGTTGTCTGCCATGCGGGTGTAAGAAGTCTTAGTTTTGGTATTTGGTTGTTAGACCAAGAAATAAGAAAAAATGTTTGGAATCTCGTGGGTGGGATAGACGCTTGGAGTAAAGATGTAGATCCATCTATTCCAAGGTACTGATGGGATTTTTATTTTAAATTTTTGATCCTAATTTTTCTGCAACTGTATTCACATCCTTATCTCCTCTGCCAGAACAGTTAATTACAATTTCTGAATTTTGGCTGAGAGTTGGGCAAAGGTTTTCTAGATAGGCAAAAGCATGAGCAGTTTCAAGCGCAGGAATGATACCTTCCAATTGACTAACTAATTGCAAGGCTTTTAATGCTTGATTGTCAGTTACTGCAGCATATTCAGCACGACCAATTTCTTTTAAGTAACTATGTTCAGGACCTACGCCTGGATAATCTAATCCTGCACTAATGGAATGAGCTTCCTCTACTTGTCCATCCTTGTCCTGTAACAAGAGACTCATTGCTCCATGAAGCACTCCTATTCTTCCTTCAGTAATTGTTGCTGCATGTCTACCAGTTTCGACTCCATCTCCAGCAGCCTCAACACCAATCATTCTGACATTCTTGTCTTGAACGAAAGGATGAAAAAGCCCCATTGCATTAGATCCGCCTCCGACACAAGCTAAAAGAACATCGGGAGATCTTCCAAAAGCTTTTTTACATTGTTCTTTTGTTTCTTCTCCAATAACTGCGTGAAAATCTCTCACCAGCATTGGATAAGGATGCGGCCCAGCAACTGATCCAAGGATGTAATGGGTTGTTTCAACATTAGTCACCCAATCACGAATTGCTTCACTCGTTGCATCTTTAAGAGTCGCGGTTCCGTTTGTAACTGGATTAACTCTCGCTCCAAGCAATTGCATTCGGAAAACGTTTAAAGCTTGTCTTCTCATATCTTCTTTACCCATGTAAATAACGCATTCCAATCCAAATCGGGCGCATACTGTCGCGGTCGCTACTCCATGTTGGCCAGCACCTGTTTCAGCAATAATTCTTTTTTTTCCCATTCTTTTTGCTAGAAGGGCTTGACCAATTGCATTATTTATTTTGTGAGCACCTGTATGGTTTAAGTCTTCTCTCTTTAGCCAAATTCGTGGCCCTTTGAGCGTGTTTTTTCGATAGTGTTCTGTCAACCTTTGAGCCTCATAAAGAGGTGTTGCTCTTCCTACATAAGTTTTCAGTAAATGACTAAGTTCTGAGTTAAATAAAGAATCCTCCCATGCACTCTTCGCTGCTTTTTCTAATTCAATAAGAGCTGGTATCAAAGTTTCAGGCACATATTGTCCTCCATATCTTCCAAAGCGACCAAGAGCATTGGGCCTTGTTAAAGGAGATAAATCTGAATCTTTGAATTGAGTGTGGAGTGTGCCTGTCACCTTAGATTAAGTCAATAGTTGCCAGCCTGAAATCAAGAAAATGTCTAAAGGAGGCTGGAGTGAATTTAATGATCCTATTAAAACAATAGGCAATGACATAAAAAATAGTGTCGTACCTAAAGGAAATCGACAAGTTCGTTTAGAAAAAACTCGATCTGGGAAGAAAGGAAAACTTGTCACGGTTATAAAAGGATTAGGGTTAAACCAAGTAGAGGCAAAAAAACTTCTTAAAAATTTAAAAATTATCTGTGGAACAGGTGGAGCTTTGAAAGGCGAATTTTTAGAATTACAAGGAGATCAAATTTCGAAAGCTAAAGATTTTCTTGTTAACGAGGGTTTTAGCCCAAAACAGAGTGGGGGGTAACAATAAATTGTTTCTATCGACATGGTGAATAGTCAACAATTAATCTGATTAAATGGAACAGAATTCTCAAAGTCATTTATCAAAGGCTACCAATATAGTCTGGCATCAATCCTCAGTTGATAGAGAGGCTAGATCTAAGCAGAGAGGTCACGGGAGCGCGATACTGTGGTTTACGGGTTTATCTGGTTCAGGGAAAAGTACATTAGCTAATGCTGTTAATGTAGCTCTTCATGAAAATGGTTATTCAACTTATGTGTTGGATGGCGATAATGTTAGACATGGTTTATGCAAAGATTTGGGATTTTCAGATATCGATAGAGAAGAAAATATCAGAAGAATAGGAGAAGTTTCTAAACTTTTTCTAGATGCGGGAATAATTGTTTTAACTGCTTTCGTCTCACCATTTAAAAAAGATCGCGATAATGCAAGGTCATTGGTTGGATCAAATGATTTTGTAGAAATATATTGTGCAGCTGATTTAGATATTTGTGAAACAAGAGATACAAAAGGACTTTATTTAAAGGCAAGACAAGGAGAAATTAAGGATTTTACTGGGATCTCAAGTCCTTACGAAGTGCCTCAGTCTCCAGAATTGAAAATTGATACTGGAAACATTGCAATTGATGAGTGTGTAGATAAAGTTAAAAATTTTCTTATAAATAGAGGAATTATTTCAAAAATCCCCTTATAAAAAAAATTAATTGGTAGATATAAATTACATTTTTTTAAGATAATTTTTTGATCCAACACTTTTAATTGATTTGTCTTTTTTCGTGACAACTTCATGAAGATCTTTCCTATAGTTTTTTAATTTATTGCTTAATACAACATTATTGATTGCTAAAATTTGAGTTGCTAAAAGTCCAGCATTTAGTCCTCCTTCAATTGCAACTGTAGCGACAGGTATGCCTGAAGGCATTTGCAAAATTGAATACATAGAATCTATTCCAGAAAGTACCTTGCTTTTTACAGGGACCCCAATTACTGGAAGACATGTAAATGATGCAATCATTCCAGGTAGATGAGCAGCACCTCCAGCTCCAGCAATTATTACTGCAAAACCATTTGATTCTGCCATTTGCGCAAAGTCCATCATTTCTTTTGGAGTTCTATGAGCAGATAGGATCCTGACTTCGTTAGTTATCCCAAATTGATCTAGGATTTCAACGGCAGGTTGAAGAGTTTTAAGATCTGAATCACTACCCATTACTACTGCTACTTGTTTTAATGTATTAGCTTCGGTTGGGGACAATGTTCAATTTTTATAAATTTCATTATTTATAATGACAATTATTCACGAATTCTGCATTAATTATTTTTAGTTTTTAAGAAATGAGGAAAATTTTCAATATAAGATTACCTGAGGTGGGAAACAGTAAAGATGAAGATAATTTATATTCATTAGTTTTAAATGAAAATGGTATTATCATTTCTATAGATAAAAACTCTAATAAGGAAGCAATTTATGATGATAATTGGTGCGGAGATTGGCTAAGTCCAAGAGCAATAGATCTTCAAATAAACGGTGGTTTAGGAGTTTCATTTACAGATTTAACTTTTAATCAAATACCTCAATTATTGACATTGCTGGACAGACTTTGGCTTGATGGAGTAGAGGGTATTTGCCCTACTTTTGTAACTTGCTCATCCGATCAATTTAAATTAGGCATGAAGGTTTTGCAGGAAACGAGAAAATATACAACAGAAAATCGATGTCGACTTCTTGGTGCTCACATGGAGGGGCCTTTCTTATCTGAATCATATTTAGGAGCTCATCAACTTAAAAATATCTGTAAGCCAAGTCTTTCTGCTTTAAAGGAAAGAATTAATGATTTTGAAAATGACATAGCATTAGTCACATTGGCTCCAGAACTAGAGGGTTCTTTTGAGGTGATAAAACATTTAAAAAACTCAAATATTGTAGTTTCATTGGGACATTCTTCCGCTGATTATGAAACAGCTTTGAAAGCTTTTGATAATGGTCTGAGCATGATTACGCATACTTTTAACGCAATGAATGGATTGCATCATCGAGCTATTGGTCCAATTGGGGCAGCCTTAAGACGAGATGATGTTTTTCTTGGTTTGGTCGCAGATGGTTTTCACGTCCATTCAGAAATGATTAATGTTTTGAACAATATTGCACCAAAGCAAATAGTCCTAGTAAGTGATGCAATGTCGCCTTACGGTCTTGGAGATGGATCGTTTAATTGGGACAATCGGTCAATCACAGTGAAAAAAGGTTTATGTAGTCTTTCAAATAAAACAATTGCAGGCTCAACTTTGCCCCAACTGGAAGCATGCAAAAAACTGGCAAAGTGGATTAGGGATCCATCAGCTGCTATTTGGATGGCAACAATGTCTCCACGTATGGTTTTAAGTCAAAATAAAATGACGGCAAAATCTTTTCTTATTGGAAAAAATATAAAGAGTTTACTTCGATGGAAAATCAATTCTTGTAATCATGAGTTGTCTTGGCAGTTAGCTGCGTAAGATTGGGTAATGATGATTATTTGATTTAATGACTACGCAAATTGAAAAAAATGAAAAGGCTGAAGTAACTAAATATTTTAATGGTACTGGTTTTGACAGATGGAATCGGATATACAGTGAAAGCAATGATGTAAATAAAGTACAAAAGAATATAAGAATAGGACATAAAAAAACAGTTGATGACGTTCTCAATTGGTTGCAAGAGGATAAGAATATTAAGGTTAAAAGCTTCTGCGATGCAGGCTGTGGAGTCGGTAGTTTAAGTATTCCTCTTGCAAAATTAGGTGCTAAATCAATTTACTTAAGTGATATTTCTGAAGCAATGGTTGATGAGACAAGAAGAAGAGCAAATGAAGCAGGGTTAGACTTGAATAAAATGAGTTTTCAAGTATCTGATTTAGAGAATTTAAAAGGTACTTTTAATGTAGTTATTTGCTTGGATGTTTTTATTCATTACCCGCAAAGGGAGGCTGAGGAAATGGTTAAGCATCTTTGCCATTTGTCTGATGAGAGATTAATTGTTAGCTTTGCACCATATACCCCTTTACTGGCACTTTTGAAAAGTATTGGGCAACTATTTCCTGGACCAAGCAAGACAACTAGAGCGTATACCCTAAAGGAATCAGGCATTGTTGAAGCGGCTAAGCAATCTGGCTTTAAAGTTGTAAGAAGTAAGTTGAATCAAGCTCCCTTTTATTTTTCAAAATTGATAGAATTTACAAAATGTTAGAGATAAGCTTAATATTTTTGAAAATTATTTATGTTACTAAATGATTTTCAAGAGCATATCTTACTAGTTCTGTTCTGCTGGAAGTACCAGTTTTAATAAATAAACGGCTTACATATTTCTCTACATTACGGATAGAGGTTTCTAGTTGTCTTGCTATTTCTTTGTTCATTAATCCTTCCGCAACCAGTTGCAAAACACTAGCTTCTCTAGGTGTGAAATTTGGAATCGAATCGTCTTTTCTTGAATTATTTTTATCACCATGGCTAAGCATTGATTTGATTTCGGTTATTTGTTTTGCCATTTGCCCAACATCAGCATCAGCAAATCTGGCAGCTTCGGTTAATAGTCTTTCTTGGCGTTTTACTACGTTTCTAACACGCGCTACCAGCTCATCAGGGTCAAATGGTTTTGGTATGTAGTCGTCTACACCTGCTTGATATCCTTGAGTCCTATCTACAGTCATTCCCTTGGCAGTGAGAAATATCACTGGGGTCCCTCCAAGTCGTTCATCTTCTCGAATTTTTTTTAAAAGGCCATAACCATCACATCGAGGCATCATCACGTCACTAATTATGAGATCAGGCATCATTTTTTGAGCTTTTTCCCATCCCTCTTCTCCATCTACAGCAGTAGCGACTTCAAACCCTTCATCTTGTAGATAAGCTTGGACAGCAGTTCTTAAGCCAGGCTCATCATCGACCAGTAACAGCCTGGGTGTTTGTAAAACTTCTTGCTGGGATGGTTTTGAGTCACTCATAAATAATAAAAATTAGTCTTCAAGAGTTTTAAAGATGATATTAACCTTTATTCCTCTCTATTATTTAGCTTAGCGAATGAATTAATGCATAAAAATCCTCTGGTTCTTGATTTTCAATCCTCAACACCATGTAATACAGAGGTCGTTGAGGAGATGGCACCTTATTGGAATGAATTTTGGGGTAATCCCTCAAATACTAATCATAGAGATGGTGTTTTTGCTTCAGCTGCAGTAGAAGTATCTCGTGAAAAAATAGCTTCATTTTTAAATATCAATCCAAAAAGATTGATATTCACAAGTGGAGCAACAGAATCAAACAACTTAAGTTTGCTGGGATATGCACGAGCTAAAGAGAAACTTATTGGAAAACGTGGACATATAATTACTCTTTCAACTGAACATCACGCAGTTCTTAATCCGCTGAGGCAGCTTCAGAAAGCCGGATTTCGATTAACTGAATTGCGACCAAATAAAGATGGTTTAATTAATATTGATCAACTCTATGAAGCTTGTGAAAAAGATACCTTTTTGGTAAGTATAATGAGTGCAAACAATGAAATAGGGGTTTTGCAACCCATCTCTGAGATTGGGGATTTTTGTAAAAGTAAGGGAATAGTTTTTCATACTGATGCTGCTCAAGCTTTGGGATATTTAGATTTGGATCCCGATAAATTCTTCATTGATTTGATGAGCTTGAGTGCTCACAAAATTTATGGACCTAAAGGTATTGGTGCTTTGGTGATTAAAGAAGGGCTACCTCTTGAGCCATCTCAATATGGAGGAGGACAGGAGCTTGGATTAAGATCTGGTACACTTCCAGTTCCTTTAATAGTGGGTTTTGCAAAGGCAGTAGAAATAACAAAAAATGATCAGGACGAGAGAAATAAGAAACTTTTTTTTCTGAGAAACTTATTGTTTAGTGGCTTAAAACAGAATATTTCTGGATTAATCTTAAATGGATCATTTGAGCAAAGATTACCTCACAATCTAAATATTACTTTTCCTGGTGTAAATGGAATTAGATTGCACAGCGAATTGAGAAGATTTATTTTTTGTACTAGTGGTTCAGCTTGTAGTAATGGAGAATTTTCACATGTCCTCCAGGAAATTGGAGTCAGTAAGAGAGATGCAGAAGCATCAATAAGAATGAGTATTGGTAGATATACTACCGAGAATGATATCAAGGATGCTGTTGCTATTATTACAAAAATAGTAGTTAATCTTAGAAAATAAGATGACTTTATTTTTCTAATATCTTTGAAGAAATTCTTAATTTTGCACATTTACTTCTTGGATTTAATTCTATCTCTTCAGAGGTAGCTCTTATTGGCTTTTTAGTGAGTGCTTTTAGTCTTTGATCAGATTTAAAAGACGATTTTACTCTTCTATCCTCTAGTGAATGAAAACTAATTACCATAAATAAACCATTATCTTGCAACCAATTTGGGGCCTTTAATAGCAAATTTTCAAGCGATCCTAATTCATTATTAACGGCTATCCTTAGTGCTTGAAAAGTTCTGGTTGAGGGATGAATACGACTATATCTTTGCTTTGGTGGGAAGCATCCCGCAATTGCATAAGAAAGGGACTGTGTCCCAGGGTATGGTCCGTTTTCAGCTAAATCATTTTTTATTTTTCTTGCAATCCGCCTAGAACGTTTTTCTTCTCCAAATTTATATATTAAATTTGCCAAATCTTGTTCAGACAGAGTTTCAATAAGTTCTGCTGCGCTTAAACCCTTTTCAGGATTCATGCGCATATCTATGGGACCATTTAATCGAAAACTAAAACCTCTTGAGGGTTCATCAACTTGATGACTGCTAACTCCCAGATCAGCCAGGACGCAAATGGTTTTTTCATTAAGTGAAAAGTCTGCGAAGTTAGCAGGGACTATTTTTATTCTTGAACCGAATTTAAACAATTTTTTTGATGCTGCCTCTCTTGCTATTGGGTCTTGATCTAGTCCAATGATTTTGATTCCCGGGAAATTTTCTAGTATCTGAGCTGAATGACCACCGCCTCCAAGTGTCGCATCAATAATCAAACCCTCTTGTGTTAGTTCACTTGGTAATTTTTCAAGTGATTTAATTATTTCTTTCCCCATTATGGGGACATGATTAAAGTTAGAACTTGAACTAAATGACCCTTCTTTCATAAGTTTTTACTAGTATTTAAACATTGCTTTAGTTTGGCCCAATGACGCAGCTTGAAACGCGTACGGAGCCAATGGTGGTCAACTTTGGGCCACATCATCCATC
>MDTG01183010.1_pt1 | contig 10744 bp, 9 predicted proteins | sample 811421 | NCBI WGS metagenome assembly MDTG01 (sample SAMN05326645, study PRJNA326480) | marine metagenome | isolation source: seawater | place: Pacific Ocean: South East | collected 2011
AATATTTTTTTTGGTTGGCTCAATCCCATTTAAAAAAAGAAAAATTTTAGTTTCGTTTTGAACATCGAAAGTTGTAACTATACCATTATCTATTTTTACTAAAATTTTATTTTCAATTTTTGCATCTAATAAATTTAATTGAAAAAATATGATATATGAAACTATGAAAAGTAATTTTTTCATTTTATCTTAACTTGGGTGAACTTACATCAGTAAATGGAATGATACTAATTTTAAATAATAAAGAGTTATCGGCTTCTATATCTCTATCAGTATAAAATTCTCTTCTGAATACTACACCTGCTTTAAAGCAATCATTATTATATTCATAACTCATATTATAAAATTCTGAAGAATCTTTTAGTAAATTTCTTTTACTTGAAAAAGAGAGAATACTTGAATTGTTAATTTTATATTCAAGACCAGTTTTAATATATTCTTGTGACCCCACATGTTCTTTTTCCTCCAAATAATCTAAGTTAAAATTTATTGGACCTATGTTAAGTGTTGTACCTATTTCAGAATAATTCAGGTCCTCATAATTTTGATCTAAATTAAAATTATAATTCATCTTAAATTTTTCACTTGGTGTCCAATTAACTTGGCCGATTAAATCTGAAAATCTTTGATTTAAAGGTGCAGGTTTCAATTTGTCGTCTTTTTCATTAATTATTTGGCCTAATGATAAACTTAGATTTTTGTCTCTTTTTCCACTTTTAGAGTTGTTCTTAAAAAACTCATAATCAAAACCTAATGTTGTACTCAAACCCCTTTCTATCGTATCCACTTCATTAATTCTATCTAATGTAAAAATATTTGAAGAATTAAGCCTCTTATTTTTTTCAGAAAAGCCTCTCATGTCTCCCGGCGAGTATCTTAATAAGAATTTTGGGGTTAAAAAGTGTGAGCTTGTTTTCTTATCATTTTTGATAAGTGGCATTTCTGAAACTATTCCTAATGCGGCATGCATCTCCGAATTATGTTGATCGTTCTTGAGATGATCCACATTATCAGAATTATAGTTGGTTAACTTAATTTTACTTTTAAATTGATTGATTATACCAAAATTATTCATCCACTTAAGAGAGTCAAAATTAAGATCATTAATAAATAGCTCTTTTTGTTTATCGACATCATAGTTTTTTACTAATAAAGTACTTTCTAGATCTAAACTACCTATATTGTCATTATTAAATAAGTTTTTATTGTAATTTAAATTCGGAAATAAATATTCATATCTTGAATTGCCATCTACGGTAATATTTTCATACAGTCCTGCAATTAAACCCATAGAAGAACTATCTGTTTCTCTTGAGAAACTGACTATATTCTCTAAAATATCAGTATCTTTATTTGCTAAAGCTGCTTCCACATCATAAACCTTAAGATAAGTATCATTCGAGACTCTTTGAATTTTAAGTTCAAAATCTGATATGTCATTTATCTCATTACTTAAATTATAGTTATAATTTAAAAAAATATGATTTTTGGACCCACCTTTTTTTGTCAAACTCGTTTTTTTATATCCTTCAGTAAACCCAGCATCTAAAACTAAGTAAGAGTTTTTAAAATCTCTTCTGTACTCTGATAAGAATAAAGGATTTTCTTTTGAATAAACTTTTGGAGTAAAAGTAAAATCTCTATCATCAGCAAGGTTTAGAAAATAAGGTAAAATTAATCCAGTTCCTAAATTTCTACTATCCACAAAAGACGGAGTTAAAAATCCCGATTGTCTTTTGACAGTGGGGTCTGGATGAAAAAATTTTGGAAAATAGAATACAGGTACATCATAAATTTTTAAAATTGCATTCTTGTAATAGATAGTTTTTTTTTCAGTATCATGATTTAACTTTTCTGCCTGTATTGACCATGCAGGGCATTTTTCATTATCAGACATTTTACAATATGTAAAAATACCTTTACCGATCTCAGAGTCATTACCAGAAATTGATATTGTGTTCCCAAATATTCTTGGATTATTTTCTGGATTTGTTTTTATTTGATTTGAATTAAAAAAAGCTCTCAGGTCAGATCCAACAATTTTTTTCTTTTTCTCATCAATATAGATCTCAGAAAATTCATAGGTATTTTCCATTATATCTAAAATTTTAATTAAACCTTTAGAAAAAAATAGATTTTTATTTCTATCATATTCAAACATTTCAACATTAATCAGATTTCCGTCTATATCTTTAATTTGAGAGGGGTTTTTAGAGATAATAAGTCCTTTTTTGTTATCAAATGTTAATGAATTTGAGATAACCTCGTAGCCTTCAGAAGTAATTATTTTTACATTGTCTTTTACTATAAGTATATCATCATCTTTAATATATTCAGCAGTTTCAGTTTCAATAAGATTATTTTTACTATCTTTTGCTATTACATCACCCTTAAAAATAATTATCTTTTTATTTTTATCTGCACTTATAGTTTTTGATTTTATATTTAAATCATCTGAATAAAGGTTATTATTCAGAAACAACAAAGCGAAAAAGAGCAATTTAAATAATAATTTATTTTTCATTCAATCTTATTAAACCTATTGAACAAAATAGCGATACTGCTATCAGAGGCATCCAAACTGATAATTGTATCGAAATCTTATTTGTTTGACCTAAAGCAATTGATAAATCTCTAAAATAGTAAACTAGGACAACTGCTAATATTGATGTGAAAATGTAATATGTATTATTAATTTTTTTTCTAGTAATTAATCCAAAAATACTTGCCAGGATCACCATTAAAACTAAGAAAACCGGAAGAGCTAAATATGAGTTTAAATGAGTATCAAGTGCATTTTTATTATAACCATTATTTAAAAACATCTCGTAATTATTAATCAAGTTAATAAAAGATATCGTATCTAGGTTTTTATAAGATGAATTTATCTTATTTAGATTATATACAGACGAATAGTTGTATCTTTCTTTCTCAAAAATTTTATCAGGCTGATTTGAGTTATAAATTTTAACATTATTTAAAACCCATTTATTATCACTAATATCTGCATTTTCACTCTCAATTCTTACGAGATTATTCGCTGACATCTCATACTTATATATTGTAATATCGAATAAAAAGTTGGACCTAAGTTCTTTTGCGTAAACCAAATTAAGAAATTTTTGCGATTTTTCTTTAATCCATACACCATTTTTATTTATTGAAATTAAATGATCTACATCTCTTGCGTATTTTGATTTTTCATTTTCGTAATATTTCACCATAGAAGAAGTAATAGGATTGACAAATAATGTTATTAAAATACTTAAAATAAATACAGTTGAAGATAACAAGAAAATAATCTTTGAATTAGAAAATCCAAATATTTTTAATGAAATCAATTCTTTGTTATTGTTTATATTTACTAAATACCACATAGTTGCTAGAAAGATAACGAAAGGCAACATCTTTATTAATTCATTTGGTACGAACGTAATTGCAAGTGTGATCGGTTTTGCAATACCAACTTCTAAATCTTTAAAAAATTCAACTTCTTGGAAAAGTGCTAAAAGTGTTCCCAAACTAAAAAAAACTAAAATAAAATTTAAAATAACTTTAAGATAATTGAAAATAATATATCTATTTAATAGTTTGTTCATGTTCTTTTTTCATAATTTAATTTAGTTAAAAGAAGAAAATAGATTATAACTGTCAAAACTACTGGCGTTGAAAAATAAATGATAGTATTCAAATTCGAGTTTCCTGAGTATCTTCCCAAAATTTCTGCAAGAACTAAAATCATGAAACCTTGAAAAAAAATTAAATATTTTTTGAGCCAATTTTCTTTTTTCTTATTAGCCACAAGCATGAAACAACTTATTAGGCAAACTACTGGGATGAACAATGGTGTTCCAATTCTTCTTGCAAGAGTTCTAAGAACCTCAGTTTTGACTCCTGTATTTGGACAGTTTCTTATCTCCAAATCATCAAGTCTTTCAAGTTCAAATGTTGACAAAAATTGAGACTTAATTTTTGGAATAATTTTTTTGTCAAACTGACATTGCAAAAGATTCAATGTAGACATTTCCTGCATTTTTGGAACTTTGATAGTACGTGTATTTAAATTGTTTAAACTAAACTCTGTCCTTGAAAAATTTATGTACTCAACATTGCCTTTATTATCTTGTGATTGAATTAAACCATCAAATAAAACTATTTTTTTTTCTTTAATAAATCCCTTTTTTGCAAATACACTAGTATTTGATAAATCTTTATTCGTTGGAACTAATCCTGAGAACAAACTAGTATTGTCTCTAATAAAAATATTTTCTAATTCATTCATCTCATTAAATTTTTCAACATAAAAGGTGATATTTTTTAAAGTATCGCTAAAATCATTTTTTTTAATTATAAGGGAAGCAGAATTAATGCCAGAATCTTTTATTAAATTCCTTGATTTATGCAAAGAGTATGGAGTTATAAAAACTGAAAAAAATAGTTGAATAAATAAAATAAAAATTGATAAAATAAAAAATATATTTACTAATTTTATTTTTTTTATTCCGCTCGTCCAAAGAATTATTAATTCATTCTGTCTATCAAGTTTAAGTATTGAAATAGTCAGTGCCAAAAGGAATGACAATGGTATAAATTTAGTTATAATATTAGTAATATTCAAAAAAGTATAACTGATATAAAGTCTTAAGGAATGTCTATCGTCTACAATTAAATCAAGAAAATTTACCGACCTAACAGTCCAAGCTATGATAGTAAAAGCAAAAAGAATGGTGAAAAATGACTTTAAAATTTCTTTTATAAAATAGCTATAAATTTTGTTTTTAACCATGGGATTTTTAATGTATAAAATAATGCAACTTTAGTTAAAACTCAACCTATGATAGTGCAACATGATAAATATTCCATTGAAATATGATATATTCGATCATATATACCTATTAATCCAAAGCTTTAAAACTTATGTCTATTGAAATTAACTACAAAAGCAAAACATCCATAGGTTCCTCAACAAATCTAGTATTGTTCTCAAATGAAAAATTTAAAATCAATGGGTTGAAAAAATATTTATCTGAAGCCGAATTTTCATATATCAGTGATTTATTAAAAACGAGTGATTTGAAAAAAAATTTATTCGTCTTTGAATTAAACTCTAAAAAGAAAATAGTATTAATTTCAATTAAAGATGACATTAAAACTTTTGATATAGAAAATTTAGGAGCTGAATTTTATAATCGTATAAATTATGGAAAGGACAGTGAGTATTTTATAAATTCAGATACAGTTAATAGCAAAAAAGAAAACTTTTTAGGTCACTTCCTTCACGGATTGAAACTTAAATCTTATGAATTTAAAAAGTATAAGACAAAAAAAGATTCAAGAAAGATCACTATAAATCTATTTGGAAATAAAAACAAACCATCGAATAATAGCCAAATTAAGTTTGGAGCTTTAGAGGAAGGAACTTTTTTAGCAAGAGATTTAGTCTCAGAACCAGGAAATATTTTGCATCCCGACGAGTACGCTAAAAGAATTAGTGATCTAAAAAAACATGGATTAAAAATAAGTATCTACGATGAAAAAAAATTAAAAAAACTTGGTATGAATGCATTGATTGGGGTAGGTCAGGGAAGTATTCGTGGATCATATCTTGTAACGATGGAATGGAAGGGTTTGAAAAATGACTCGAAGCCACTGGCTTTTGTTGGAAAAGGGGTTTGCTTTGACACTGGTGGCTATTCATTAAAGCCAGCAAAATTTATGGAAGATATGACTTACGATATGGCTGGTTCAGCTGCGGTCGTTGGTTTAATGAAAAGTTTGGCATTAAGAAAAGCAAAAGTAAATGCTGTTGGTGTAGTAGGATTAGTTGAGAACATGGTAAGTGGAAACGCTCAGAGGCCAGGCGATATAGTAAAATCTTACAGTGGTAAAACAATTGAAGTGTTAAATACAGATGCAGAAGGCCGATTAGTTTTGGCTGACGCAATAACTTTTACTGAGGAAAAATTTAAACCAAGATTTATTATTGATTTAGCAACCCTTACAGGGGCGATTATCGTTTGTTTAGGATCTGAATATGCTGGGCTTTTTTCCAATGACGATAAGTTATCAAAACAGATTTTTAACGCTGGGGAAAAAGTAGAGGAAAAAGTTTGGAGAATGCCTCTTCATAAAAATTATGATAAGCTTATGAATTCAAAAAATGCTGATATGCAAAATATTAATTATGTTGGAGGGGCAGGATCAACAACTGCTGCTCAATTTTTACAAAGGTTTGTTTTAAACAAAACTCCCTGGGCTCACCTAGATATTGCTGGTATGGCTTTTTCAAAATACGGGGGAGCTTTAAATTCTAGTGGTGCAACTGGTTTCGGGGTTAGGTTATTGAACCAATTAATTGAAGAAGACTATGAGTAATATAGAGCAGACGCTCTCAATTATTAAACCTGATGCTGTTGAAAGAAATTTGTCAGGAAAAATTCAAGAAATTTTTTTAAAAAATAACCTTAAAATTTTAAATCAAAAAAAATTGCAAATTTCAAAAGATGAAGCAGCTGAATTTTATAGTGTTCATCAATCTAAACCATTCTTTAGATCACTATGTTCTTACCTTTCATCAGGGCCAATTATAGTTATGGTTTTAGAAGGAGAAAACGCAATTTTTAAGAATAGAGAATTAATGGGCTCCACAGATCCCAAAGAAGCCAAATCTAATACTATAAGAAAGATGTATGGTATTTCTATTGATAAAAATTCTGTTCACGGCTCGGACTCTCGTGAAAATGCAAAAAAAGAAATTAATTTTTTTTTTAAGAATTTTTTGAACTAATAATTTTTAATATTGCTTCCGGAAAAAGTTTATGTTCCAAAAGTTTAGTTTTTTTTCTAAGCGTTTCTTCTTTGTCATTTTTATCAACATAAAGAAATTTTCTTAGAATTATGTTTCCATCATCTAATTTTTCATTTACAAAATGAACTGTGCATCCAGTTTTTCTCTCTTTTTTTTCTAAAACTCTTTTATAAGTATTCAAGCCTTTAAATTTAGGTAAAAGAGAAGGATGGATATTTACAATTTTATTTCTGAAAGCTTTGGTAAAATTGCTAGAGAGAATTTTCATGTATCCAGCTAAACAGATAAGATCTATTTTTTCGTTTTGTATTTTTTTTATCAGTTTAATTTCCTCTAATTTTTTTTTCTCATTAAATAAAAGGAATGGTATTGAATATCTTCTGGCGAAATTTATCCCTTTTGCCTTTGGATTATTTGTTACTATCAATTTTACTTTTGCAGGAAAATTGTAATTAAGAGTACTTAAAATAATTTTTTTTAAATTTGAACCAGCACCAGAAATAAAAATTGCTAAATTTTTTTTTACCATTTTAATTTATTCTCGTATTTCAATTTTCTATTTCCCTTTGAAATATGTCCTATAACATACGGAACAAAATTTTTTTTAAAAATTTTCTGGATAATTTGCAAATTTTTTTTTCTTACAATTATACAAAAACCTACACCACAATTAAAAGTTTTGAGCATCTCTTCATCTGAAATATCATTTTTTTTTATCCATTTGAAAACGTCTAATATTTTAATTTTAGAGAGATCTATATTAGCAGTATGATTATTTGGGATTGATCTGACAATATTTTCAGTTATACCTCCTCCAGTAATATTTGCAGCAGCAGAAATTAATTTTCTTTCAGATGCTTTTAATATTTCGTTGCAGTAAATTTTTGTTGGCTTTATTATTTCATTTTTAAATTTTGTTGTAATAGTTTTACCAACGAGCAACTTCCTTACTAGAGAATATCCATTAGAATGAATACCATTTGAGGGTATTGCCAAAATTAAATCCCCATCTCTAACATTATTTTTATTTAATATTTTTTGTCGTGAGACTACGCCTACTGAAAATCCTGCAAGATCAAATTTGTTTTTTATATAAATGCCTGGCATTTCAGCAGTTTCACCACCTAAAAGTTTACACTTTGATATTTCACAACCTTTAAGTATCCCCTTAAAAATCTTTTTTACTTTTTTTAAATTAAGTTTTTCAACAGCAATATAATCTAAAAAAAAAAGAGGTTTAGCACCAAGAACGATCAAATCATTTACACACATTGCAACAAGATCTATCCCAATTGTATTTATTTTTTTAAATTTTATTGATAAATCAAGTTTAGTTCCAACCCCATCGGTACATGAAACTAGAATTGGATCTTTGATTTTTGTTTTTTTTAAATCATACATTGATCCAAACCCACCTATATTATCTGAAAATGTGCTTTTATGCTCTTTTTGGACACTTTTTTTAGTTAATTTTGAAATATGTTTTACAAACTTATTCCCAAGCGCAATATTAACTCCACTATTTTTATAACTATTAAATTTTTTTTTCATTTATAAAAATGATAATTTGTTCATATGAAATTTAATTTTTTTATTATTCTTATAATAGTGTTTTTATTTAAAACTGAAAACATTTTATCTAATGACGGTATTTTTAATGTTAATAATATTGAAATTGATCTTAAAAAATTTAAAAAAAATAAAAACTATATAGATTCGGCTTTTAAAAAAGGTTTTGAAGACTTAACAACAAGAATATTACTTGAGAAAGACCATGTGAAAGTAAGTGATACTAATATTGAAATTATTAAAGATCTTATTTCTCATTACCAAATTTCTGACAAGCTTGATGGCAAAAAGGATGAAATCATAAAAATTAACATTTTTTTTGATAAAAAGAAGATTAATAACTTCTTTTTAAAAAATGATATTTCTTATAGTGATTTTACTAAAAGAAGTATTATATTGTTTCCATTACTTATAAATAACGAAAATTTTTTTATTTATGATGATAATTATTTTTACACAGCGTGGAATAATCTTAGTACAAAAGAAAATAATTTAATTGAATATATATTACCAATAGAAAATTTAGAAAATTTCAAAAAAGTTAAAAACAATTATAATAATATAGAAAATATAAAAATTTTAGATTTAGTATCTGATTATGAAAATGACAATTATTCATTGGTAATAGTCAATGAGTTTCCTAAATATGCAAATGTTTTGATAAAATGTTTAATTTTAGATCAATCTGTTACTAGAAACTTCACAATAAAACAAAATGATTTTAAAAAAGACGATTTTTATAACCAAATAATATTGAAAGCAAGAAAACAAATTTTAGAAATTATTAAGTCTCAAAATACTGTTGACTTACAAACACCCTCATTCTTAAACTTAAAACTTAGAATGGATAAAAGAGATGATTTGCTTAAACTTCAATCTATATTAGAAAAAATCGATTTAATTGATAAATTTTCAGTAGTTCAATTTAATAAAAATGAGGTAAAAATAAAAATAAAGTATTACGGTAAAATTAAAAGTATATCTGAAAAATTAAAAAAAAATGGAATTAATATTATCATTTCAGACAACCAATGGGACATTAAATTAACTTAAAATGAGTCAGCTAACACTTCAATTTCCGTTTAAAAAAAAATATTTGAAAAGAGAATTTTATGTTTCTTCAAATAATTTAGCAGCTTTTAAACTAATAGAAAATTATCCTAACTGGCCAGGTAAGTGTGTAAATATATTTGGACCCCAAGGATGTGGAAAAACTCACCTCTCAAAAATTTTGAGTGAGAGGACAAAAGCAAATTTTTGTAATGCAAAAGAAATAGATGAAAACTTTTTAACATTGATTGAAAGTTCAGAGTGTTCTATAATTGATAACTTTGATAGTAATATTAACGAAAATTTATTATATAGTATAATAAACCAGTCTAAACAACTAAATAAAAATATACTTATCACAACAAAAAAACCATTACAGAATGTTGAGGTGAGTCTCAAAGATTTAAAATCAAGACTCGCAGGATTTATTGAACTCGGCATAAGTTTGCCTACTGATGATCTCTTAAGAGTTATAATAACTAAATACTTTTCAGAAAAACAAATATTGTTAGATAATAGAAACTTAGAATTTATCATTAAAAATATTGATCGATCCTATGATAAAGTATTCCAGTTTATAAAAGAAATTGATAATGTTTCTTTATCTTCAGGTAAATCAATAAATATTGATTTAATTAAAAAAAACATTAAAAAATGAATAAATACAGATCACATAATTGCAATGAACTGAGTGAAAAGCATATTGGAAAAGTTATCAAACTTTCAGGTTGGGTACATAGAAAAAGAGATCACGGAAATTTATTATTTTTAGATTTAAGAGATCATTTTGGAATAACTCAATGTGTTATTGAAAATAAAGATAAAAATTTCAAAAGTTTAGAAAAATTAAAACCCGAGTCTGTAATTTCTATTTCAGGAGAAGTAATTAAAAGGAGCAATGAAACACAAAATAAAGATCTTAAGACCGGTTTAATAGAGATAAAGATTAAAAGTTTTGAACTGTTGTCATCGGCAAATGAATTACCAATGCCAGTCTTTGGTGAGCAAGATTACCCAGAAGAAATTAGACTAAAATATAGATTTTTAGATTTAAGAAGAAAAGATATGCATGAAAAAATAAAACTTAGGTCAAAGGTAATTTCTTATCTTAGAAATAAAATGATTGATAATAACTTTTTGGAGTTTCAAACACCAATTTTAACTGCGTCAAGCCCCGAAGGTGCTAGAGATTTTTTGGTTCCGAGTAGAACACACCCAGGTAAATTTTATGCTTTACCTCAAGCACCTCAACAATTTAAACAAATGATTATGGTCGCAGGCTTTGATAAATATTTTCAAATAGCTCCATGTTTTAGA